>Ga0315310_10000586_pt1 | contig 23517 bp, 21 predicted proteins | sample TDP5_MG_FD_203630 | JGI IMG/M metagenome (GOLD analysis project Ga0315310, IMG submission 203630) | Freshwater sediment microbial communities from Lake Towuti, South Sulawesi, Indonesia - TDP5 | ecosystem: Environmental > Aquatic > Freshwater > Lake > Sediment | place: Indonesia: South Sulawesi...
ATGGTATTCATATTTCAAGCAGGCATTGCGGTGGGGCAGCCGTTTTTGATGAATTCGATTGCGAAATTTTCAGCCCAATGGTTCCCAGAAGGGGAGCGTGCCACGGCGACCGGGTTGGGAACAATGGCCATATTTATTGGAATTTTCTTTGGAATGTTAGCTCCGCGTTTCCTTTTGGGTTTAGGGGGCGTTTCAGTCGTGGTTCTGGTATTAGGAATTATTTCTATTGCTGGAATGGCGGCTTTCCTAGTCTTTGCGAAGGAGAAGCCCGCAATACCACCCGGTCCAGCAGCAGTTGAGCAAAAAACATTCGTGCTTGAAGGCATAAAGGGGCTTCTTCGGAATCGCGATTTCCTGATTCTAATGATCCTCTTCTTTATTGGAATGGGGTCCTTTAATGCTATTTCCACATTAATTGTGCCTGTCATCGGTAGCAGAGGCGATCCAGGAATTATTGGAGCACTTACCATTGTGGGAGGAATTATCGGCGCGGTTATTATTTCAACACTTTCAGATAAGTATCACAAGCGGAAAATTTTCTTAGTTCTTGCTGTTATAGCCTCTTTCCCGCTGTTATTCGGATTTACCTTTGTTCCCTCATATCCTATTTTAATAGTAATAGCCCTAATTTTTGGATTTTTCCTCATGAGTACTTTACCTATTGGTTTAGAATTTGCTGCAGAGCAAACGGCGCCCATTCCAGAAGGAACGTCCAATGGACTTCTGATTATGATGGGGCAAATCGGTGGAATTATTTTTATCTTATCATTTGCCGATTTCACAGCCGATAATATTTATATTGCTATGATGATCCTGGCTACCCTCATAGTGATCGCTATTGGATTGTGTATGATCTTGAGAGAGCATCCAATATTAGAGAAACCAGCCTAAACTAGTCAGAATTAATTATTCTCCTTTTTTTTCATGGGCTTGGTATATTGGTTAAACTGAAAACAAGAAGTTTTAATAATTTAATTTCTTAGAAATATTAATATTTATTCGGAAAGCTTAGATGATTTATGAAAAGGTGATTTAAATTTCTGAGCGAGAACTAGAAGGAATAATTAAAGGTTCTGAGTCTTTTCCAAATGAAAATAATATTGACTATTTATGGGAAGAACTTAACATTTATTTGAAAAATGATCCAGATTATAATTGATAGGGCAAGAATCAGTAATGCTATATATACATTAGATGAAATTAAAGAAGAAATTTTAAATATAATGAGAGATTTCACAGATTTTGAAGATTTAGGGAATGATTGTGAGACAACTCTCCCAAAAATGAAGGTCAAAGGATTTTTATCTAAAACTCATTTTCCTATTTATCTAATTATAATTGAAGATGAAAAAAATAAAACAAGGATGATTAAAACTCTATGGACCGATCTTGAAGAAGTGATGCAAGAATGAGAGTAGCTTATTCTCCCTTTTTTTCAATGGGGCTAAAAGTGGTTACGCCTATTTCCTGAAAATTGGTAATTTCTTCATCTGAGTAGCCAAGTGCGCGCAAAATTTCATCCGTGTGTTCGCCGTAGCTAGGGGCTCTGCATCGAATCTGCCCAGGAGTTTGAGAGAGTTTAAATGGCATGCCCAAATATTTAAGCGAGCCCAGCCGGTCATCATCGAAGTCAATGAGCATTTCCCGGGCCTGAACTTGGGGATCGTCTATAAGCTCATCTAATTCATATGCGGGGGAGATGCAGATATCATTTTTTTTAGAGAGGTCAAGCCATTCTGCACGGGTTTTACTCAGGAACGCCTTCTGAAGAATCCCGACGATTTCCTCCTTTTCTGAGCCTTTAGGTTGAGGGTTCTCAATCAGGGCGGGGCGATGGAGGACTTTACACAAGTTTTCCCAGAATTTTTGTTCAAGGGCGCCCACCGCGATGTACTTCTGGTCCTTGGTTCGATAAATACCGTAGCCGGGGCGGCCACCTGTCAATCGACCGGTTCCTCGAAGGGGCGGTTCTCCGGTGGCCGAATATTGAGAGAACGCATAGGCTAACCAACTCATCGCGCCATCGAGCATTGCCACATCGAGATATTGTCCTTCTCCGGTCTTATATCTTGCTATGATTGCCATTAAAATAGCGATGACGGCGTTCAAAGCCCCACCGCCGATATCCGCCACAGGAACACCCATTAAGATGGGATGATCTGGTTCTCCAGTTAAGCTTGCCACCCCGCCAACCCCAATATAATTTAAATCATGTCCAGGTAAATCGCGGTAAGGTCCATTTTGTCCGAATCCTGTCAATGCGCAATAGATAATCCGTGGGTTAATTTCTCGAATCGATTCATAGTCAATTTTGAGTTTCTCTACCACGCCAGGCCGAAAGGTTTCAAGGATAACATCTGCCGTCGCCGCTAATTTATAAAAAATTTCCTGACCTTCAAACCGTTTTAAATCGAGAATAATGGATTTTTTATTACGATTCAGGGCAAGGAAAGCCGCGCTTTCTTTATATTCCCCTTTAGTAATGAAAGGCTCCCGCCAGCGTAAATAATCGCCTTGTAGGGGATCTTCTACTTTAATAACTTCGGCTCCAAAGTCAGCGAGTAATTGGGTGGCAAAGGGGCCCGGCAAAAGGCGAGATAAGTCAAGGATTCGGATTCCTTCCAAAGGTAATGCCATGAAAACTACATTGAATTCTTGTTTTTTAAGGCTATTGAAAAAAATTTACCTGAAAAAAGCCGTTATAATCCGTTGAATGATCAGTTTTAAATTATTAATCCCAGAATTCATCACAGCAACTGGGCTTTTCTTTTTCCAAATCCTTTAAATACTCTTCAAAGGGGTTTTCCAGACCAATATATTTGAGAATATCATAATACTGGATGTTCTCAAGAGCAAGTTCCTTATTTTGAATCCTGCTTTTATCTTCTTCAGACAGGGAGAGATATTTGAGGTAAGTGGAGGTCCAATGCTTTATCCTATTGAATTTAGAGGAGGCGGTCTGTTGTTTAACGTATAAATCTTCATAGATCAAGAATAAGTCACCTATACCGAAAGTTGTAATTTTCTGGTAAGCAGCTTCATAAGTCTCTTCAATACTGATTAAAATTTTATGCCAGACAACCAAATAGACATTCTGTGGGGGGATTTTCTGGATAGGTAAGTATTCTGTCTCTAGAGAGTTTTCAGGCACCTCTGCATTTTGATTTTGTAAATCTTGTGGGGGTTGCGGGTGATTTTTATAATTAGGGCAGAATAACTCTTCTTCAACAACCCCCGTGATTATCCCTGTTTCAAGAATATCACCAACATAGTAAGTTCTGAGAATTGGGTTAAATTTCTTGGTCTGAGTGCTTGCAATGGGGGTTCCACACAATTTGCACTTGATTGGTACCTTAAACATGATCGTATCATAAATGCCCATATTAGTTTAGAAGAAATTTCACTATTTAAACCACTCAGCCCGAAAATAACGTTAGTCTTTATGCAAAGAATGCCTTTATTAAGATATAGCCTTTGTTTTTTCGTAGAGGGGAACGAAGAGGAAAATTAAGCCAGCGGCAAGAAGGATAAAGCTCAAAATCGGACAAACAATGAAGAAGGCATCTGCGCCATAAGCCTGAGTAATAGCAAAAATAACGATGGTTCCCAAAGCACCTGAAGTATTCATGAAAATGCCATTAGCTCCTATATAGGAAGCTTCCTGCTTTTTTTGGATGATATCAAGTAAGATTCCCATGGGAAATACGAAAAGTGCCGCAAGCCCAATTGCTAGGAAAGCAAGAAAGATGATCCCTTGAAATAAAATAGGTAAAATTGTTGAAGACTTTGTATAGAAGAAAAGATTGCCAAAGGGAAAGATTAATGCCATATATAAAAGGGCAAAAATCATAGTGCGCTGTTTTCCCCATTGTTCACCTTTCCTAATATACATAAAAAAGAAAAACCCAAGGATTATTAAGAGAATGATAGCAAGCTCTCCAAATTCAGTGGCTGTTTCTAGGCCGAATACTGCTGCGGCAATAGCTGGCAGTGTGGCGAGAACCAAATTAAATGCTAAATTCCAACAAAATTGGGCAGATTCAAAGGTGAGAAATCGTTTATTTTTTAAAATTTCTTTATAAGGAATTCGTTCCTTTTTCTCTTCCTTGAGCGGGACAGGAGGTTCTTTTATTATGATAATTGTTATTAGACTGACGCCGATTAAAATCAAGCTATAGGTTAGGCAAACGATCACCCAAGAGTTAGTTAAAGCATGAATTATCCAGGGAATGACTAAGCCAATGGCGGTTCCCAATCCCATCAACAAATTAAATAGCCCGGACATTTTCAGCCGGTTTTCTGGGAGGGTGATCTCAGCCATAAGTCCCATATAAGGAGTGTAAAAGGCATTCACAAAGATAGTATAAATGATATAAACAATAATGAGATACATAGTCGCTGCGTCATAGGTCTTGAATTGTTCTCGGGCAAATGGGATGGAGAGCATGAAAAACGAAAATGCCATCAGAGGGGCAAAAATAACCATCCAGATTTTCCGTCGACCGAATCTTGTACGGGTTCGATCACTTATATAACCGAATAAAGGACCTAAAAAAATTCCAAGAATTAATCCGATGGCGATCAGAAGATATCGAATCGAATCTTGAGTAATAGTGAATTCCAAGCCTCCTTCAGATACTTTACCTATAAAAAAGTAAAAAAGAAAAGTCGGAGGAAAACTGAAGAGCAAATTCACCCCAAAATTGGTAATTGCATAGGCGAGGAGATTCTGTTGTTTTAGCGTATTGGGGTTATCATCCATTTCAATTACATCCATTAGCTTTGATCCTTTAATTTTTCAAAGAGCCGCAAGGCGCTTTCTGCAGCCAGTTCGCCCCCAATATGGCGGGTTCCTGTATCGGCGCAACAGCAGTAGAGATTTTCAATGGGCAGTTCCTGCTTCGGGCGATTTATTCCCACTTGCCCTACAATCTGGCTTAGCCCAATGACAACCCCGTCTTCTCCGGCAAATTTATTGATATCCATAGGGCTGGTGGTATCGGTCCAGAGAATAGCGTCATCAATATCGGGAAAGATATCTCGAAGTGAATTGAGAATTGCCTCGGTCCATTTCCCATAATCGCAATTCCCTTGTAAAGGACTATTGGGCGCGCCCGCCCCTGCAATAAGCAGTTGTTTTCCCTCAGGTGCTGCGGTTGGGTCCAAATTGGATATAATCGGAATCATTACCATCGCATGCTTCTCAGGGATCTGTTTCTGAAAGATAATATCGGCAAACTCTTCAAGATTCTCGGTTGAAACATACATTATAAATTTTTTATTCGTAATTTTCCGTTTCAATGCCACTTTTACCATAATCGTGGCCAACGAATATTGGTAGGAATCTATTAATTTTAAATAGTCTTTGGGAAAGAATTTTCTACCCACCAAATTATTTACCGTCGTTTTCAATCCGGCATTGGAGATGACGATATCACAGGGGGCAAAGGTTCCATCATTTAATTCAATCCCGACCGATACATTGTTTTCCACCACAATACGCTTCACAGGGGTGTTTAAATGCACATTTCCACCATTCTGTTTAATAACTTGGCAATAACTCCGGGGAATGGCAATAGTGCCGCCAATGGGCAGCCCTGAGCTTTTGTTTTTTTGAATTTCGAGCTGACAATAAATCCATTCACCCACTGAAGTTTGAAAATCGGGTGCAACAAAGTAAAGCCCTATGATGAACCCAAACAATGACCGGACGCGTGCATCGTTGGTATATTCTGAAATGAAGTCACGCACATTCTTATCATCGTATTGTGAAAACTGATTTTCCTTTAAATGACCCATTTTATCGAGCATTTTCAGAAGACCAGTTATATCATCCTTCGGTAAATTCAATTTGGGAATATCAGCTGGAAAATTGATGAATTGTCCCATAAAATGGAAAACTGGTGGGGGATCCCTTACATAAGCCCATTGGATGGGCATCTCGACTTGTTCCAGAATTTGTCCGCAGGTGCCTTTCTCGCAATTCGCAATAATATGGCATCCCACATCAACATGGAACCCATCCTTCTCATAGGTGCAGAATCGTCCGCCAGGGAGACTATTCTTCTCAAAAAGGTCCACATCAAATCCGCCATTCGCTAAAAGCGCACCTACACCGGAGCCGCCCATGCCAGAACCCACGATATTGACTTTCCGCACCGTTTTTCCAACCGAAAAGGGGAAGCATTATGGGTAATTAGAAGAAGGAAAGGCTATATGAACTTTCTTTCATTCGGGCAGTTGAATGCTACAAGGAAAGACGGCTACATTGGCAGTTTCGCCATGTATTTCCAACAATTTAGTAACCATTTCTTGCCAATCCTGGGTAAAGATTGTCGATTTGGGGAAAAAGTGGTGGATATCGGCTTCATTAATATTAGGAGAGAAGAAGGCAAAATGCCGTTTTCGGAAAAGGGCCTTCCAGATAACATGATTCTCCCAATTGATATATAATTTTGCGCCTGGTTCTGAAATTAGGGAGTGATATCCCCGCCCCTCAGTGCAGGCGGAGGTGAATAGAATGGTTGCATCGTTCTTCAGGAATTTTTTAGAGGCTAAAATGAAGTTGAAGCCTTTCATGGCTTGATCCATCTCAGTATCTTCTGGGTAGAGATTGAAGACACCAATATCGATTCCTTGCACGGGTACTTTTGTCCCGTAAACGATTTTCCCGAGTTCCATGGCTTTCCGATGGGCTTCAATGAAATGCCCAGCAAAAATGCCTGCAATACCGCCCCGCATTGTCAAGATAACATTGACACTGAAGTCCAGTCCGATCTTCTCGGTGATCTCTTCGACGTCCAAACGCATTTTCGTCACATAGCCCAGCCCCCCGCCGCCTTCTAAACCCGCACGATGATTCGCGGCTAGCGTTTCGATCCCCGAAACGCCGGGCAGAACAATTTTTGCACCCCCGCCCAATCCGGCCAAGGGATGCGGAATAACCCCACCCACCGCAATCTTCACATCGGCTTCATAATACGTTTTATTCACATAGATGGGGGTGCCAGCGCTTGAATCCCCTAAATAAACCAAGTTTTCGTACGGGTGATGGTTCTGAATATTCATAGTATCTACAATCGGTTGGCCCAGTTTCTTTATTAAATCCGCGCGGATCATAGGGCGGTGGGCACCAACAGCTAAAATAATCACCATATTTTCTTTAGAGATCCCTGCCCCTTCTAACTCTGCAATGAGAAAAGGTAAAATTCGATCGCACGGAGTTAGGCGGGAAATGTCATCTATCACAATTGCTGCCGTTCGTTTGCCGGTAGCAAGTTCTCGGATAGTTGGGGTCCCTAGAGGGTTCAACAGAGATTCTTGAATTTCGGTAGCAGAAATATCGGCTCCATCCCGGATCGGGCATAATTCCACGTTCCACGAATCGGGGAAGGTAAGCGTGAAATCCTCCGTTTCATACCAAGCACCCCACGGAATTTGTATTTTAACCATGATTAAATTTTTAGAAAAATCACTTTATGAATTTTCCTTTTAATAATTGCCGCTTTTTAGGACCAGTTTCCCAACCCCAGCTTGATAAAAGCCAATTGGTGTGCTGATCTGATATATAAAGTGTTTAATATAATCAAAAATAGGTTTTCTCCACTCTTTCAAAGGAGTATCAAAGTCGCTACGTTTGTAATCTAAGAGATCCCATAATCCAGAATCTTCATGAAATAAGGGATAACTTAAATAGGCTTCAGAGAAAGCCTCTTTCATTTCCTTTACATAATCTTCATGTGTGTAACTATAAGAGACTTTGACAATTTTTCCTGTTTTAAAATCAATCATATCCTGATTTAAATATTCATGATCATATTTAAAATCTTCATATGATGATTTAAACCTTAGATGATTAGGTAATGAAGTTGTTGGTATCCTAGGTTGAAAGCCTACCTTTTCAGCTAAAATCATTTTTTGCTGTAATTCTGTAAAATTCCAAACAATTGTAATATTTGGTTGGAGATTATTTCTTGTATTCAAAAATGCCTGTTTAGCAGCATCGATATTTTTACAATTTATATAATCTGTTAAATCATGAATATCTTCATCAATTCTGTCTTCTATGTCCTCGATACTCATCAGTTTAAGGGGTTCTGGTTCAATATTTTTAGGGATGGGTAGAGAATATATTCTACTTTCAGGATAGTGTATTTGGAATAACTTGGTGTCCTCAACTACTTTAGAAACTTGGATTGTATCATTATTTTCCAATAATAATTCACAATCTTCAGTCGCATATATCCAGTTATAACAATTTGAAATCCGGTAAATTTTTTGAGAAGTTTTCTCCCTCATGACCTCTATTATCGGCGCCCAGCCTTTATTGGTCCAAATTTTAAGCTGATCTAAATGTGGACATCTATAGAGCTTCCATATTGGAATTACATGAACCAATTCATGCTTTACCAATACTGGAGAAATCCCAATTGTACCTATCATCATTCCACCAATTAAATAAGTAAATTTCTGATTTTTTCAAAACTTTGCTTAATTGGAAGATGATTATTGATAGCTTTCTAATAGATTCACATCTATTCTTCTTCTTCTTCGGAATCTACCCTTTCACGCATTTTCAAGTATGCTTTTGCGCTGGGGAATTGAGGTTCCACGACCTCGAGCTTTAGAGTTTCTGCAGGTACCTCAATTTTCTTGGTAGAAACCGTCACGGAAACATCCGAACAGGCGGATAGGGGACGTAAATCGATATTAGAAAAGGGATTATCATTGAGCTGAAGAGTCTTGAGCTGGGTACAGCTGGCGAGTGGGCTGAGATCAATGCCTTTTAACAAATTAAAATTTAGAAAAAGTTCCTCAAATTCTGAACAAGCACTCAAAGGAGTCAAATCAATTTCTTCCAAGAGATTAAAATCCAGCCAGAGGCTTTTAAATTTCGTGCAATTCTGCAATGGAGTTAGATCAATATATTTCAAATCATTCCAGGTAAGTGTGAGCGCCTCGAAATTTTTACAAGTTTGAAATATAGATAAATTGATCTCTTGCAAAGAAACCCCTTGGATATCAAAATATCTTAGATTGAAGCACTGGCTCAATGGCGTGAGATCGATAGTAGCGCACGGATTTTTATCAATACTGAGACCCTCAAATTTTAAGCAGTGAGTGAGCGGTGTTAAATCAATCTGGGTAATGCTATTGTTATGCAAAGAAAAATCCACAAGTTCGGAACATTTGCTAAGTGGTGATAAATCAATTTTCATGATATCGTTATCACCTAAATCGAGTACCCGTAATTTTGGTAATTTTGTGAATTGCTTCAAGTCAATAGCAAAAATATGGTGACTGTAAAGCAATGCTTCTTCAGTTTCAGCGGATACCTCTATTGTCTCATCAATATAAAATCTTTCTAGATAATCACGGATCTCATCATCGTTCATCGAATCTATTTTTTCCATTTCTGCCGGACTAATGCTTTCCCTATCTAAGGTTTGGTAATGAATAATAACATTTTTCATTTCTTACCAATCTCCAATTTGGTTTAGCTCATCAAAGCTTATTTAGAGAATTATTCCCTCAGAGGTTTTATTAATTTAGCGAAAATGAACCATATTTTTTCAGTTTTTTTCTTACAAAGGTAATTTTATTTTGTGAATTTAAGTCTTGTTGCTATATTTATCGAACCATTCGAGAAAAATGGGGTGTTGTTTAAATGATTCAAGGTCAAAATTCTTGCCGACAATGACTAGGTTTCTTAAAGAGGCCATAAGCGCCTCATAAAAAGTTTCATCCATGACCGAAAATTCTATCGTATTTTTATCGTTATCGACCAGATAAAACCGATAATCATCAAAATCTACAGATTCATTCTTTGAATTTTTTAATTCTTGTAGCGAAAAATTTAATTCTTCTTGTAAAGATGTTTTAAAGGCGGTTAGGTTGTTATTCTCAAGTTCACCTGTAAAAAAAATACCTTCAAATGCCATAATATAGGCTTGATCATCATTAATAACTTTAATTTGTTGTTCCGCTTTTTCAACAAATAAATATTCGATAGTAGCATCTGGTTCTCTATAGTTATCCAAAATTTTATCTTTATCAAATAAATTATAGACAAACTTGTAAAAGTCGTCGAAGATCTTGTGATTTTTAAATTTCTCTAAGTCTAATTCTTTGCCTACAATCATAAATTTCAAGATAACAAGTAATTTTTTGAAAAAAGAGGTATTTATCTCCTTGAAAACCATTAGCTTCTTGTCTTTATCAATAATCACAAATTTATACTCATTTAAATCGATCGTTTTACCTTCAAAATAGGTTAATTCGCTCTGTCTCTTATTAAATTCCTCAGTAAAGATATTCATAAAAAGTGAGACAGCATCTTTCTTAAGCGGTTCCGTAAAAATTAAGCCAAAATCGTCATAAAAAAAGCCCTGATTAAGAATTGGAGGGTTATCTAGATCAAGCTCCTTCTCTACAAAGAGATATTCTATGAAGGCATCTGGTTCCCTAGTATACATTAATTCGTCGTCGAGTTTTCTCATAAACGATCCCTATTCTTTTAATAGAATAATAAAAGCCTTTATAATATATTTCAAAAAGGAATAGCCAAAAAAATTCAAATTTTTTTATTTTGGTTTGTAAGCTTTCACTTTTATGCTAACGATTCGGTCTAGTAGTTCCTCCGGAGCACAACCGGCTTCTTCTTTCACTCGCTCCACAAGTTCTGGATATTTATTGAGAGCGGAGGAAAATTCGAGAACGGTTCGTTTAGATTCGGTGACAACTTTGGTGAATCCGGCGTCTTTAATTTTTTGTAAATAGTCCTCTTCTTGGAGGGCCCCTGCGATACAACCAGCCCACGCTTCGAAATCGTGTCTAATGAAATCGGGTAATTCTCCGTTCAATACAATGTCAGAAATCGCAATACGTCCTCCAGGCTTCAAGACCCGGAAGATTTCCTGAAAGACTCTTTCTTTATCGGGACTTAGATTGATGACACAATTCGAGATGATCACATTGATAGAGTCATTTTCGAGGGGGATTTGCTCCATTTCGCCCAATTTAAATTCAACGTTGGTCAGCCCCATTTCTTGGGCGTTCTCATTCGCCTTTTGAATCATAATAGGAGTCATATCTAGCCCAATGGCTTTGCCTTGGGGACCAACTTTCTTTGCGGCGAGAAAGACATCAATGCCGCCGCCAGATCCTAGATCAAGAACGTATTCACCAGGTTTCAAGTCCGCAATAGCAGTTGGGTTTCCACATCCGAATGAAATATTAGTGCTATTTGCAGGTAAATCCTGCAATTCAACTTCTGTATAGCCAAGCTGTTCAATCAGCTTTTTTTTATCAGTGGGGGACAGTTGTGATACATCCGATTCGGTATTCCCTCCGCCACAACAAGAAGAGGAACGCTTGGTAACGAGATTTGCATACCTATTTTTGATATAATCTTTAATTTCATCTGGATTTGGAGTGAGAATGTCTGGATTCTGAGATTCTGATTCGAGCTCGCCTAGAGCCTGTTTTAAAAATTCTTTGGTGTGAGAAAAGGAGCAGCAACTTTGCGTGGAAGCAGATTCTGGTTCAGAGCTCTTTTTCTGCGGTTTCTTTTTCATATAGGAATCTTCTCCTTAAAGAATTTATAAGATTAACAATAAATGAATTCTATTCTAATTATTTTAAAGTTCGTATAAAATCTCATGATGAATTTGGGGCCCACTCATTACAGTTGGTTAAGGAGGTTTTGGAACTGTTGATATGCGTCATCCCACTCAGTAACATCCTGAGGCGATAACGTTTGGATCTCGAAGGAATTCCGGATAATGGTTCGTATCTCAGGTAATTTCATCATGTCATTTTGACTGGCTGCCTGAAGCAGAATGTTACCAATAGCTGTTGCCTCAACAGGGCCCGTCTTCACTTCTAATCCAGTAGTATTTGCAGCAAACTGGGAGAGTAAAAGGTTCTGAGAACCTCCGCCAATAATATGAAGCGTTTTAAAAGTTTTTTTCAGGATTTGCTTCAGATTATCATAAACAAACCTATATTTCATGGCTAAACTCTCTAAAATGCATCGCACTATTTCGCCTCTCGATTCCGGTGGAGTTTGATGGGTCTGCCTACAGAACTGGTTCATGGCCTCAATCATATTTTCAGGATTCAGAAAGAGGTGGTGGTCCGGATCAATAAACACTTGGAAAGGTGGGACCGATTCGGCTTCGGCGTTCAGCTGCTCATAGGAACATTTTTCGGGTGTTGCGTCCCAAATCCTTTTACATTCCGAGAGAATCCATAAGCCCGAGATGTTCTTAAGGAATCGGATCGTATTAAAGACACCACCCTCATTTGTAAAATTGTTTTGTAAGGATTCATCAGAAACTACTGGGGTAGAGAGTTCTGCGCCCAGTAAGGACCAAGTCCCAGAGCTAATATAAATAAAATCCTTATGAGTGGCAGGGACTGCGGCAATTGCCGCTGCAGTATCATGACATGCCGGTGCGATTACTAAGACCTCATTCAGATCTACCTCTTGGGCAATGGAGGGCAAAAGAGGACCCAATATGGTAGAGGGCGGAATTATTTCTGGAAAAATTTTAGGATTCAGCCCAAATTTTTTGATTAAATGATAGCACCAATTATGAGTTTCAAGATCATAGAGTTGGGAGGTAGTAGCCAAGGTATATTCACATGCAATCCGTTTGCTGAGGAGATAATGAAAAAAATCAGCGATGAATACAATTGAATTAGCGAATTTCAAGGAGGGTACCTTATCCCGAACCATCGAAATCAATTGAAAAAGGGAATTGATTTGCATAAATTGGATGCCAGTCTTTTGATATATGGTTTCTTTCGGAACAATTTTGAAGGCGTCATCGTAGATATTGTCAGTCCGCTTATCCCGATAGTGATAAGGATTTGAAATTAATCCACCTGTAGAATCTAAGAGCGCAAAATCTACGCCCCATGAATCAAACCCCAATCCAAGCAGCGGTTCCTCGCATTCGCTCCTATATTTTTTACATGCTTGTTTTGTTTCATTAAAGAAATGTAATACGTCCCATTGAAGGGAATCCAGAATTTTAGTTCCGCCAGTAATGAATCTATATATTTCAGTAATTTCGAGTTTGTTGGCTTCAAGTTTTCCATGGATAGCACGCGCAGATTGGGCTCCAAAATCAAATGCTAAATAATCTTGTGAATCCAAATTCAAAACCTTGCCTATTTTGTATTTTTTTTTCATGTGTAAATAATCAGCAATACCCAAATTATGGCTAAAAAAGCTTGAACAACTCCTACCCCTAAGACCAAATTGTCATGTGCCTTTAATCCGTAGCGAATCCATACAGGTGCCGTAATTATGGCGAAAATTAAGAATATGACATAAAATATCATTAATAAAATACGCACTTAAATACTTTATAAAGATTGATTTAGTCTTTCGAACCAGTTCTAAAAAGTGAGATTTTCATAGACCTATTTGTCCATAAATGTTATGAGTTTCAGTTTGTTACCTTTCTATCCAAAACACTTTCATTAAATTAACGGTGATTAATATAATAAATCGAACCATTCTAAAAGATCTTATTTTTATTGTTGCCGTAGTTTCTGCAATTGTCCTGCAAATTTTAATTTTTTTAATAGAGCCTTTTAGTGCGAATGGAGATTTTCTCCAGGAACTGTATAGTGACCTATTCTATATACCTTTACTTCTTATTGTGATTACATTCCCTCAACCGAAATCGCTTAGAGGGCAGATATATGCGATAAATATTCTGATCATTTGTCTGATTCTCGCATCCATGAATGTTGATTATCAAGTTCTTCGGATATTCAGTCTTACAGATAGTTTTACTCCAAATATTGAGATTCTAGTCTGGAATAAAACATATAATTTATATTGGACTGCTTGGGGTCTTCAAATGAAACTCATTTTTGTGATTTTTGCGCTAATTTATCGTTTCAAAAAGAATGATGCTTGGACCGCGGTGCGAATCGGAGCGGTCGGCCCATTGACATCCATGTTCTCCTTTGAAGATATTATCTATTATCCGATGCATGGCGAAAACCCATTTAATATTTCATCGTGGTATTGGCTCCCGCAACACAATATTTATTTCGGGCGCCCAGTCAATACAGTGGAGCTGATTGTGATAGTTTTCATTGGTATGAGCCTCGTTTTCCTATTTCTTGTCGGATTTGCGGTGAAAAAGAAACCAGATTCGGATGAGAAATTCCAAGCATTTTCCACACCAAGGGAGAAAAAGCTATTTTTATGGATGATTCCACTACTAGGAGGAGGCATATTGGGGTTCTTATTGCTTTATTTGAATACTAATATAATGAATAATCAGATTCCATTTTATTTGCTTTTGCTTTTCGCCGGAATTCTTATAATATTTATCTTTTTCAGTAGCTATTTTCCAAAGATTAAAAGCACTTTTAAACAACTTGTTGCTATTTTTGGTTGTTATATTCTCTTCTGGTTTGCCGCAGCTGAAATGGATTGGAACGCCGTGGAGAATGGTTTTCATTGGCTTGTCCCTATCGATCCGCGTAAACCTCCCGGTGATTTCTGGGTCTGGTGTCACTATCGGATGGCAATGTGGTTAATTTGTTTGCCAATAATCATTTTTCTTATCTCAATAATGTTTAAATTCTTAGGAAGTTCCAGAAGTTATACATTAAAATTAAGCATTACTAATTTTCTTATTCTTTGTATGGGAATAGACTCAATCGCAATTTTCTTAATCCTGGGGTTCGTGTTTCCATCCCATTGGATTTGGGGGAATTTCCATTATTCGCTATTGGACGGGGCATACTCAATTGTGACACTGTTGACTTTTGCTCTTGTGGTTGTGGGCTTTTTGGTTTATGTATGGAGAAAGCTTAAACCAGATGATCAAAAAACCTGATTTTTTATTCTACATTCAGTAAATTTTTTACTTTCTCTATAATTTGAGATAGGACAACTCCTGCTTTTCCATGGATTCTTAAATGTACAGCACTATCAAAGGGAGTTTCCCCTTCATTAATCAAAATGACCCTGGCTCCTGCTTGCAGGGCTAATTGTGGCATATAGGCAGCAGGTGTAACGACCAACGAGCTCCCTACCGCTAGAAATACATCACAATTCCTTGAATGATCAAGGGCTGCATTGAGATCTTTTTCGGAAAGCGGATCTCCGAAGTTAACAATGGAGGAAATCAAGCGTCCACCGCAATAGGGGCAATTAGGTTGGTGAAGTGAAAGGGGGGAGGTGCGGTAGCCGGGTCCAAGTTTCCTTTGGTCCCACCCTGCCTCTTCATGGGTCATCTGTTTATCACATTGGAGGCACCTCATCAGCGTGGTGTTGCCATGGAGTTCGGCAAGTAATTCCGGCCGGATTCCAGATTTCAAATGGAGGTTATCTACGTTTTGGCTGATTAGAAAATCCAGAAGCCCCAAATTTTGCAATTCTACAATAGCATAGTGAGCGGGGTTCGGATCAACTAAATGCCAGGGTTTTGATTTAGGGGGCGGCAGCCCTTTATCCCTCCGGGTCCACACTCCATCGGGACCTCGAAAATCTGGGAGCCCCGATTCCGTGCTAATCCCAGCTCCAGTAAATACAACGAGTCTTTTGGAGTTTGCAATCCATTCAGCCGCTAACTCAATTTGTTTTTGACTCATCAATTTTACCTTTATTTCCAAATATATGTTTCTGCTTGCACAACATCTTGGATACGACCATAATAGGTAGATATCAGACTTTTCTGAATTTCTTCAAAATCGAGATCAAGACCCATTACAATAAAATAGTAATCACGTTGTAAGACAACTAAATGTTCAATATACAATTTAATTTCATTATTAATGTCAAGGGTTAATAATTGTAATTGATTTCCCAATTTTTCAATAATTGTAATAAGACCTTCCTTAAGTAAATTGAAATATTGATGGGAATCATCATTACGATATGCATGAACTAAGTACATAGAATGTTTTTCCAGGAGATTAGCGATATTTACCTTAGGGAATTCAGCAAGGAATTTCTTCATCAGAAGATCTAATTCGGACTGCTTCGGAAGGAACTTGGAAATGCCCCAGCTGAAAGCTTCAATGATCGACTGGAGATTATAGATAGAAGTTTGAAATATCATGAATTCGGTCCCCTCAAGCAGCTCGGTAATCCTCGAAGTAAGGTCTGCAATTTGCTCAGAGTAATCAGTAGGTAAAGTCGGATCTAACTTATGAAGACAGATAATGAAATATGGCATATGCTTCGAATCAGCTAATTTAAAAATTTCAACGATTTCGTGGAAATATGTGAGAGCTTCGTCATAGCTCTCGGGATCGGTCATATCTAGTAAGTAATATAATATTTCTGTATCAGAAAAAACGACAGCTTCTTTTTTCTTATATTCAGACCGATAGATCGATTGACCACCCAGATCCCAGCCGACCACTTTAAATCCTAAAATGTCTATTTCACTTCGCTCGATGCCTTTTGTCGGCGTAATACCTGGTAACGAGCTGAATTCACGTTTTAAGGTTAATATCAGAGAGGTTTTCCCAGCATTTGCCAGTCCTGCAAATATAATCTTAAATTGTTCCATTTGAATTGCTCCGCATTTTACTGTTTAATATATCCAATATATTTAATACTTCAATATCTATTTTTCATTTTATCAGTATTTCTGCCAGCAATAAATCTAATAAGTATTTGTTCATTTAAAAAATTAGTTGGTAAAGCTTTCAGCATAAGTAGAAATGCTAGAAACGTTTTATTAAAAATTTTTCGAAATAATAAAAAGTTCCTGAGGAGATTTATTAAGAATCTCCATGGCAAGTTCTTTTAAATCATGATTTTTTGTTATAATTGGAATTTTTAAAGTAATAGTTAATTTTTTTTCATTTAGAATGAATGTTGCCTCAGGTTTTTGCAAATCAATAACTTCAATATTGCCTTTCCCTAATGTGCAACCGGAAACATATTGAATGCCATCGATAATGCACGAAATTGGAGGTTTTGTCCCAGTTTTAACTATTGCCTTCTTTTGCAGTTGCCCTGTTCCGGCGCCTGACTCTTTTCCGAGTAATTTATTAGAAAGCTCCCCCATTTTCATACCTACTATAAGATAGGGTCCTAAATGCCCATGAAATTCAATTAATCCTTTAGCTTCTTCGCTGATTCTCATTTTGCATTGCCTTTCATGCTTAAATTGCTTTAATCTTTTAATTCAAAAATTTTTTTAATTAATGAATCGATTTTTGAAAAGAGGGCAATATTTGCGGTCTCTTTAATCAAAAGCGAATGATAAATCCTCTCGAATTCGACCACGAAATTTTTCAATCTTTTGAATAAAATTTCGGTAATTTCGCCATGTAAGATTAGAGCGCAGCGGATATATTGGCCATCTTGAAAAAAAAATTTAAAATCTTTGTACGCTAATTTTTCCATTGTTGTTTTTTCTTGGATAATTTCAGAGCCAAAGGTTTGAATTGCACTTAAAAATCCGCTCACGAGATCACCATCAAATTTTGCGGTGATAAAATTCATTTGGTAAATAGGAAGGCCTGAATCCTTCTTGGTTATAATTAGGTAACTCAAAATTTGTTTTGAATATTTCATTTCTTCTTCGTTTAGGCGTTTAGATATAGAATTTAGTTCAGATTTAAATTTTCGGGATGCTTTCTCATCGGCTTTTCCTATAGTTTCAAGAAACAGTTTCGTATTTGAAGTTGCTATACTGAATAACTGTCTAATCCAGTTTAAGATTTGAAATTTGAATTCTAGGAGAGCAGGCGCTGGATTAGTATCACTTTGCTGAAATATGGCGGTTATTTGTTCCGCTTTATCTTGAATTGCTTTGATTATATCGAGTTCTGAGAAGGAGGTTTGCATTTTAGAAAGAATGAGATTTATAGAGGAAGTTAAATCACTTGCCATGCTGTCTTGGCAGCATTGATCATATAATTTAAAGAATTGATTACATAATTCAATTGAACTCAAAATTTTCTGGTTGAATTGATCTGTCTTTAATTTTTCACTTGCGGAAAAGGTTAATAAAGTTTTATCAACTAAGCTCTTCAGTGTTGAAATATTCTCGTCAATTTGTAACCCAGCTTGATCTTGGATGGTATTATTCAATTTAGTTATATTATCTCGTAGTTGAGTAAGGAGTTGGTTCATGACATCAGAGTCTTCTTCGATAGCCTCAGAAGGTATTCCTTCCGGTTTAAGGCCCTCTGATTCTTTACTGAGTAAAATATTAAGGCTTTTGATGATTTCAGGGAGCTCTGCAAATTCTTGGGCGTAGGATTGACGATATTCCTCTGTATTAATTTGTAATAGTAATGTATTATAAATTCCTAACGCTTCAGTGAAGTATTTAAGGGCAAGCTTCACCTCATGATGATTTTGGTATCCCCATCCAAGATTTTGGCATGCAAGGGCTTCGCCAGGTCTATCGTTTAACTGTTGAAACAGAACTCGACTTTGTTGCAAATAATTTATCGCTTCATCCCAATTATTTACACTGAAATAAGCCACACCCAAATCTAATAAACACTTAGAGATTGCGGCCTGATCCTTTAATTTTTCAAACCAATTTAAACCTACATGATAATTCTTAATTGCCTCTTCCCAATGCCCTAAATTTCGGAGCGCAATGCCGATGTTTGTAAGGCACTTGGACACATTTGATTTATCATCCAATTTCTCAAAAATTTTCTGGCTGTTTTGATAAAATTCTACTGCCCTATCCCACTTCTTTAATATTTCAAAGGCATTTCCAAGATTCAATAAGCAGGAAGCAATAGCTTGCTCGTTGCCTAGTTCTTTAAAAATAGTAAGACTTTGTTGGTAACGCGCAATTGCTTCTTTAATCTTCCCAACTGCTTCAAGGGCAATCCCTATATTCATAAGACAGATGGCAATGCCTGATTGATCATCCAATTCTTGGTCAATCGCAAGACTTTGCTCGTAATAGCGAATAGCTTCTTCCCATTTTCCTAAATTCCGAAAGGCAATCCCCAAATTAACTAAACACTTCGATAATCCGGATTTTTCTCCTATTTCCTTAAATAATTCGGCGCTTTTTTGATAAGATTCAATGGCCCCATTCCATTTTCCTTCAGAAAGGAGAGTGAGCCCGATATTCAAGTGGATACGTGCTTGATTCGCCTCATTACCTTCATCGGTTTCAAGACTCTGTTCATAGTATGCTCTAGCATCTTCCCACTTTTCAAGCGCAAATAAGGTATCTCCAATATTTAAAAGGGCTTCCGCAGTTCCAGGCAAATCTACCCGTTTTTTCTCAAGTTCTAAGCTTTGCTTATAATATTTCAGCGCGCTATTCCAATCGCCTTTTGCACTAAGGGCAGTTCCAATATTCATGAGGCATTTCGAAATAACTTGGTCATTCCCTTCCTGTTTTCCGATATTCAGCGCCTTCTCCCATGATTCTATAGCCTGATCATATTTCGATTCTCGAAAGAATTGATTGCCCTCATTAAACCATACCATATATGCCAATGCAATCATACCATTTTTTTGCTTTTATTATATAGATAATACAACATAATTCTTAATAATTACTAGTTTTATAAAGTAAGTTATGCTGAATCACCGGTTAATTACTGAAGTAGGCGATATAGAGGAATTTATTGCGAAAGCCGTTCAATTTCTACAAAAATACGCACAGGACAAGAAGGTTTTCTGTGCGCTCTCTGGAGGAATCGATAGTAGCGCAACCTATTTATTACTTAAAAAAGCCGAAATTAATGCATTGCCGGTGTTTATTGATCATGGGCTTATGCGAATTATTCGAGGGGTTGAAGAGCGCGAACATATCAAAAAAATCTTTCCAGAGGTAAGAATTCTAGATATTCGAGAGAAATTTCTACCGAAAATTATAGGGGAGGGGGACGCGGAAGCAAAACGCAAACTTTTCAAAAAAGCATATGCCGAAACAATTAGCAAGGTAATCCAGGAGGAAAATTGCGAATTACTTGCGGATGGCACTATCCTTCCGGATATCGAAGAAAGTTTCGGGGTTCAAATTTCGGATTTGAAAGAAACAATGACGCTTGAAGAAGAACTTGCCTTAAGAAGCCAAAATATGGGAGGATTTGTAAAAAGTCAGCATAATGTAGAGATCGAATATGATGTGGAGGCCACAATACAACCGGTTGCCAGTCTCGCGAAATCGGAAATTCGCAAAGTGCTAGAGTACTTTGGCATGCCGCAGGAACTTATATATCGAAAAGCGTTTCCAGGACCCGCACTTGCAGCACGAATAGTGGGCCCGGTAACTCGGCAAAATTTGGCCTTTGAGAAAAAGGTTCATGATCTCGTCGAATCAACTGTAGATGACTATTATATTGAGAAATATGGGAAATCAATGATTGTCACTGAAAATGGGGCGCAGGAACCATTCCAAATATTTGCAGCAACTATTGAAGATGTCCTTAATACGAAAGTTACAGGTCTTGTGGATGGAAAACGATCTTATGATATTCCGCTCTGTGTTAAATGCAAATGGGACTTTGAAAAACTTACGAGATTGAGTGCGGGAATGAAAGAATATACCCGGGTATTTTATGACCTTGGAGGCAAAGCGAAAGGTCGATATGATGTGGTTATCAGAGGCATTAACAGCGTGGATGCCAGAATTGCAAGTGTAACAAATCTGCCTCTCACTTTACTCAATTCAATCCGAGATAAATTGTTAAAAATTGCAGAAGCGAGAAATATCTATTTTGATGTAACTCCGAAACCCCCTGCAACGATCGAATATGTATAACCTCTCAAAGAACTAGTTAACCTGCTAAATAATTGGCAATTTACTTTTTGTCGCATCCGTATAACTTACTTAAAAGGAGAATAGGATAATACTAATTTAGTGGGATGTCTCTTGGATATTAATACAGTATATTATGAGGATTGCATTGAGGGTATGAGAACCCATATAGAAGCAAATCAGATTGATCTGGTTATTGCGGATCCCCCTTTCGGGATCGATTTTCATAAAATGGGGAATCAATATCATCGAAAGCCAGACTATGTGATTCAAGGATATAATGAAATTCCCACAGAAGAATATTATGAATTCACCTATAATTGGTTGAAAGAGGCACAGCGAGTCCTTAAAGAGACCGGGAGCTGTTATATTATTTCAGGATGGAGTAATTTAAAGGATGTCTTAAATGCAATCGATGCAGTCCAATTGACTATAATTAATCATATTATTTGGAAATATCAATTCGGGGTTTTTACAAAGCGAAAATTTGTTACCAGCCATTATCACATCCTTTTCACAGTCAAGAATCCTAAAAAATATTTTTTCACTAAAATCGATCATTATCCCGAAGATGTGTGGATAATCAATCGCCCTTATAGTCCAGGCAAAGAAAAGAACTCAACTAAGCTTCCTGAAATCCTGGTCGAGAAAATTATTCGATATTCAAGTGAGGAACAAGCGTTAGTTCTTGATCCTTTTATGGGAAATGGCACCACGGCAGTTAGTTGCATTAAGACAAGTAGAAATTATATTGGATTCGAACGTAATCCCGATTGCCAAAAAATTATTGAACGGGAAATCATGGAAGCGAAATCTAATTCTAAACTGCGAAAAGATAACGATCTGGGATTTAAATCTCAAAAGTCATTGACGCAATTTTTAAAATCTTAAAGCATGAGGTACAGAAAAATTGAGCCTGCATAGGGTTTTTTCGCTATGGTTAACTTATCTAAAGACAATTTTCGAGCTATTAAATTTAAAAAAAGAAAAAGAAGAGATTTAATAGATTTATCTTAGATCGATAATTTAATATCTTCTTTATTAATGGTTTTTCGCTTCGAATGATTGGCTAACGCTAATGCTTTCTTCGTAATATTGAGTGCAAGATCATTTAAATAATCCTGCAGTGCGAGAACGGCGTCTAGAGCTACGATGCTTGCGTTACCTTCATTTTTCATCAATCGTCGCAATGCGGTTTTGGTTACTACCTTATTTTCTCTTGCCATATTTTTCCCTCAATTTTTTTTTGGATAGGATTAATCGGTATTATAATCCACAATTATAACTAGCTAAAAGGGAGATTTAAAAAGCTAGTGGTTTTATGTCCGAATATTTTGCTTTCTCTTTTAGGGTCTTATCTAAGTATATGATGATCATATAGACCCATTGATCTATTGGAAGATTTAATTGAGTATCTTGTTTAATTGGGTCTAAGTTTCAAATTGTTTATTGTAATTCCAAGGGTTGTTTATACAATAAAAATTTATTACTGGAACTAATATTTAAAGAGTTTTTACCTGTATAATTAAAAAAATAGATTTATTCCAATATAAAATAAAAAAAAGAGAAATTAATATTAATTACTTAATAGATAATTTAACATCTGCTTTATTAATTGTTTTGCGCTTTGAATGTTTTGCCAACGCCAATGCTTTTTTCGTAATTTCGATGGCTTGGTCATTTAAATATTCTTGTAATGTCAAAACTCCATCTAAGGCGACAATACTTGCATTGCCTTCATTCTTCATCAAGCGGCGCAAAGCAGTTTTCGTAATTACTTTATTTTCTCTTGCCATAATTCTCCCTCAGAGAGACTTTTTTTTCGGTAGGATAGAATAGATTTTCATTCATAACCTACAATTATTAGCTACGAAAAAGAAAGTATAAAAAGATATGGGTTTTTTGTCTAAGTTTTATGGATGAGTTCTTGATCCACTTTTGATAATTCGTAAGGTCATTCTCATTAATTGAATTTATAGTAATGGAATTTCGATATCTTGGCATATTAAGATGAAATTTTAAAAAGTTTATCTGAATCTCTATAATTTTTGTTGTACAAAAAATTTAATTAATATAATGAGATTAGAGAAGAAGGGCAATTATGGGCCTATCTGGAAGTATTCAATCTAATTTATGGGTAAATAATTACCTAATTTTAAGATTTATGCATGAAAAAGAATTCAATTGAACCTATTTTGAAAAATTTTTACTTGCTTTTAATAGCATTAAATTTTATAGATATATAATTGGAAAAAAAAGAAAAAAAAAGAGAGATTATTGGATTGCTTAGACTGATAATTTAATATCGGCTTTGTTAATTGTCTTGCGTTTAGCATGTTTTGCCAAGGCTAACGCTTTCTTTGTAACTTCGATAGCCATATCATTTAGATGATCCTGGAGTGCTATAACTGCATCTAATGCAACAATGCTTGCGTTGCCTTCGTTTTTCATCAATCTTCGCAATGCCGTTTTTGTTACAACTTTAGCTTCTCTTGCCATATTTTTTCCCTCAATTTTTATTTTTCTAGATAATAATATACAATATAATTGACAAAAAGCCAAACATATAAAGGTAATGGTTTTTTGTCCAAAGATTATAGGGAACTTCTTGATTCGATTTTATAACTCGAATTATTATCCTTAACCATTGAATAATTAAAAGTTAAAATTCGAACTCTTACATGATCATATCGAATTTATTGTGATCTTTGATCTTCAATAATTGCCGATAAACCGGTCGTTTGGCTAAAATTATGCGAGATATATAGGAGAA
>Ga0315310_10000587_pt1 | contig 23486 bp, 22 predicted proteins | sample TDP5_MG_FD_203630 | JGI IMG/M metagenome (GOLD analysis project Ga0315310, IMG submission 203630) | Freshwater sediment microbial communities from Lake Towuti, South Sulawesi, Indonesia - TDP5 | ecosystem: Environmental > Aquatic > Freshwater > Lake > Sediment | place: Indonesia: South Sulawesi...
GATTACTTTTTCTAATATCTTTCAGTATTAGCATTTAATTTATTCAAATGATTGTTTTTTTTAATTAATTACGCACCTTTAAAAAAATTATTCCGGTGGAAGGCAGATATATTCCCCATTCGAAACAATGGCCAAAATGCCTCCACATTTTCCAGCTGTCATCCTGATAGGTTTGATACTATGGGTTATTCCTGCAGGAATGAATACTGCGCTGGGACTTGTTACCTCATAAGTTTCCATCTCTTTACTGTCTCCTAATGTCACTTCTACGGTGATTGCATTTGAATCACCAAAAATTAAGTAGCACTCATCGATACCCTCAGGATGCCGATGACGATCAGCCCAAGATATTTCTGGATTTTTAGCTAAATCTTCCGTAACATGAAGAAAAAAGTAATAAACCCATATTTTAGCATCGGGAACCCTATCTTTTCCCATCAGAATTGGGTAAAAGAAGACATCAGGTTTATGATAAGGGAGTGCCCGCACAGTTTTAACGCCTTTTACAATATTCTGAGAATATTTTTTATTCATATTTTTTAAACCTCCAATTCAACCTGACTATTTTTGAAATCTTGTAAATTAAAGGTTTGCCATTACCTTTTTGAATATATTTAAAGGACTTTACTTTATGGAACCAGAAAATGAAATCGATGAGGATTTGGAAAAAATTCGTAAAAAGAAATTGGAGAACCTAATGAAAGAATCAGAACAAGAGATGAAACCAAAATTAAACATAAATACAGTGGGAAAACCTGTAATTTTGAATGAATTGAATTTTTGGGAAGTAGTTCAAAAAAATGCGAGAACTCTTATTGATTGCTATGCTGATTGGTGTGGACCATGCAAAATGTTAGAACCTATTTTCGAAAAGTTGGCAGTAATTCATCAAAATATTCTTTTTGGAAGGATCAACGTGGATTTTGCACCAAAAATTTCAAAACAGTTCCAAATTCGATCAATTCCGTTAATGCTCTTTTTCAAAAATGCGCATCTGGTAGATACATTACTTGGGGCGCAATCATATGAGACAATTGAAGCACATATTAAACGGTTTTTGAGTTGATCAACTAATTTTTCTCTTGAAAAGGAATTCAAGCTTCTAGTTTTTCTAAAAGCAACTATTTCAGAAAAAACTTAATACATCATACGGATGCTGTAATTTAGAGAACATAGGGTTGCGAAAATGGCAAGTAGTAGCATTGAAAAGTCAATGGACGTACTGGAGAATCAAGATATTATTCTAAGGTGGAAAAGTCCGAACCTTGAAAAAGAATTGCTCTACTTAACAAATACATGCACAGGTTGCGGGATTTGTCCAACTATTTGCCCAACCAAAGCAATTGAATTAGGACCAGTGCATGAAATTGCGACAGCCCTTGAATCCAGAAATGCCCCACGAACCGCACCTTACGTACTATTCGATGTGGAGAAATGCATATTTTGCGGATTATGTGCTGTGATTTGCCCGGTGAATGCTATAGATTTTAAATTCAATAAGACTTCGATTAAGAAGCTTCCTGACTACCCAAAATTCGATTTTAAAATAAGTGTGGATGAAGAAAAATGTATCCCTTGTAGATACTGTAAATTGGTTTGCCCAACCGATGCAATTGAAGTGGACCTAAAACTCAAGAGGAAGGAAGATGTGGTCAAATATCCTGGGCGAGAGCGGGGCGAAATTCCAGAGGGTATATCAGGATCAATTGAAATTAATGAAGAGAATTGCTGCTATTGCATGTTATGCAAAGATTTTTGTGATGCAATAGAAATTGATGAGGCGAACCCAGAGCCTTTGCGCCCTTTCCCTGGGAAGAACTTGCGAATTAATGAGAAGAAATGCGATTATTGTGGTCTTTGTGAAAAGATTTGCCCAACAGAAGTGTTCAAAATTACTTGTGATTCAAAAGTGAAGCGGACTATTAAGGACCCGACAATTGAGGGCATCGCAAAAATCGACGAGACGAGATGCATTGCCTGTGGATGGTGTGTACGCTGCCCAGTCGAAGCCATCAACCTTGAGAAATTTCTTGAGGGCAAAATAACATTACAGAACCTAGATAAATGTGATCCCAGTGGGTGCAAGGCCTGCATAAAAGTTTGCCCATCAAATTGCTGGTATTTGCCAAAAGATCCTAAAGAAAAAATAGCGGTAAATGAAGAATTTTGTTTATTTTGTGGAAGTTGTGAACAGGCATGTCCTTATAATTGTATTAAATTAGAACGGACTAAAGTAAATTATACAGGCGGAAAACTCACTCAACCCTGGATTAATACTTGGCAAATAGCGTTTCAAAGTCTTATTGGTCAAGCAATCCCTGAGAAACAGTTTAGAACCATTCCACTCAAAATCGAAAAAATTGAGAAGATTATTAGGGAAAAACGAGAGATTCCTAGAGTCCCAGAGGAAATTCAAAGTGAATATCTCAAAAGATTAATCAAGATTCGAGGACTTTTGGAAAAAGCAAAAATCAGATACTGGATTGAGGGGAGAACTAAAAAGAAACCAGCAGTAGATTAGATTTCTTTAATATTATTAATTATTGGAATCATTTCTCCACAATAGGGACATGAATAATCACTTTTCAAATGGTTTTTACTGACACCTAATATTGACCGTTCAATTAAAATTGTTCCACAGGCAGGGCAATATGTGTTTTCTAAAGGATGTCTATGAACATTTCCAATATAAACAAAATTGAGCCCTTCCTCTTTCCCAATCTTATAGGCTTTTTCTAAAGTTTCCACAGGCGTTGGATAATTCGCCATCCCTATTTTTTCGGCTTGATATGCAGGGTAATACTGATTACAATGCCATGGTGTATTCTCATCTAAAAGCGTTCGGATTTTGTGCGCAATTTCGCGCAGAATCTCATCACTATCATTTTCTCGGGGAATTATGAGAGTTACAACCTCAAGGTGCGCACCCAATTCTCGGGCTAACTGTAAATTTCTCCATACAAATTTATCCTCGGCTGTACAATAATTTTGATAGAACATTTGATCCCCTTTCATATTTGCACAAAAAGCTCGACAGCCATTCTCAATCAGAAGCCGAAGCGCTTCTTCTGTCATATACATGTTTGTCACATAGCTGTGGTAATAAGGGAGATTAATAGCTGATTGCATTACGTCAAGGGCATATTCGAGCAAAAGGGTTGGCTCATTAAAACTGAAGCTTGTGCCCTGAGCTTTATATTTAGGTAATAATTTTAGGAATTGAGGAACAGACAAGAAATTAGATGATTTTTCAAGAGGCGCAAGTTTGCTGATGTCCCAATTTTGACAGAAAGGACAAGTGAAATTACAACTCCATGTACCAACGGTTAAAGCCATTGTACCGGGAAAAAAGTGATAAAATGGTTTCTTCTCAATTGGATTGCTTGCAATAGAACTGATATTCCCATATGTAAGGCAATAGAGCTCACCTTCTTGATTTATGCGAGTTCTACAAAATCCAGTTTTACCCTCAGTTATAGTACAACGACGTTCACAGGTACCGCATCTAACCGTTTCGGAATCGATTTGTGTATATAATATTGATTCTTTCATAAAAAACGATTGATTTGAAGAGGGGGGATTCACTCTCAATCAACTGCATAACAAAAATCATTTAAATTAAAGGAATAATTCAATTTAAAGGAATTATTCCAACTGAATAAGAGATTTAAGATGGCGTATTAGCTTTAGGGTTTCCCAAATTTTAACTTGATCGCCAACAGTCAAGAGATTTCGCAGAAAAGTTGCAAAATCGCCTCGTTCTACATATTTTCGGAACTCCTCAACTTCCCAAATGATATTTTTCATGTCAATATCAGGGGTTGCGGAACTCCAAGAACTTTTAGGTACTGCCTGTCTTGCTGTCGGCTCGGAAGCCGCTGCTTGGGTATAGGCAGGTGACGCTTGAGGTTGGGGTGGTTGATAAGAAGTTTGAGGTGTTACTGGCGCACTAGGCTTAGCAGGTGCAGCTGATGCACTTGGAGTGCCTCCGCCAATTATTTGGTTAAGAACGCGAGCAACATCCATGTAAGCGGGACCTGCACCGCCATCAGGAGTAATATAAACAAGAAGAACTCGGCTTCGTTCGCTTGCAGCGACAATATGCCCCTGGCCTAGTATATTTGTGGAAACTAAGCGTTCAGGAGTGCACTGTAGAACCGAATACTTTACGCCTTGAACAACAATTGAGGGAGCTTGTTGTCTCCAAGAATTTAATACACCAATAGTATCAGGAGAGATATCCCAATTTGAAGTTTGATAGATAATATTCCCGTTTTCGTTCATATAAGTAATAGCCATAATGGTGGGGTTGAGATTCATTAAGTCCCGAACAAAATAATCGATATTTGCATTGTTTTCCGCCATTATGTAGACCTCTCTTTTCTAGAGGGAATATTGCCAGTCCTAAAATATAACTTTTCTATACATAGTGTATTCGCAAATTTAAATATTATATCTTAACTTAAATCTATTATCATTTAAGTATATTTATAAATAGGAACGGAAGTAAAGGAGGAAAAAGTCATATGATAGAAAAATCAAAGTGAAAATTTTAAAAGGAGGAAATTAGAATGTTATTGCGAGATTCAAACCGAGATTTGTATGCAATTAATTCATCATTCGATTATTGATAATTACTTTCCTTTCCTTCTTTCTTATATGAGCTATTAATTAATTCTTGCCCTTCTTTGGTAAGTTCAATCCTATTTTTGTTTTTAGTTATGCGGGATACATATATTATTCCAGGAATTTCTAGTTGCATTAGTGTTTGACCTAGCTTAACTTCAGATAAATCTTCATAATCTTTCTGTAATAGACGTAACAATTCGACGTCGCTCATTACACCTTTGTTTCGGACTAATGCATATAGAATTAAATTCTTAAGTGGCGTAGAACTCCATATTATATCTTTCATAAAAAGGCATCCTAAAGAACTGAAATTGGTGAAAAAAAAAGAAAATTCCTATTTTATTTGAGTTTTTACGGAAAAATCTATCAATAAAAGTCAAACTATATTAACATTTTTTTATTTAAAAATTTGTCCTAAAAGAAATAAAAAGGAGTAAAAAAAAGTTAGCCATAAAGTTGGGAATCCAAAGCTGATTTCTTGAGCTTTTCAATTCTTTTTTCAAATTGTTTTCTAGTTTCAGGAGTAGCTGAAGGATGAATTTTATTAATTGCTTCTTCAAAATGCCTAAAATAGACTTTTTGAGCGTAACGATCTTCCCTTAAAGCCAACAGCGCAGCTTCACGGCAACAACCTTCAATATCACCGCCAACAAAGTCCTTCGTGATAGTAGCAAGACGTTCGAGGTCTACATCCTCGCCTAAAGGCATATTTTTAGTGTATATTTCAAAAATTTTTAAACGGCTTTCAGTTTCGGGGGCATCCACATAAATAATTCGGTCAAACCGACCAACCCGAAGGAGCGCACGGTCAATAAGGTCAGGACGATTTGTGGCAGCAATGACGACGACATCGTGGAGTGTCTCAAGGCCATCCATTTCGGTGAGGAGTTGGCTGATAACTCGAGAACTGACATTGGAATCTCCAATATCAGAGCCGCGCAGCGGTGCAATAGCATCAATCTCATCAAAAAATACAATAGCAGGGGCTGCAACTCTTGCTTTGCGGAAAACTTCACGGATAGCCTTTTCAGATTCACCGACCCATTTTGAAAATATCTCAGGACCCTTAATGGATATAAAGTTCGCCTCACTTTCCGTGGCAATGGCACGTGCTAATAAGGTTTTACCGCATCCTGGCGGTCCTACGAGTAGCACCCCGCGAATTGGCGATATAGCTAATCTTTTAAAGCTTTCAGGGTCTTTTATGGGCCATTCGACGCATTCTCGCAATTCTTGTTTCACTTCTTCTAAACCGCCGATATCAGTCCAATGGACGTTTGGAATTTCAATTAATACTTCACGGATTGCAGATGGTTGAACTTCTTTCAAGGCAGAAGTAAAGTCTTCCATACGAACTTCAATCTGATCTAATATCTCTGGGGGGATTTCTTCCTCTTCAACATTTATTTTGGGTAAATAGCGCCTGAGTGCATTCATAGCAGATTCTCGACAGAGTGCTGCTAAATCAGCGCCTACATATCCATGAGTGACTGAAGCTAATGCTTCTAGATTGACATCAGTAGTCAATGGCATTCCGCGGGTATGTATTTGTAAAATTTCCTTACGGCTGGTTTTATCAGGGACACCTATCTCTATTTCACGGTCAAACCGCCCAGGGCGGCGCAAAGCAGGGTCAAGGGCATTTGGTCTATTGGTGGCACCAATAACAACTACTTTTCCACGTGCTTTTAAGCCATCCATAAGAGCTAATAACTGAGCAACGACTCGACGCTCTACTTCACCTGTTACTTCTTCTCTTTTAGGAGCTATCGCATCTAATTCATCAATAAAGATGATGCTGGGAGCCCTTTTTTCAGCATCATCAAAAATAGTTCGGAGCCGTTTCTCAGATTCACCATAAAATTTACTCATGACTTCAGGACCATTTATAGGTTTAAAATATGCATCAGATTCATTTGCAACTGCCCTTACAAGAAGTGTTTTTCCACAACCAGGCGGACCACGTAGTAGTACTCCCTTAGGCGGATCGATTCCCAATTTTTTAAAAAGTTCTGGGTGCTTCAAAGGAAGTTCAACCATTTCGCGAATTCGAGTAATCTCATTTTTTAATCCACCGATATCCTCGTAATTAATGACAGGTATTCCACCAGCTACTTCCTCCTTAGGATTCTCGCTGATTCGCAATAGGGTATTCTGTTTCACAATAACAATGCCCTTTGGCTTTGTCTGCACTATTTGAAAGGGCACTTCCCGGGCGATTCCAATCGGAATATGAATGACATCGCCTTGGGTGAGAGGATAATTCAACAGTTTTCGTTTGATGAAACTTTCTACATAGGGATCCCCTGCGGTTATTCGCACATTGGTGGGTGCAAGCAAAATTTCGCGAGCAGTTTTTTCATTTGCCTTAGCAACGATTACTTTTTCACCAATAGAAATGCCAACATTTTTTCGTAATCTGCCATCCATCCGGATGATTTCCTGATTTTGATCTTCGGGATATGCAGGCCATACAATTGCAGCTGTTATACGATTTTTTCCTTTAATTCTAACGATATCCCCAGTTCTTATCTGCAATTTTTGAAAAGTTTCGGAGTCCAATCGGACAATGGATCGTCCTACATCGCGTTGCTTAGCTTCTGCAACTTTAACTTCAGCTTCTACTGTTGGTTCCTCACCTTCATTTTCATCTTCCAATTTGATAGCTCCTTATATGACTTCATATTGAAATTTATAATTTAACGCGGCATTTCATATCTCTATATACCATAGAGACATCTTATTTTTAGAATTTTTCTTAAAAATCCATTTTTTTTAAGTAAAATTAGTATCATTCAATATCGAGTTTGAACAAGTTTCTTGGATAAAGTGGTTCCTGTTTTGCCAATTCTCTGATAATATTTTCAAAGGTAACAGATAAATTTGGAAATTTCGCCTCATTTTTATATCTTATGATGAAATTTTTAAGAATATTGATTATATTTTCAGTGTTTGTACCAATATCTAGAAGAATAACGCTAATCACATTGCGATTTTTATCTAGATGTACTTCTATACTGAATTTTTCGGGGGGATGTATCATTTGGTCTTGAATAAATTCAGTTATTTCAGCTTTCTCTTGTAAAAGAATATGAACGATTTGACCTCTCGTTATAAATCTCACGAATTTACTAGAACGTTCTGTCCTTTATAGCTTTTCGGTTTTTTAAGATATTAAAGTGAAAAAAACCTTAAAATATATGCTTCAAAAATTTCAAATGAATAAAATTTTATGGAAATAAAGAAATTTGATATGGAAATGAAGGCTTGTGACTAAGGAATCCATGATAGATATTGCCTGTATTGGAGGTGGACCCGCCTCGGCTTTTGCATCTCTGGAAATTTTAAGATTGGGCAAAAATATTGAAATTTTTGAAAAAGATCGTTCGATTGGAATGCCAGTTAGCTGCGCAGGTCTTATAAGCGTGAGTGGATTTAAAAAATTAGGAATAGAAGTGCCAGATGAATGTATTCAACATAAGGTTAAAGGATCAATATTTTATTCTCCTGCAGGTTATAATTTTGAAGTCAAGCGAAACCAGGATCAGGCATATGTAGTAGATAGAGCAAAATTCGATAAATTCTTGATAGATCAAGTCCAAGAACAAGGAGGAAAAATTCATTTAAATAATAAAATTACCTCTTTAGTAAAAGAAAGGGGGAAAATAGTAGGATTGATGGTACAGGAGGGTAACATTTCAAGAAAAATTAATACAAAAGTAGTTATAGATGGTGAGGGGGTTAAGGCGAAATTTATAAAAGAAGCAGGATTGAAACCACCAAATAGAAGCAGAATAGTACCAGCAGTACAATATGATATGAATAATTTAAGATTGGACGAAGATTATGTTGAAATTTATTTAGGAAGGAAAATAGCACCTGGATTTTTTGCTTATATCATTCCAACATCAGATAATTCTGCAAGGGTTGCAGTTGGGAGTAATTCTGGAAAACCAAAAGATTATATTAAGTATTTTATCAGAAAGTATCCAATAGCATCTAAAAAATTAAAAGGTGGAACAATATATAAGCGCGGCGGTGGTTGGATTATTTTAGGGGGGCCAATTAAAAAGACTTATAAGGACGGTTTTATAGGAATTGGTGATGCAGTTGGACAAGTTAAAGCAACAACGGGAGGAGGTATAGTATTTGGAGGATTATGTGCCAAAATAGCCGGAAAAATTGCGGCTATAGCAATTAACCAAAATGATTTTTCTGAAAATATATTAAAAAATTATCAGAAGGAATGGCAAAGGCTTTATTTAAGGGAATTACGGTTAATGAAATTTCTGAGACTAATTATAAATGCAGTCCCAGATAAAATGCTTGATGAACTCTTTTTAACTATCAAGGAGCAAAAAATTTCGAGTTTAATAGAGGAAATTGGGGATATGGACATGCAAGGGAATTTCATTAAAAATGTTCTTTTCAGCCCTAAGATTTTAAAAATTGGAATGGCAATCTTAAGTGGAATTATACTTCATTAATTGAGTAAACCTGCCATGAATAATTTTTTGCAGTTAAAATTTGGGGAATACGAAAAATTTTAAATTTGAAAATTTTAACATCTTATAAGGTTTAAACGCCTTGAGAGATTTCAAATTAAAGTTTAAAAAATTGGAATTAATTTAAGAAACCAATGAGTTATAAAATAAATTTTAAATACTAAAAACAAAATTAAAATGCTTTAAGCAAATCAATAGGAGATTCGACTTAATTGGCACAGAGCAAAAATGTAGTAAATACGCCAATCTGCGTAAGTTGTGGAAAAATTATGGTTCCAAGAGAGTACGCCGTAAAGTTTGTGTGTCCAAATTGTGGTAGCGTTTCGATATGGCGTTGTGAACGATGCCGGCAATTTGCTCGTCCATATACCTGCTCGAACTGTGATTTTGTTGGCCCATAAAGGTGATTAAAAATGGCAGATGTATTAGTTCAATTGAGAGTTCTTCCTGAAGGTATTGAAACGGATTTAGACCAATTACAGGAAAAAATCAAGGAAGCCCTTCCAGAAGGAGTCAGCATTTATAAAATAACAGAGGAAGATGTGGCTTTTGGTTTAAAATGCCTCAAGGTAATTGTAATAATGCCCGATGATTTAGGGGGAACAGATCCAGTAGAATCTGCAATTTCCTCAATTGAAGATGTCCAGCGTGTTGAAGTTGAAATAGTTTCTCGTATATAAATTTTTTGAAAATATTAGTTTATTTCCAAAATTTTCTTAAAAATTGTTCTTCTTTCTTTTCAAAATTAAAATATTCACTAATTTTCGTAGCTATAGTCGGGTTATACTGAAATATGATGCTTAAAAAAGGAAGATATTCTTCAATCGCATTAGAAACACTTAATCCCGTTATATTTCTAATTTTTTCCCCTATTGCAGCTAAATCGCCGCGTCTTAATTTGCCAATATTCTGAAAGAAAAATCGCGGAAATATCGCATAATAATTTACAAATTTGTAGGGGGTTTTTGTTCGGGCAAGGGAAACGCCTGCGGCTAATTCTAAAGAGAAGTATGGGAAAAGTCGCCATATATCCTTTTCGGCTTTTCTTTTAATTTCGCCCCAGATAATATCTGCGTTCGATAAAGCTTGAAAAGCATTGGCTAATTCCTCTGGGTCTTGCATATGTTCGGGAATTATCTCATTTATGCGTTGCATGAGTAATTCAAAGTCACGGGTGCTAATATCAACCTGCCAGAGAATTCTTTGAATGGTCGCAACGCTCTGACCATGAAAAATTTCCTTTAAGGCTTCAAAAATGGTTTTTTCTTCATCACGAATTTGATGAAGGTTGGTTAGATCTTCTATCTGAAGAGTTTCTTTTCCAGCGGCAACACTTTGTAAGTCGTTAATGGCAGCCCGCAAATCGCCGCCTGCATTCTCCGATATTTGCTCTAAAACTTGACTATCATATTCAATATTTTCTAATCTACAGATTTTCTGTAAGACTTTTAAAATTGTTGTTTTCTGGATGGATTTGAACTTAATTTCTCTGATATTTCGTTTTAAGGTATTAAATTTTTGATCAGAGAGATCATTGGCTGTTAAAATAATCGGGTTTTTTGTTTCTTTGATTATTTTAAGGAGGGCGCCGATGCCACCGCGATCTTGAACTCCACTTATTCCATCGACTTCATCAACCAGGATTAGGGTCCTTTTTTTGTACATCGATTTTTTCATTGCAGCAGTGCCAATTTTGCGTCTTATGGCTTCTTCATTCCTAACATCGCTTGCATTGATTTCTAGCAGATCGTAATCGTATTTGGAGGCCATTACATAAATAGTTGCAGTTTTCCCAGTGCCGGGAGGTCCCACCAAAATGATAGCTTTCGATTCTTTGTCTTTCTGGGAAGATTTTTCGCTAAAATTCATTAAATATTGATTGACTGCTTGAACTGCTGAAGGATTTCCAACAATATCTTTTTCATCTTTCGGTATATATTTTTGGGTCCAAACTAATTCGTGGCTAGCCAAGCTGTAAGACCCCCAATTGTGTAAGAAATGCACTTAGCTGGATTTCTTCATTTGACCCCTTTTGCATACGCATTTCATATTCACCCATTAAATCGAAAATGGCAATTTTATAATCCTCGAGAATTGGAAACTTTACCATTATTTGCCGAATTTTATCATATATTTGTTTTCCAGACAGTCCAAATTGAAGAAACAATTCGCGCAATTTTTCTCTTGCATCAATGAAATTTTTATTTAAAGCAAATTCGATGACTTGTTTCACTTTGAAATCGATGAATTGTTGAGTTACTTGATAGACTGAATCGGAATTGATTGGTTGTCCCTCGAAAGCAGAAGCAACTGCTTGGAGTATATTGATAGTCCGAATCATATTTCCTCTGCCTAAATATATGAGAGCAGAAAGCGCGTCGCTTGTAATATCTATTTTTTCCATCGAAATGATATAACGGAGAATTGCCATAATCTGCGGTGCTTTTAATGGATTAAAATGGAAAATCATAAATCGAGATCTGATAGGAGCAATAATTTTTGAGAGATTTTCACAGATAAGAACAAATCGACAGGTATGCGAACTTCTTTCCAAAGTTCGACGCAGCGCTTGTTGAATATCCATGGAAAGATTATCACCATTTCTAATGATAAGTACCCGAAAAGGGAGGTAAGAAAATGTACGCATCATTGGAAAGTTTCTAAAGATACTTTTCATAATATAATTTAGTCCAGGAGTCCCAGATTCTTGTCGATTATATTCTTGCTGCGCAAGAATATACCACTTTCGCTTATATTTTATAATGTAATCTTTCGAATCGGTAGCACTAAACTCTTCAACATTAGAACTGAAATATTCTAAAAAAAAGTCATGTAGTAAACTAAGAGAAGTAGAATTTCGCCCTGATCCGGGAGGACCAACAAATAATAAATGTGGTATATTCTTTTTTTCGATAAACCCCTTTAACTCTGGTAATTTATCTTCAAGTCCAATAAGATTATCTAAGGTCATCGGACGGTATTTCTCCGTCCATATTTCATTCTCTCGCAGCATTTAATCACACACAAAAATTTTTATAATAGAACAAAATAAAAGCTACAACATTAAAATTCTCATATGTTTTAATTGATTTAATTTAATAAATCTTTTAAAATATTATCTCTATATGAATTTTGGTATGAAAATTGGCTTAATATCTACCCTTCTATAAGATTTTCCGAATTTAAGAGAACAAAAGCAGTTTAAGGGGCAAATTAAAAAATGAGTGAAACCAAAAAGAATGGATATGAGATTCGAGGAGCCTGGTGTGCCTTCTTTGGGTCGATTCTTTCAATAATTGCGGGTCTTGTAATGGCGATAGGTAACCTCTCAATTCTATCCCCTTTCCCTGGAACTCTTAACGAATATCGAGAGTATTTTTTGAATTCTCTAGAAAGAATAGATATTCCAGATACGCTACTTGTCATCTTGCCTCTTTTATATTGGCTAATTTTTGCTGTTGGAATAATAGGAATATTATTTTCGCTATTTCGGACCAATATGGGCATCCGAACTTCAGGTTTGTTTTTATTTATCACGGCTTTAGTTTCTTTGATTTTACTTTTTGTTTGTGTAGGGGTTTTATCTCAACAACAACAGCTAATACAACAGGTTATCACATCTAAAGGAACGCCCCAAGAATTGGCAACCTATGGGATTGCAGTCCCTCATATCCTATTCTGGCCCACTATTTTGTTGAGTTTTATTTGGCTGTTTGGATCATTTTTCATGATTGCCGCCGCACCATTTAATGAAGCTAAGTTCCGGACACGAAGGATGAAAATATTAGCGAAAGCTAATACAGCAGAGCGCCAAGGGCGACCACAGGAAGCGATTAAGTTCTATACCGACGCGGCTGATCTTTCAATGAAGCTTAGAGAAGAAGATAAGGCATCCGAATATTATGCTAAATCACGTGAAATAAGAGAAGTGGAAGTTCAAGCAGTTCTTGAAGCTGAAGAAAAACGGAAGCGCGAGGAACTCGCTGCGCGACGTGCAAGGCTTGAAGAACAAAGGCGTGAGATTCTAATGCGTGCAGACAAAGCGGAAGAATCGGAAGATTGGGCAAGAGCAGCTATTATTTACAAGGAAGCTGCTGCATTATCCGTGGATCTTGGAGAAAAGAAATTAGCGGCACAGTTTACCGCCAAATCAAAAGAATTGCAAAAAAAGGTGAAAAAAGGTCCAACACCAAAGGAGCCCGCGGGAGAACAACCGCCACCCCCTAAAGAATAATTTTGTTTATATAAATAATCTTTTTATAAGGTAGTCTAAATTATTAGAAGTTAGCAATCAGATTAATAATTAAGAGGGGTCGTTTTCATAAACTCACGAAGAAGAGTGGTGGCATAACTTCCGCGATTCAAGGAAAAGCTGAATTTAACATTACCGGATTTATCAAGCATAATATTCAGATTTTTCGGTTTAAAGACGATAGGACGGTAAATGCCCTTTAAATTAATTTTTTGATCAAGAATAGTTTTAAAAAGTGATAAATCGATAGATTCTTTCTCAATTAAGCGCTCAATATGATCGGCAAGGGGATGATGGGAATAATCGCAATCAGAACCGAGAATCGGAGCCATTACTATGGCTTTATTCATTGAAATAGCCTGATTTAATGTTGTGATGTTATGGGATGATACGTTGTAAATAACATTAGTCGGTAGTGCAAATGTATCGAGAATTGCAACAGGATCGCCTTCAAGAGCTTCATCCAAAGGCATCTTCGCTTTAATTCGAGCGCTCAACAATTTATTGAATAAATAGGATTGAAATGCATGGATAAAAAGAAGAAGATAGCGAAATGGGAATACATTCATTAAAGATTTTTTATAATTATAATTAGTTTTTCTCAGGTTCTCAATAATTTTATTCTCATAAATAAGTTCTTTTGAGAAAGCTGGCTGGTCGCTCTTGATATTTGGCCATGATTCCAATAAATAAGCTCGAATTTCTTGGATTCGATTATTTTCTTGTGGAAAAATATCAGTTAGATAGCCCTTAGTTGCAGCTTCAAAATCGCCTTGAAGAATAAAACGTCCTATTTTATGAGAATTCGGACGTAGAGTGCCAAATCGTTGAGGGCCATAATAATTTGGAATGGCAAAATTTTGAATTTGTATTTTAATTTGTTCAATTTTCTGTTGGAGCCGATCTAATGACTCTTTTAATTGACGGACTGTAATGTTAAAATAGTTACCATTAAGATTTCCTAAACGAATTGGTTTTCCTGGTTGAATTCGATTTAAATAAATTCCAGAGGTCTGAAATTTTAATAAAAGTTGGGGATCAGCGCCAGAAATTGAAATTTGCTGGACTGTAATTGCCCGTTTATCTTTCAATCCAGCAAACCCAATATTTCTGGAAGATATTTGGAGAAAGCTCGCGATCTTTAGGATTGCTGTTAATGTTTCAAGATTATATTTTTCGATGACTAGGCATAATGTCGATTTTGGTGGCATATTTTTTAAATTTAAATCGTTTTTGGGATTTGATTGATTAAAGGTTAGACTTTTTATAATAATTCCATTGATCGAAATTTCTTCAACAACGAAATCCTCAATTCTGGTGCGAAGCTTACCTCCAATTCCAGAAATTTGTGTTAAATAAGTCTCAATACCGATTTCTTTTTCAAGAGGATGAGCTTCCATCCATAACAATCCAAAGAATGATTATTCTGAAAGAATTCTCTCGTATATTGTGGAAAGAATAGAGAATTCATCAATTAACCCTATCAATTTATCATTTTCAACGACAGGTATGCGTTCAATCTCATGACTTAACATTAAGCCTAAAATTGTTTTTATAGGTGCATTTTGGTTGACGGTTATTGGATTTTTAGTCATGATATGTTCGACCGGTAAACCAGCAATGCTCGTACGTAATCTCGAAATCATGATATCACGCTGGGTTAGAATTCCAACAATATGCCCTTCATCATTTACTATTGGAACTCCACCAAGTGATTTTCGGACCATAAGAAGATCAACTGCCGCTACTTTCTCATCTGGATGAACAGAAATCACTTTTGTTTTCATTAACTCGCGTGCTGTTAACTCCTCAAGCGCTATGCTCATAATTTTCGTCTCTTATAGTGTATTATATCCTATCAATAAAAAGGAGAAGTATTAATAACCTTTTTTATAAATTAATTTAGTTTTGCTTGTTAATAACTTTTTACTTAGTGAGGTAGAATTAAGGTTCGAATATAGACAGGCTTTCCACTCTTTTAGCCTTAAATTTGAAAGGAAAATTGCCCTTAGGGCCATAATCAGAACATTATGAAGATTAAAATTAAGAATATATTGGCAGGAATATTATATTGAGAAAAGGAGATAAAATTATGGAATATAAGCAGGTTATAGTAGTACGTAATGATCTTGGAATGTCCTGCGGTAAAATTTCAGTTCAAGTGGCGCATGCGGCAGTATCTTTATATCAAGAGACGAATAAGACATGGAAATACAAAAAATGGCTGAAAAAATGGATCGGTGAAGGGCAGAAGAAAGTTGTTGTCAGGGTAGAAAATGAAAAAGACTTGTTGGACCTTTATACACAAGCAAAGAACTTAAATTTGCCCGCAGTTTTGATCCAAGATAGAGGCTTAACTCAAATCCCCCCTGGAACCACAACAACATTGGGAATTGGACCAGCTCCCGAAGGGGAAATAGACAAAGTTACACAAAATTTGCCTTTGTTATAATAAGTAAATAAAAATACCGATATTGAGGTAATTGAATATTATTCGAAAATAATTCGGATTTTTTCATTTGTGAGGCGGTATATAACATCTTCTAGGACACTGACTTTAGCGGGAAGCCGATTTTTATCGCCTAATTTTAATCTTGCCTTACTTTCCACCTCGCCAGTCGGTAAATAAATTTTATTCATTCCTTTTAATTCTGCAGGCACGATTAGATCCTCTATGGTCTTTTTAAGATCGACAACTTTTTCAATTATCCGAATATTTTTGCCAAATTTCTCTTGTAATAATTTAATGAGTTTTCCACGTGGGCCAATAAATGTAGGAATCTCGGCTTTTCCAACCACGAGAATAAGAATAGAATCGGCATCAATAGATTGATAAAAGTTAGTATTCTTCAAAGCAGGAAACTTGGAGCTTTCAAGTTCCATTAAATAGTTAGAAAAATCAATATCTAATTGTGATATCGCACCATCCTCTAACTTAGAGAGGCATGAATTACATAGGACACCCGTTTTTGCACAAATTTTACATATTGGGATCGTACGCAATAGAACACCGTCCTATCCAGTAGGACCTCTCATTTGAAGGAAATTTTTCTTTGGACCTCGTAAAAATACTCCAAAAAATTGTTTATGTGGGTTGAATATTTTACAAACCTCTTTTATTAGACTAGGATTTTGATTCAAAAAGTTTTTTCTCCATTTAATTAGAATTTTACTTCATTAAATTTTTCTTCTATAAATTTTTTTTTGGGTACTCAATGTCATTAACTAAAAAAATTTCGGGATACAAATGATTATTATGAAAAAAAATAAATATTGGGAGATTTGAAAATGGAATTTCCTGACAGGAAAAGTAAGAAACTTGAACGCGCAATTTTGAATTTTAAAAAAGACCTAATTGAATTACAATTAAACCATAAAGCTGCTTCAGATGAAATATTAATGAAAATAAAGGCATTATTAGATTCAGAGGGCGAAGATATTGAAGCAGTAAAGAATATGGAAGATCTTAATTATGAATTGGATAATAATATTTTGGTAAATATCGAAAATGCTTTAGAAACAATAGGGGGATTTGAAATAAATCTTATTGATGTCGATATATACTTTTCAATTATCAAAGAGGAACAGGATAGCCTGAAAGATCTTGAATTATCAGCAAAAAATTTGATAAAAGCCAGATCAATTACAGATAACTCATTAAAGCAATATGAATTAGAAAATCTAAGCTCGCTCTATGAATCCTATACGAAAGCAGCAGCTAATGTTCAGGAAAAATTAAATATTATTTTGGATGAACTCCAAAATCACATTCAGAAAGTCAAAAAAATGGAGGTAATTTAATTATTCTCATATTTATTCTTTGTTTTTTATAAAAACCTAGTAAGATACTGAAAAAAATTAAAATTTGCAGATTTTGAAAGGGAACTTCTACCAATTTTTAGATTTCTTTAACTATTTTTGATATATTTGACTTTAAAATGGTAATTGATAAAATAAATAAAGTATAGATTTCGCCTAAATAGGAATATCTTTTTAATCAAGCTCATTGAATCCACCCCAAGAATCATTTCTTCGGATTGTGTTAAAATGGTCTATATTAATAATCCTTTAATAAAAGAGAACACAATTCAAAGGAGATTATATCAAGAAACTATTCTAGGAACCTGTAGTGATATAAATAGTCTGATAATTCTTCCAACAGGACTAGGGAAAACTATTATCGCGGTTTTAATTACTGTAGCTCGGTTAAATAAATATCCTGATTCTCAGATTATCTTTTTGGCTCCTACAAAACCCTTAGCAGGTCAGCATTATCAAACATTCAAATCAGTACTGACTTTTAGTGAGGAACTTCAAATCTTAACGGGATCAATTCCTTCAGAGAAGCGCGCAGTAATTTTCAAACAATCAAAAATCCTCTTTTACACGCCGCAGACCTTGCAGAATGATATTATTACGGGAATTGTCAATTTAAAAGATGTTAGCTTCATCATTTTTGATGAAGCGCATCGAGCTGTAGGAGAATATGCATATACGTTCATTGCCGATCACTATATGAAAACAGCCGTTTATCCACTTATTTTGGGTATGACTGCCTCGCCGGGCGCGACCCAAGAAAAAATTAATGCCGTAATGGAGAATTTATTCATCCAAAATATCGAAATTCGCACAGAGCAAAGCCCTGATGTAATAAAATATGTGCAACCCATTCAAATGCTGTGGGAAAAAATTGAATTACCCCCTGAATTCCGTGAAATTAAACAATTAATTGAAACTGAATATAAAGATATTTTGAAAGTACTACGGCGAGCTGATTTTCTCGAATCTTATGATATCGCCAGAGTGACTAAGCAGGATCTCTTAAAGGCCCAATTAGAGGTCCAAAAATCAGTAAAATCACTACCAAATCCGACAACAGAAGATTTTGAGTTAATAGCAAACGTTGCAATGGCAATTCGTTTTTCATATATGCTGGAATTGCTAGAAACCCAGGGATTAAATTCACTATTAGCTTATTTGAATAAGATAGGAAAAACAACTGCCGGAAAGCGCTCCTCACGTGCCTTAAAAGCTTTTTCGAACTCGCCTTTTTTTATTAATATCAAAAAAAGAGTCAATGAATTATTAGAAAAGGGCTTAGATCACCCGAAGTTTAAAACACTCAAAAAACGTCTAACAGAGCAATTTACGAAATCGGAGTCTTCCCGGGTTATCGTATTTACGCAATATAGAGTAACAGCCCAATTAGTAACCGATCAATTAGCGCTCATCGAAGGAATAAAACCGATTCGATTTGTCGGACAACAATCTAAACTGGGCGATAAAGGTATTGATCAAAAACGCCAAATCGAGATTCTCAAGGAATTCAAAGAAGGAACTTACAATGTTTTAGTCGCGACCTCCGTTGCAGAAGAAGGGTTAGATATCACGGAATGCGATCTCGTTATCTTTTATGATGTTGTTCCAAGTGAAATTCGATATATACAACGGAAAGGACGCACAGGACGAAAAAAGCCTGGAGAGGTCATTATTTTAATGGCACAAGGTACTCGAGATGAAGGCTACTATTGGGCAGCACGGAAAAAGCAGGGGGAAATGCACCGCATCTTAGGAGAATTGCAGGAAATCTCACGAAAAAAATTTCGACGCTTTGATAATAGTCAAACGCATATTGATAAATTTGTCTCCCAAGAAAAGAAGGAAAGGAAAGTAGAATTTGAAATTATTGTGGACCATCGTGAAACCTCCTCAAGCCTTGTTAAAGAATTAATTTCAGCGGGGTTCAAAATCAATCTTGAACAGCTCCCAATAGCCGATTATTGCATCGGCGAGCGTATCTATATTGAACGAAAAACCTGCCAAGATTTCTCGAAATCTATTATCGATGGTCGTCTCTTTAAAGAGGTCTCGGAGTTGAAACAAAATGCGACCTATTGTTTGTTGGTGATTGAAGGAGAAGACCTCTATACCGCAAGCGCCTTAAGACCAGAAGCGATTCGCGCAGCCTTTGTGAGTATTTTGATTGATTTCAATCTTCCTATCATCTGGACAAAGAATGGAAAAGAAACCGCTCAATTTTTCACGACGATTGCCAGAAGGGAGCAGGAACGAAGTCATGGGAAAAAGACAGTCAGAACCCGAATTGAGAAAACTCCTGAAAAGATCTCTCAGACTCAAGAATACATTGTTGCAGGACTACCCGGGATTGATACTGTCCGTGCCAAAAATCTATTGCAAAATTTTCAAACTATCGAAAATATATTTACCGCAGATGAGGAGGAATTAGTAGAAACTGAAGGCATCGGGAAAAAATTGGCTCAGCGAATCCGAAAAATTCTCACTGAGCCTTATAAACCTTAAGGATTAATTTTAAAAATTCTACTTGTGAATTGATAAGGAAAGAATATTATAGTTGATTTACATGCCTAAATCGAATATTGACGCAGAAGAACAAAGTATCAAGACCTGTACTATCTGTGATCGAGAAATATCCTCGGGAAATTATTGTAAATACCATGAGGAGGCATTTCAAAACTTACAAGAAAAATATGACGAATGGTTAGAAGCTTACGGAGAATTATCTTTCCTTGATTATCTTCAAAAAGTAATCCAGAACCCAGAAACTGGAATTTGGGCAAAAGAGGTGGCAGAAGATTTAGTCAAAAAAGAAAATGAAAAATAAAAAAAGAAAAATCTTTCAGATGTTTTATTCTATCAAATCAACTATTAAACTATGAATATCTGCTATCTCAATACCGTTGATGCCTTCAATCCCAGCCTGTAAATTATCGAAACATGCAGGGCATGCGGTAACAATTACTTCCGCCTCATTATCCTTGTATAATTTCGTAATCTTTTTAGCAACAGCGAGAGCAGTCTCAGGGTAAGTCGCCTTGCAAAGTCCGCCGCCACCACAACAATATGCATCAACTTTTGCACGAGGTAATTCAATGAGTTCTAATCCGGGGATGCTCTTGAGAATAGTCCGTGGAGCGTCAAAAACGCCGCTGTGCCTACCTAAATCACATGGATCTTGGAATATAATCTTTTTTTTGTATTCTTTTCCAATTCTTAACTTACCTTCTTGGAGTAAATTTGCGATAATTTCCGTTGAATGTAGGATTTCAAAAGACAATTCAGGGTCAAATTTCTTGTATTCCTCTTTCCAAGCTAGATAGCAACCTGGACAGGTAGTAACAATTTTGGTTACGTCGAGTTCTTTCATTTTCTCGATATTATGCCTAATAATCTCCTCGACTTTCTCATTTTTCACACCGAGGAGAAAATAAGGGGCGCCACAACACCACTCTTCATCGCCTAGGAGGGTAAAATCCATGCCTGCTTTTTCAAAGATCAGCACCAAAGATTCTGGGATATTGTAAAGAGACCCTTTGAATGATTCTTGGCAACCTACAAATAGTGCGAGTTCGGATTTTTGTCTTATTTTTGGTTTCACCTTATCTTCAATATTGTCTGCCCAGTTTATGCGCTCTTCATTGTCGAATAGAAAGATGTTTTTTCCTTGAATGATGCTATCTAGTAATTTCGAGATGCCTTCAGGTCCTTCCCCTTGTTCTATGATATACTGTCTCGTAGCTTTTATGGTATCTAATACATTGACCCCGCTAGGACAAGTATTCCCACAGAGATCGCACAATACACAAGTGAAAATCGCTTCTTTGGTCTTCTTAGTAATGCCAGTTTTATTTAAATAGAGATTCCCTGCAAGAGTCATTCGCGTCCGTGGAGATAGTGATTCAAGCGGAACAGCCTGAAAAATAGTGCATTCCTGTCGACAAATGCCACAATTATTGCAAAGATAATAATATTTAATCATTTCTTCGCTCATCTTTTCTCACCTAATCCTTCAAAATGTATATAACTTGGAATTTCTCCTAATCCCATTTTATCTGGATTCAAAATGTTGTTTGGATCCAGGGCTTGTTTAATTTTTTTCATAACTTCCATGGTCTCCTTTCCGAACTCCTTTTCCATGAACTGCTGTTTCCACAAGCCTACACCATGCTCTGCCGTGATAGTACCACCGAGTGAATATACAAGATCGAGCATTTCTTCTTGGAACGCTTTTATTTTCGCGAGATTTTCTTCTGTAATATTCTGAGCTGAAATAAGATGAATATTTCCATCGAAAACATGACCAAATCCAATCGGTATATAGCCATATTTTTGTGAAATATCCTTGGCTTTCTTCAAAAACGCAATGATTTTTGATGGAGGTACAGAAAGATCCAGTACGGCAGGAATGAACATCCTGGGAACTTCAGGTGGAGGCATAGTTCGTGCGATACCTGGACCCGCATAGTGACGGGCATCCCAGAGGAACTTCTGATCAATGGGCGCTTCTATTACTTCTAACTTCGCATCTTGGATCTGTTGAAGGTTTTCTTGGAGCGTTTGAAGATCTTCCTGATACCGTTTTCCAATAAGTTTGATTAAAAGAGTGCCTGCACGTTTAGGTACCTTGATTTTTTTCTTCAATAGCCCTTTTTTCTCACGGAATTTTAGATTTGCATTAATTCCTTCGATAGTCATTTCATCTACGTATTCAAGAAGAGCGAGACTTTCTAACTGTAAATCCCGAATCTTTTCAATGGCTTGATATGCCGTATCTAAATCTTTGTAGGCTGCAATTAAGGAGACTTCATTTTGTGTCATTTTTTTGATTTTCAAATAAATTTCCGTATATATTCCTAAAGTCCCTTCGGAACCCACAAATAAGGAAGTCAGATCATACCCAGCTACAGATTTTACATTTTCTTTATGCCCAGTATGAATAATTGATCCATCTGCCATTATTATTTCCAATCCATTCACATAATCATGAGTAACTCCAAATCGAAAGCTTGTTGCGCCACTTGCATTGTTAGCAACCATACCCGCTATCATACAGGAGAAAGCACTGCCAGGTTCTGCTGGGAAAAAATATCCATCTTTTGCCAATTGCTCTTGGAGATACCAGAATTCTACACCCGGTTCCACAACTGCATATTCCTCTTTGATATTTATTTCCAAAATTTTATTCATATGCTTCCCAAAATCCATCAGGATCGTATTTCCTTTCACGGGAAGGACTTGCCCCGCATATGAAGTGTTTGCAGCTCGAGGAATAATGGGAATCTTATTGGCATTAGCAAATTGCACGATTTGTACAATTTCTGCTTTATTTTTCGGAGTAACTAAAAATCCAGCCTTGAAACTAATATTTTTATATAATGCTTCAAGGCCTTTAGCAATCCAATCTCCCGTTGCAATTAAGTCAGCTTCATCTATTGAAACATCGTCTTCACCGCAGATTTCTATCAAATTCTGATATATGTCTTCTTTTTCCATTTTAAACCACCAAAACTCCTTTGTGTTCATACAAAATTTTATGTTATTAATTGAGCCTCTGAATAAGTATAAAAATGTACTATTCTTAAAGCATATGGGGATATTCGCAACAAAAAAAAATATTCACTCGAGAATCAAAATCTATATAACAAAGAATTGCACTAATAAAATATGGCGATTAAATCAATTGAGGTGGCTTTAACCGATATTGAGATAATTGAAAAGAAAAGCTTGAAGTGAGTTGGATGGTTAGCGCGAAAGAGAATTCAAATATTGATGATATAATAAATAATCTCTCAAGACCTCAACCCATTTCAGTAAAAGCACCTCTTACCTGCTATCAAGATGGAAAGACATTTAATAAAACAAAAATGGATTGTATCTTGTGCGATTTTTTTGATACATGCAAGAAATAATCTTTGAAAATAGTATAAACTTTCTTTATTTTAATCAGACTTTTCTAAAATAGTCCCTAAATCTATTAGTTAGCCAAAAATCCCTATGTATTGGGGAACTAATGGATGAGAAATTCTCAAGATTCAAAGAGAGATATCTCCAAGAATGCCATGTATCAAAATTTTGGGAAGGGAACCCAACAAAAATTTGAATTTTTAAAAAGTGGGAAAAAATAACATTCTATCTGTATTGGAAATCAAAAGTCATACATGCCAGCTGATTAAAGGCATTCTCAACGCCAGCACCAGTTTTAGCCGAGGTCTCAAAAAAATCCGCGGCACCTATTTGAGATGCAAGTATTTCACCATCACTTTTGGAAACTACACGATCCG
>Ga0315310_10000588_pt1 | contig 23476 bp, 22 predicted proteins | sample TDP5_MG_FD_203630 | JGI IMG/M metagenome (GOLD analysis project Ga0315310, IMG submission 203630) | Freshwater sediment microbial communities from Lake Towuti, South Sulawesi, Indonesia - TDP5 | ecosystem: Environmental > Aquatic > Freshwater > Lake > Sediment | place: Indonesia: South Sulawesi...
TATTAGCAGAGCCCAAAACAAGATAACACAACCAAAATATATGCTAATCGGTATGTCGTAAAGCTTGTCAATGCAGTGGAAAGTGTTCTGCGCCACAACCCATTCAAAGACTTCTTTCTTAACTATTGACAGGGCAAATAAGTAACTCCGGTCTAATGGCTTATGATTACTGATTTAAGGATGAATAATCTATATAGTACTATTGTGCCCGTAAATCCTTTGCATAAAAAGAAAGGGAACAAGTCAAAACGGTAAAATATGAAATATCGCAATATGTTAGAAAATGGAATGTGGCATAAATGATTTCTGAGATTAAAAACAAACTTAAGAAATGGCTTAATGATGAGGGACTATATGAAAGTGAAGCGAAAGATGATAATGCTCACTTCAATTTTGTTGCAAAACACCAAAATGTTATTTTCCATGTTTTTCAACCTCTTTCCAAAAAAGATTCAGTCTTGATTGTTTGCTCGCTAAATCTAAGCGCAGAACAAAAAGAAAGGATAACCAAGATTGAAAAGTTGGAACTTTACCAAAAACTGTTAGTTACGAATAGCTTATTTGAATTCTACCCAGACATTAACAATCTTGAAAACATACGTATCCAAGATTTTATTTTCTATGATGGTCTAACGAAAAATGAGTTTATGAAAACAATTTTCAGAATTCTAAAAACTGTTCAAATTGTCAATTCGTATATTGAACCACGATAATAGAAATAAAGTAAGGCTAAATTGCCTAATCTGTGCATAAATTAACACAGAGACATTAATTTAATATATCGAAAATGTTACATTAGTTGCGATTAGTATTGTCACTTGACCTTGACACTCTAATAGTCTCTATGCTTGGAAGTCTTATTGCATCGACTGGTAGTATCATAATTGCTTTAATGTACATAAGAAATCAAAACTTGAGTGATAAAAGAAGACGTTTCAACGAACAAATTCAAAAAACCTACGTTGAACAAGGAATTCTTCCAATGCAAGAAGCATTATCCGAATATGGAGTTAATGCTGTTTTTGGCATTAATGACCTGAGGATTTCAGCTGTTAGAGCTTTCAAACTTGGTGAAGGAAAAGAACTGCTAAATGTCAAAATTGATGAGATTAAGATGCGTCCCACTATAGCAGACTTGATCCAAAGAAAACTCAGTTTTGCTATGGAAAGCTTTTCTTACCTTCGTAGATTTGGAGTGCAAGTATATGGTTCAATTATTAGAACTCTTCAACATTATAGTGACCTTCTCTCGGATATTTTGACTTATAAGGTAGTGCTCCGAAATATTGAGGACGCTGGCATAGATGAGTTTGACAGGAGTGCTGCCGCAGTAGCTCAAATGATTCAGATGACTCAACTGTATCTCCAAACAAGACTGGATAATTTAAAGGACTACATTTGGCAAAAAGACTTTGAGAACTACACTGAATTCTTGTGTATGTTTCAGGAGGAAAAATATAAAAGGTTCATCTCTAGCTTTGAGCAATATAGTAAACTCCTGACTGATTTTATGGATGCCATGAGAAACCCCGCTGCCTCAGAGGCTAGAAAAAATACATCCTTAGCCTTCAGTAAGTGGTTAGCAGAGAATACCGATAAAAATCCATTCGAATAATCGGGCAAGGGCAGGCTACGTTATTTGGCCGCTTGGCTTTTACATTCCAAGCTTGGCATGCACATAGAAGTCTGCGGCTCAGAGAAATACGACTACGAATACAGAGACCGCACATACCAAAAGAACGGACACCACGTCATCTTCATCCACGCCTACAAACACGAGAAACAATGGAAAAAATTCCTACTCAAGAAAATAATGGAAATCGAGGAGCAACGTCACGACGAAGTCATGAAAATAATAGGCAACAGAATCACGTAAAAGATAAGCAGACGCCTCTGCCTAGTGCTGGAATTCTTTTAATAACACAACGAATTTTGGTGCTTTGTTACGCAGGTATTCATCGGCTGTTACCAACTTTACTCTATCTTTTTCAACCATGGCTAAATAGGATGCGTCGTAAAAAGTTAGGCTTCTACTCTTTGATATGGCACACGCGTTTTTTAGGAGTTCAGCATCAGACCAAACGTCAACTAGACCAATCTGAAGATCAAGAAACTTTTCAATAAACTCACACGCTTTTTCAGCCGTAATGCGCGGATGCCTCCAGAAGATGTTTCCCAATTCATAGACTATTAGTGAAGAAGCCGACAGCGACAACCGCCCGTCAACATGAGCATTTATGACCTCTAAAGCCTTATCCGAGTAATCCTCCTCAATGAAACATTTTGCAACCACGGAAGCATCGACCACGTAACTCTTCACATGTTCTCCCTCATCTGCCGCAAGGTCTCAACACTGTCAAAGCCTATTTCTTTTCCAGGAACCTTGTTAGCCCTTATCCACTTCATCGCCTCCCCAGACCTTCTCCTCCTCAATTCCTCCGTGATAGCTTCCTTAACGAAAGTCGAAACCTCAAACCCTAACTTCTCTATGTCCTTCTTAATCTCCTCAGGAACCCTAACAGCGATAACAACATTCCTTCCCAACGTTTACACCAAAGTTAACAATTAAGTAAACAAAAATATAAACATGACGATTACATCCCAAAAACATATCGAAACCACATTAGGCTCCAAATAAACGGGCTAAGTCAACAATTGCACACACAAATCAAAACACTCACGAAACAACCAAAAACACCCAAGAAATCACCTAGTAAACACCTAGTAAATACCAAGTAAACACCTAGTAAACCTAGGTTAAACCAAACCCAAAACAACGCCTAAACCAAAAACAAAACCCAAAACACAAACAGACAGCACCCACCCGCACACAAAAAATTTCTCAACCCAAGACCCCCCTCTACCCGTCTCTCTGTCTCCCTCACTCAGTATCACTTCCTAATAGAGGGGCTAGGTCAACTCTGCACACACATACACTGGAAACATTTTTAAAACACAATCAACTCTCTTTCAAAACACACAAACAACCCCAGTGACACAACCCATGACCCAGACAAAACACATAATTCGCTGCCCCAAATGCAACTTCACATTCGACATAAGCTACGGCAGAACCTTCGCCTGCGGACCCTGCCCATCCATAGTACAGTGCGGCATGGCAAAATGCCCAAAATGCGGACACGAGTTCCCACTACCAGGCCAATACGGCGAAACCTACAGAAAATACGCCCAAAAGTCTGAATAAGCAACAAGAGAATTTTAAGACCCAACCATCCACATCATCAACACTAAGGATGCATCCCGCTTGGTTGTCAAAACCACCTCGCAACACGCCAATCTGAAACCAAGACTAATAGTCTTCGACGTTGAAGGAGTGCTGATCCCAAAGAATCGCTACATCCTCTTTGAAGCATCCCGACGCCTGAGTTTCTTGAGTTTCCTAAAAATACTGTGGGAGGGCTTACTCTACGAAACAGGACTGATAACACTCCAATCGGCACTCACAAAAATCTACAAACAACTGCGGGGACTAACCATCGAAGACCTGTTCCAACTCTACAAGAAGATTCCCTCAATTCCAGGCGTCAGAGAAGTTTTTGAAAAACTAAAAAGCGAAGGACACAAAACAGCGCTCATAAGCTCCGGTCTGCCACAGCCCTTCGTTGAACACCTAGCCAATGAATTAGGCGCAGAATACGCAGTTGGATTAAATTTGGATGTTAATGAAGGACGCCTGACAGGTCGAATTGGCGGCGAAGTCATCCAACCAAACGGCAAGGCACTGGTTCTAGAGAAAATTATAAAAAAAGAGAGTTTAACACCAAAAGAATGCGCCTTAGTCGCCGACGACAGAAACAATCTGCCAATGTTTAGGTTCTGCGCTCTAAAAATCGGTTACAATCCCGACTTTATCTTGAGCGCCAAATCAGACGTGGTTGTGAAAGGCGATTTTGACGAAGTCTTGTCGCAAATAAAGGAAACCACTTCAAAGTCGAATACACGAGCAGTTTCGAAGCGAGACATTATTCGAGAAACCATCCATATCAGCGGCTTCTTTGTTCCAGTTGTCTCAACGCATCTGGCATGGAGCCCATCCTTAGCGACTTTCCTTATTTTCATAGTCACTTCGCTCTATACAATGACAGAACTGGCACGAGTGCTAGGCTACAACGTTCCAGTAGCCTCCACCATAACTTGGAACGCCGCCATCACGCCGGAAATATACGAATTTGTGACCTCTCCAATCTTTTTCGCAGTTGGCATAATGTTAGCCCTGATAATCTTTCCTGCCCAAGTGGGTTATGCGTCGATTGCTATATTCACGCTGGGCGATGGTATCGCCACACTGTTCGGAAAGAAACTTGGTAGACACGCTTTTCCATACAACAAGGGCAAGAAGGTTGAGGGAACACTTTTCGGCTTTTTCTTCGCTTGGCTTGGCGCCTCATTCTTTATTGCTAATCCGTTGAAGGCTCTTGTTGGCGCTGCCGTAGGAATGTTCGTGGAGACTCTTCCGACGCCAGTGAGCGACAACTTAACCATTCCGTTAATTTCCGGACTGACGCTGCTGATAATTCTTTAAACCGATGAGTTTCGTCCAATTGCCTTAAGTATTTGTTTTGCGGTAAAGAATTAAGAAAAAAGTTTCCATGTTATAAAAAGTTGGAGAGCGTTCTTCAGAGCACATGCACCAAAAGGAGAAAAGTGAAATTGCCTGAGACTCGTAAAAAACGCCTAATCGTCAGGTGGACTGCGCCTAAGAGTTTTGTCGCGCTCCTTCTGTTTTTAATATTAGCCCTGTTTTTCGAGTTTTTGCTGGTCTACTCTTTTCAGTCGTTTGGGTTAACTGACAAAAACGCTTGGACAGGAATGTTTAAGGTTCCAGCAACTAACTGGTCTTTTATTGTTTCCGTCAGCCCCTTGTTTCACCTATTGCCAATAACAGTCATAGTTGTTCTTGTTTCAAGCTGGGCTTATCTGACAAAGTACACCGCTTTTATGCCTTCCAGAGCAGAAGCTGCTAAGCGAACGCTCCCACCCACACGGAGAGAAACCGAAAAACATCGGTTTAGAAAGTTGAGGAGTTTTTCCAAGAGAATAAGCCGAAGAGCGCAGAGAATTGGGCGTTCAGTGAAGGCTGGGCTCCAACGAATCCGTGGCGTTTCCTATGTTTCAAAGCGACTGTATTTCACCAGAGCGGCTGTGAGAAGCGCCTTGGCTGTTCTGGCAGTCTTCCTTTCAATGTCTCTCCTACTCTACATTGTAGTCTATCCTGACTTAATTCACCAAGGGGTCGTGGGATTTTATAGATCGAATTCGTCTTTCCTAGGGTTTGTCACAGGCACCATAGATTTGGTTCGTGGAGCGGGTCAAGCCTTGCCTCCTCTTGGTGGTTTGGGAACGGCGATTAACAATGCTCTTTTGGGGGCGGCTCCGGGTTTTCGGCATGGTTTGGCTGGAGCTGGGGCGACTTTGACGGGTTCTCTGGTTGGTTTGGATGTGACTGGAAAGTATGTTTTGAGTCAGAATGTTGCTGCTTGGAGCGCGGCTCTTGTCGCTTTGATTTATTCGTCATACGCTTCGTCTCGTCGTCCAAGAAGGCGATGAACAGTTTCTTAAGCTAACTGCTAGATTAACTGTAATTGGTTAAAAAGTGGAGTGTGACCTAAGTTTGGCTGACCGTCCTAGGTTTGGTCCGGCTGGGATGCCGCTCGGGTTTAAGGTTCTGAAGCGCACTGTTGATGAGATGCCTATGTATTTGCATGCGGAGGGTTTGGACGCTTTTGAGTATCAGATGGTCCGCTGGGGTCCGGTGCCGCAGATTAGGCGAGAAATGGCTGAGAAACTAGGAGCAAATGCTTTTGAAAACGATGTTTGGTTGACGGCTCACGGTTCCTACTTTGTCAATTTGACTGCTGGTCAGCGGGAGGTGCTTGAGGCTAGTAAGAAGCGTTTGCTCGCTTGTGTGACAGGCGCTGACTGGATGAGGTCTCACATTGTTGTTTTTCATCCTGGTTCTTATGCTGGCAGACCGCCTCGTGAGGTTTATGAGACGTGCGAAAAAGCCATGATGGAGGTTGTGGAGTCTATGCGGTCGTTGGGAATAACTAGGGTACACTTGGCGCCTGAAACAATGGGCAAAGCTTCGCAGTTTGGGAGCTTAGACGAGGTTTTATCTTTATGTGAGCGGGTTGATTTGAGTGAGCCTAATGTTGATTGGGCGCATTTGCACGCTCGTGATCGTGGGCGTTTTAAAGCGATTGATGATATGCGCAGGGTTATGGATGAGGTTGAGAGGCGTTTGGGCACAGAGGCTTTGAAGAATCTACATTGTCATTTTAGTCACATTGAGTTTACGGACAAGGGTGAGCGTAGACATCACAATTTAGATAGGGTTGAGTACGGTCCCGATTTCAAGTTTTTGGCGAGGCTTGTAGTTGAACAAGGTTTGAACCCTGTTATCGCCTGTGAAACACCTTATCTTGATTTGGATGCTCAGAAGCTTAGAGACATGGTTTTGCATGAGTTGAAGATTAGGGGTAGAACATAAAGAGTTAATATTTTGTATGTGTTGGGTTAGATGGGTCTGTTCTCTGTGTGTGAGAAAAAATTTTTGTGCGAGTGAGGTTGTTAGTTGGTTGTGTTTTGGAGTCTGTTTTTTGTTTAGGTGTTGTTTTGGGTTTTGTTTGACTTGGTTTTAGGGTGTTTTCTTGTCACTTTCAATGTATCCTAAAGGTGATTTAATGGTAGTTTCTAGGTGATTTCCAGGATGCTTTTGTCGCTGAGTTTAGAAAGGGGGTAAGGTCAAGAGTTTTCAGTCTGTGCGCTCAGGCGCTAGAACTCGTCTGTTTGGTTGCTGATAGGTGCTGATTGAGACAGAGACGGGTAGAGGGTTTTCTAGAACCCGTCTATTTGGAGCCTAAAGAATATAAAAATGGTGTGAGTCAAGTACATTAAACTATTATTGGTTATTACGACTTAGATTTAAGAAGGATTCTCTGGTTCTTATCCATTCAAAGACTTCTTTCTATTGGAAGTAAACGTGCAGTTTCGCCATCCAACAAGCAGTACAGGAAGTGCACGCTGTACTGTGTCGTTCATAAGAGAGTGATAAAAAAGAGGGTTTTCGGGACGCTTTTAATTTGGTTTCAAGTTAGAGCTTCGCTTTGGGCTTCTTTATTGCTAGGTAAGCAATAGTAGCTATGCAAATTATTATTGACACCAGAAGGGTATAGCTCAAATCCCTAGCATTTGCCATATCCGCAGTTAAGGCTTCGTATTTTGATTTCAGGTCAGTATAATTAAGTTCCGAATTATTGTATGTAGAATTTAGTGAGTCTAAATTACTCCGCAGACTATTATACTCAGTGTCTAATTCTTCGTAATCATTCTTTAGGTCATAGTATCTGGACTTTAAATTGGCAAATTCTCGGAAGAGAGTATCTATGCCTAAGGTGACGGTGAAGCTTACGTTCGCTATGGCTACTTGATAAGGATATACTATGGTCGCTTTTATGGTGTAGTTTCCGGAATTAACCATGGGGACAAACAATGTTACGTTAAACTCGCCGTTTTCGTCTGTTGTTATAGGGCTGAGCAGCAATAAGTCTTCGAATGTTATGAATATGCTTTGTTTAGGTGTGAACCCTTCTCCAGCTATGCTTATCTTACTTCCTATGGGCGCCTCGGTTGGAGAAACACGAATAGTTGGAGGTGGAGTTACTGCGAAACTGACTGTATCCCTCGTGTTCGTCGTCACGTCTAAAGCCATAATAGTGTAGTTTCCAAGGTTAACTTCTGGAACTTCAAAGGAAGTACTCCATCGGTCCCAATCCTTTGCCGTAGTATTGACCACGTTAGTCTCGTCAAAATAAATCCTAACTTCGCCATTAGGTGTGGCTCCGCTACCGCTGAGGTATACACTTGTCCCCACAGGTCCAGACTGAGGAGAGACATACTCTATTTTGAACTGAGCTGCCGTTACAACGAAAATGGTTGAATCACTTGTTTGGGTAGTATTATCAACGACGTACACCAAATATTCTCCCGGAGGAACTGACGGTACCGCAAACCATATTTCCCAATATCCGTCTTTATCTGCAATGGTCCATCCGAGAGTAATATTTGAGCTATTGCTAACATTGTTTATTGTCACCACTATGTCACTAATATTCTCAAACAAAGCAACAATTATACCATTCGGAGTGGCCCCTTCACCAACAATGAGCCCCTTCACCCCAGGAGGGCCTTCTGGCGGTCTAATTCCGGTTATTTTAATCTGCGGGTGTGAAGGAGGCGGAGTTGTGAAAACTATGCTTTCAACGGAAATACCCCAAGCTTTGAAGGTAAAAGTGTAGTTTCCCTCTTTCAAGTACCCTAGGTCGTAAGTGTGGCTATAGGGTGTAATTACTTCGGGAGCGGGGCCTGTCCACTCCCATATTTTAGAATCAACCCAGATTTCATAGCCGTCTTGAGCAACTGTGCCCCAATCTGATACTTCGTACCCTGCATCGGAAAATGTTATTTTAACATCGATGTAGGCTGTTCGGTTTTCTGTCCGAAACACTAAGTCTACCTGCTCTGGAGAAGGCACATAAGGAATCCACTGCTCTTCTGCCATAACTGTCTCAAAATATGCAGACAACCCCCATCCTTGTGTATCTTTTATAACGTAAGTCCCTGGTTTCGCAAAGCTTTCAGTGAATTCATCGTATTGGTTCCACGTTAAAGTGCCGTTCTCTCCAGGGTCCAAGCTCCATGCCAAGAATGCAAAAATCTTCGGGTAAACAGGTTCCTCTGCTGGATAAGTGAATATTTGCCAAGCTGGATATCCGCCAATCTGCACGGTTTCTTGACCAACATTTGTCAGGGTGATCGTGACATTTTCTCCCAAAACGTAGACGTCTTTATCCGTTTTCAATGTAACTACTGGTGGAGTTGGTGCAGTCAATGAAAGATATCGAATAACACTGTCCGTTGTGTCGCCGTCGTTATTTAGATCCACCCTGTCATCTTGCTCAGATGTTTCAAAGGCTATAAGGTTTCCATGAATGGACGGGTTGACTCCTTCTGCACGTGTATTTACTAAAGCTCCGGCTGATGTATTATAATATCTAATTACCCAATCATTGGAGTCTCCATCTCCGTTTAAGTCACCACCGTAGTCTGACTCGGGCGTTTGGAATGCTATAATGTTTCCGTAAACTGAAGCCATACCTCCATCTACTTTGGTGTCAACCAAGATTCCAGCAGAAATATTGTAGTAAGATATTGCAGTATATGTAATGTGGTGGCTTTCAAACGCTATGATGTTGTTGTTAAGCGAGGGCCACCAGCCTTCTGCTTTAGTGTTTACTAGGGTGTCTGATGTAATGTTGTAGTATCTCACTACCGAATCCGATGTGTCTCCATCGCCATTTAGGTCTTGGGCAATCTGGTCTTCAAAAGTTGAGAAAGCTATTATATCCTTGTAAATAGATACACCCCATCCTACAATACCTGTGCTTACTAATTTTTTCTTCGAGAGATCAAAATACATAACGACTGAATCCTGCAAGTCTCCGTCGCCGTTTAAATCCCTACCAGCATTTGTTTCGTAAGTTGGAAAGGCGATTATGCTTCCAAAAATTGAAGGTATATCAACAGAAGCTAAAACTCCGGTGTCAACTGTTTTACGATCAGATAAATTGTAATATCTTACTGTCCACCCCGTGAAAGTAATTAGATTTTCATAAATTGCTGGATAATGCCCTACCGTTTTAGTATTTATCAATTCTTGTCCGGAAACATTATAGCACCTGACAATTAAATCATCCATTTTGCCATCATTGTTAAAGTCTTCTTGAGCCATCCATTCATCTGTAAAGAATACAATAATGTTTCCATAAACACGAGGCGCCATGCCAACAACTTTGGTATTAGTTACAATACATTGCTCGGAAAGCAATGGTGCCTCCTTCTCATCCACATAGTTTAAAGGCTTACCTACTATCGAACCAGTGCTTTCAGCTCCTCTTGTTGCGGTCTTTGTCGGATATATTTGAGCATTAAGTGTCAACATCAAGAAAGCCAAAAGAATTGTGAATATTGTTTTAGAAAATGGTTTCATGAATATTTCTCCTCAAACTTAAATTATTGATGCAAGATTTATGTTTTGTGAAACAATCTTCGATGTAAAAGATTTCTCCTTAAATTATTGATGCAACTTGAAATGATGTAATTAGAAGATGAGCGTCAGTGGGATTTGTCATTAGACGGGAAAATTATTGAATGGTGTTCTCATTGGTTTTGGCTCTGCACTCTCAATTATCACTTTTGCATCATGGCATATTCTTTTGTTAGCCGTTTCCCAAAGATTTCTAATAATTGGTGAAGCAGATTTTATGGAAGCAGTAGAAATCACAGCTAATCTAACGACTATTATAGGAATCCTACTTAAAATAACTGGAATAAGCATGGAATTGTATCAGAGATGGAAACAGAGAAAAAAGACGGAATATGAATACCCAGCATAAACAAAAGCCATACTCTTCTTCAGCCGTTATACTCTTCTCCTACGCTTGGACATTGAGGTTCATGAACTTTAAATTTCACTACAAACAACTACATGGGAAAGGTGGTTGCATCGATTGAGCGGCACACTGTTGGAAGACCATGTGGCTGAAGCCTTCAAGAAATGTGGTTACATAGTGTTTACGAGGAGAAATCACTGCGACGTCTTGGCGATTAAACCTGACATGGCTCTAGCCTATCTGGTTGAGTGCAAGGACTACGATTTGTCACAGAAGCAACAAAAGTTGGCGGTGAGAGAACTCAACAGAAACTACACGCACGCCTTGGAATTGTTGTTGGAAACTCGTTTTAACCCGCAAAGAATACTGAAGGTTTTAGTTGCACGTTCTTTCCAGTATCATGCTAGAGGCATCTTCCAGTACACGCCTGAAGCCTTCCTCAAACACATCACGGCTAAAATCTCTATTAGCTAACTTTGCCAAGGGTTCTTGCGCCAGTTCTTTTATGGTTAAGAATAAAAGGAAGGGTTGTTACATGTCTATGGCAAAAAATGGTGACAACCTATGTCTCCTCACAAACTGCGTAAGACTAGAAAGAGAAGAGGCTCCCGAACCATGGGATGGGGGCAAGTTGGACAACACAGGAGGCACAGTCAGAAGGGAGGCCGAAAGGTTGGGCGACACAAACACTTATGGACATACGTCATAAAACACGAGCCAGACTACTTCGGAAAAAAGGGCTTCACCTCTCCAAGGAGCCTAAAACAAAAAATCAACGTCATCAATGTTGGAGAACTCGACGAACTAGTCGACAAACTGGCAGAGGGAAAACAATTAGAAAAGAGAGAGGACAAGGCGTTTCTCGACCTTGACAAGCTGGGGTACCAAAAACTCTTGGCGAACGGTAAAATAACAAAACCCGTACTGGTTAAAGTAGCGGCGCATTCAGAAAATGCAGCCAAAAAAATCGAGGACGCCGGCGGACAGATTCTTGGCAAGGCAGAAGAGAAGCCCAAAGGAGTCGGGGAGACGGAGGCTAAAGGTTAATTACTATCTGTTATGATTTGCCTAATGAAAGTAAAGGTGAAGACGCCTCATGGCTGGTAGATTTCTATCGCTGTTCAAGCCTGTCTCAAGGTTCACACCTGAGGTCGGTGCTCCAGAGCGCAAGGTGAGCTTCAACGAAAAACTGTTCTGGACAGGCTTGGCACTCGCTTTATATCTAGTCATGGCTGAGGTGCCACTCTACGGCATTGCAAGGGGAACGACAGGCGACCCGTTTCTCTATCTCCGCGTCATCTTCGCCTCTCACCGCGGTTCCCTTATGGAACTTGGCATCGGCCCCATCGTTACTGCGGGTCTCATACTTCAGTTGCTCGCTGGCTCTGGAATGATTGAATGCGACATGAGCGACCCAGACGACAGAATGCTCTTCACCACAGCCAGCAAAATATTTTCATTCATCTTGATCGGTGTTCAAGCCTCAGCCTACATAATCGGTGGTGTCTATAGTCTTACAGACCCGAGGATGGCAATTGTAGTCTTTCTTCAATTGGTTTTCGCAGGATTAGTGCTCATGCTCTTGGATGAAATGATACAGAAGGGGTGGGGAATCGGAAGCGGCATCAGCCTCTTCATACTGGCAGGCGTCGCTCAAGGCATCTTGTGGGAAAGCTTGTCCGTGACCCCTTCGTTAACTGGAGATGAATCTTCGTTAAGTTATGGCGCCATACCTTATCTTATTCAAAAGTTTATGCAAGGCACATTTACCTTACAATCTCTTTACACGAGAGGAACTGCAAACCTTCCAACAATGCTGGGACTTTTCACAACAATCATTGTTTTTTTGGTGGTCATCTACGCCGAAGGCGTGCGTGTTGAATTGCCCATATCATACGCTGGTTATAGGGGGTTTAGGAGTCGGTATCCCATCAAACTACTGTATGTGTCTAACCTGCCAGTGATTTTCGCTTCGGCGCTCTTCGCAAATATTTATTTTATATCTCAGATCGTGTGGAGCAACCTCAATCGAGGCAATACTAATCCATGGTATAATCTACTCGGCATGTATACTACCAGTACAAGCGGCTCACCTACGCCTATAGGCGGACTAGTCTATTTCGTGATTCCGCCTAGAAGTATCTCTGACATAGTAAGTGATCCTATGGGTCCTTTGAGGGCGGTGGGTTACACTGGCATCCTTGTTGCTTTTTCGATTGTCTTCTCCCTAACATGGCTCGAAGTCGGCGGCTTGGGAGCATCCACAGTAGCACAACAACTGGTAGACTCAGGTATGGAAATTCCAGGTTTTAGGAGGTCAGAGAAACCTATAGAGCAGGTTCTAAAGCGTTACATTCCAACCGTAACAATTCTGGGCGGTGCCCTCGTGGGATTAATCGCAGCGCTCGCAGACTTCTTCGGAGTTTTTGGAACAGGGATGGGTGTCTTGCTGTCGGTTGGCATACTTTACCAGTACTATCAGTTGCTCATGCAAGAGCGGGTTGCTGAGATGTATCCAGCTCTGAGACGATTCTTCGGAGGGTGACAAACCGTTTGATAAACTTGACCGAAATTCCTTATTCAACGCTTTTTATCTTGCTCTTGTCCTTCTTTCTCTCGTCCGTGACTTCGCTGACGAACAGGCTTCTGACGAACAGAGAACAGATGAGGGCTTGGAGCAAAGAGATAACTGCTTGGAGACAAGACTCGATTAAGGCAACACGCACGGGAGACAAGAAATTGATGGCTAAGGTGAAGAAGCAACAGAAGCAAATAATGATGTTGCAGTCGAAGATGTCGTGGCAGCAGATGAAGATATCGTTCATCTGGACCATTCCACTCATGTTATTGTGGATATTTTTCTTGGTTCCCATGTATGCTAACGTTGGACCCGTTGCATACTTGCCTGGATTAGGCGGCGGCGAATGGTCTCTTAACTACGTCTTATGGTATTTTCTCTGTTCAATGCTCTTTGGACCAGCATTGCTTACTCGATTGCTGGGCTTGGGCATGGGAGGAGACTAACCATATGCCGAAACCCTCTCAACGAACCAGAAGCAGAAGGCGGAGCCCTCGAAAACTGCCTGGAAAGGGTGTTACTATCCATTACAAGAGCGAGAAGATAGGTGCTTCACACTGTGCTCGATGCGGCAGGGTTTTGCAAAGCGTTCCAACTTTGGTTCCGTCCAAAATTCGCAGCCTCTCAGCCAGTCAGAGGCGACTCCAACGCATGTATGGCGGGCAACTCTGTCACGTTTGTCTTCAAGAAGCGCTAAAGCAGGCTGTTCGGAGCGGCTTCACCTCATGACCGCAAAGCAGATGGCGAAGAGAAAAGTTGTGATCTGTATCGCTGGTATGACAGCGTGCGGAAAGAGCACTGTTGCGAGGCGATTAGCTGAGAAATATGGTCTCAAGTATGTTTCAGGTGGAACTGCGCTGAAAGAATTAGCGATGCGGATGGGGTACAAGGCTCAGGTGAGGGGCTGGTGGGAAACAACCGAGGGAAAGAGGTTTTTAGAGCGGCGTCTGCACGATTTCAGGTTTGACAAACAGGTTGACACGGAATTGTTAAGCTGGGCTGAGCAGGGAAACGTTGTATTAGACAGTTGGACCATGCCTTGGCTGTTTAAGAACGGCTTTAAAATATGGATAGACGTTTCTCCACAGGAGAGAGCTAAACGACTTGCGCGCCGAGACAAGATAAGCCTAAGAGAGGCGGAGAAGGCTATAACGGAGAAGGACGGGAAAACCAAGCGCATATATGAAAGACTTTATGGTTTCAAACTCGGAGAGGACTTTTCGCCGTTCGACTTGGTGCTTGACACAGAACTCTTGAGTGCGAAAGAAACTTTTGAGACTCTCAGCCTTGTTATATACCGCCTAGTTTTGAAAAAAGACAGTCGATGAGGTTATAAATGCGGCTGACGAATCAGTTATCCTCGCTGAAAAAAATCATGGAAGCGTGAAATGAAACCATGTCTTCGGTTGATGTTGGCAGAATCTGTGTAAAACTTGCTGGTCGAGAGGCTGGAAAAAAATGCGTTATTGTAGATGTGGTTGACAGAAACTTTGTGTTGGTGACAGGCCCAAAGCAAGTGAACGGTGTGAAACGTAGGCGTGTAAACGTCAATCACATTGAACCCACAGAACGCAAGATTAACATTAGGCGGGGCGAGAGCGACGAGCAGGTTATGAAGGCGCTCGACGAACAAACGCTTGCTTACATGCGCGAGGCTGTTAAGCCCAAGTTTTGACCAAGCTCTACTTCGCATGTTTGCTGATGAATTCTCTGATTCTTTGTTCAAAGATTTCTCTCGCTGGGAAACCAAGCGATGAAACGTAGGTGTTAAAGTCTAGTAAGCTGATTCCTTTTTTGAGTGCACGCTGCTGTAGTTTTCTTATCACATCGCCTCCGATTGAGTAGCAGGGTGCGTAGCCGACAGATTCAAGGAATATCCATGTCTGATTGTAAATCAGTTTTCTCGAAAGTCCAGTTTCTTTGTGCGCCCACTCCACAAAGTCTGCTACCGATTGTTTTTCCATGTTTATTCTAACATCGAATATTGCCCTTAGAAAACGCATGATCCGCCACTCCCACATGACGAACTCGTTTTCAAGTAACATGGTTTCGGTGTCTACTTCTCCCCTTAATATCCTTAAAAATGCGGTCTCTTCACTGCTAAGCGTTTTCTTCTCAACAAGTTTCTTCAGCAAATTTACAAACTCGAGTTCTCTGTGAAAGCAGATGCCGTCTGAAACGTGTGTGGAAAAAGTTGATGATATAACCTCTAGAAAAGTTGGGTTTGCGGCAAAATTGGTTGCTGAGTTTGAAGAGTTCACTGCGTGACCGTATTCCTCGTGCAGCAACGCCTGGATGAGGTCTGGAACGTCTGATGAGGGTGAAAAACGAGGATCCGTGGTGACGAAGAAAACATTGAATGGTTTGTCCGTTAGGCTGTCGAAGGCATTCATTGCGGCTGTGGGAATCATGTTGACTAAGTATGGTGGAGTCTCAATGACTCTGGTTTCATATTTTGGCGTTATCCTAACGATGTTCTTTTCGAATACTTTTTGAGCAATCGTGCGTGTTTCCTTCACAAACTGCAGTGCCTTTTGTTTGGGGACGCCTCTACGCTTGTTTAATTCTTCCTGAACAATTTCCACAGTTGGCTTTACGCCATAAATCTTAGCAAGTTTATGAGTGATTTTTTTGAGGCTGGGCAGTTCCTTTTTGAGCCACAATGTAGCTTTGTTTTCTATTTCCTCGGGAGTTTCTGGATAACCCCACATGTCAGCGATTAGTTGTGGGTATATGGTTTTGTGTTTTACTTTTGCTCGAGTTTTTTGAAGAATCGGGTAGACTTCACTGAAGTCTCCACTTTTGATGCCTTTTACTTCGTAGAGTTTTCTGTACTTCAGTGTCTTCTCTTTCAGCACATTCAAGGATTTTTTGAGGTCTTCGTCCTTGGTTTCGGCAAGTATTGTGTCAAGTATTCCCAAGAGCTGGTCGGTGGTTTGACATGCCACTATTCTTATTTCTATCGACCATTTCTTGTCTGCGAGCAGCTTTGCGTAGGCATCCAGAGCTTTCTCAACTTCTTTTGCCAATGATTTGAGGTGTCCAGGCACGATTCCTTCCTTAACAAGGTGCGAAAAGAAGGCATCAGTTGCGTGTGAGGGAACCATGTATGGCTCGTTAAACCCAAGTGACGTCAGATAGCTTTTGAAAAGTCTTCGTTGTCCCTCATTTTGGGCTCCTTTTAGAATGCTCTTCAGCTTTTTCTCGGCAACTGCAAGATTCTGTTTTGACGGAACGAAAAACTTTCCAACGCATTCACTCGCTCCTTCAGTGTAAGCTGATGATGGATCAAACTCCTTATACCATTCAAGGAATTGTTTCTCAATTTTACTCATCTTTGAAAGGACGGGATTGAGCCTCATGCTATGCAATTCTCCTGCTAAGTTTAGAGGCTAGTTAAAGAGAGGAGGAGGTACTTAAGAAAAGCGGAAGCGTTAGTTCTCTTTAGAAACGTAGAATCTCGATAATTCTTCGGTTATGGCGCCGTCTTCGTCTGGGAGCGTCTTAATTCCTCTTCGAATCCATAAGGGCAAGAAGTGTTGGCAGTAGGCTGTTGCGAAGCGGTAGTCTAGGAACACTATGGCGCCCCTGTCCTCTAAACTTCTTATGGGTCTGCCAGCAGCCTGCGCCGCCTTCTTTAGAGCCGGAACAACATAGCCGTATTCGCGTCCGTGCCCTGGAAAACAGTTCTCGTAGTATTTGATTTGGGCTCCTATCCTTGCAGTTGGCTCAGCATATGGAACGCCTACAACCGCAACAGAATTCATCTGGTCTCCAGGATAGTCTGCACCTTCAGACGAGCGTCCGCCCTGAACACCCAGCAAAACAGCTCCTCCACGCTTGGAATAAGACTTGAACCTGGCGATGAGGCGGTCGTTCTCCTTGGAAGACATGCCCCTGTGCTCATGCAACAAAGGCTTTTCCAAACTTTCCCTAAGCCCAGCTTCAAGCAGACGCTCCAAAACCTCGTAAGAAGCTGTGAACACACCAACATTGGCAGGCGTAGAATGAGCAACTTCCACGATTCTTTTGACCAGTTTTTTGTACATGCTCGGCGTGCGCTGCTGCATGGCTGTTGTGACGCCGCAACAAGCCAAGCTTAAAATGTGCTCCCTTGGAAAAGGAGAGGGCACAGCTTTACAAACGGTGGAGTCAGGCAAGTGAGTTATCTTCACGTAGGATTCTAAGGGCTGAAGCGTTCCAGACATGCACACACTGCAGTAGACCGAAGAGAAAACAGGTTCAATTATTTTAGCTGGGTCAAGCGCCACAACCTCCAACTTAGCCGAGGGCACGCCACTCTTCGCCACGTACCTGCTCAACACATGCGTATAGGCTATGTCCTGTGAAGTTTCCAACCACTTCAACAGAAACTCGCCAACTCTGTGAATATACGAACGCGGATACTTGCCCTGTGTCAGCAACTGCTGCTTGACAAGGTTTCCAGTCTCGTGCATCATCTCGAAAAACACTTGAGGTTCATCTATTCCAGCCTTCTTCTGAATAGCGTCAACAAGCAACTGAGGCTGAACGTAACTCTCCTTCTCGATTTGTGCAGCCATTCGTTCAGTTATCACTCTAAACTTGTTTGCAAAGTCTGCAGTGTCTCGGTGGCGAAACTTTTCAGCTTCCAACTGAGCCTGTCGTATTGCGAAGAGTGTTAAGCCATCGCTGGCTATTTCAACCGCAGCGTCGGGCAAGTTGTGCGCCTCATCAACAATCAAAACAACTTCGTTTAATGGCTTGTCCAAGTGTTTGAGGAAGGCACCGCGAATGGTTGAGTCGAAAACGTACATGTAACTCAAAGCCGCAACATCCACGTTTCCCAAGGTTTGTTTCACAAGTTCATAGGGACAGAAGCCCTCCGCATGACAAATCTCCTGGATTTCAGAAGCTTTGTAAACCCTGGAAGAAACATGCGACTTAACCTCTGCAAATCGGTCTTCCTTCTTCTCAATGTTCGCATGATAGGGACACTGCCCCCTAGTCTTCAAAAGCTCACAGATTTCCATGGCAGACGTGGCATCCGTAGCGTGATGAGCAATGAAGGGATGAAAGCACATGTCAGCGCGCCCACGAATTGAAAGCCCCGAAACATCTTGCCTCTTTGCAATAGCGGTCAACTCCTCCATAACCCTGTCGTGCTGACGATGAGTCTTCGCCACATAAAGAACCTGCAAATCACGCTCTTCAGCAACGGGAAGACAAGCCGACAGGGCGGCCACAGTCTTGCCTAAGCCATTGCTTCCTTCAATCAGAACATGGCGACCGCTGTCTACAGCCTCAAAAACAGTGTTTATGAACGTATCTTGAAAGGGTCTAACTTCACGGTAGGGAAAGAACTCCTCCACCCGTTTATGAAGAGTCGATTTGACAATGACGCTCAAGGAAAATCCCTGCTGCCGTGCAGACGATGCAAATCTGGCTGCTTCCCTTCCAACTGCGCTGTGGGGCAGAGAGAACTCACGGGACAAGGCTTGTGCACTGGATTTCGAGCCCTACAATAGGTTCGTCCAAGGCTAATCAGCAAAAGATGCACAGGCAGATAGTCTTCTGGAGCGTACAACGATTCAAGCGAGTTTCGAACATCCTCATAGCCACTCTTGAGCGGCGCCAGTCTCAGCCTCCTAGAGACACGATTAACATGAGTGTCAATGGGCACAGTGGGTTTTTTGGCGGAGAACAAGAGAACCACATCAGCAGTTTTGGGTCCAACTCCAGGGATGCTCATAAGCTTAGAGCGGGCTTTTTCCGTAGGGTCGGAGTAAACGAAGTCAAGCGAGCCGTTGAAGCGTTCGAGAACAACCTTTGACAGTTCCTTTATCTTTCGAGACTTGTTCCTGTACAAGCCCCCGACTCGAATGGCTTTCTCGATTTCCTTCACGTCAGCCGTTGCCAAAGTCTTCGGATTTATCTCATACTTTTCTGACAGTTTTTTGTAGGCTCTGTCTCGGTTTCTGTCGTTGGTCGCCTGCGAGAGCACGGTTCTTATCAGTGTTTGAAATGGTTCTCTCTTTGAACCAGCCCATTCTGGAAGAACGAATTTGCCTCTCAGAATCTGAAGAATCTTTTTTGCTCTCTCCCTCTCATCCATCACTCATTCGCCAATTCCCTTTAAAAGCACTAAATAGTAATACAAGGCAATAAATAAGCCTAATACGGCAGGAGACAAAAATGCAACGCGCAAAGATTGTGGAAGAAGAAATCAAAGAAAACGAAACCTTGTTTCTTGCGCTTCATCTAGAAACCAAAAACGCTAGCATTATACTCTTGAGCGAAGGCGAAGACCAGTTAGGAACACTTGCAGTAGCATTACCACAAGTCGAAAAAATGGTGGGTCCAACTTTATCGTCTGTCTTGCTAGGTGACAGAAACGTGATTGTCGCCCGCATGCTTGCTGAACGTCTGGCTGCAAAAACTGGCAAAATCGCCTTGGCGTCGGTCTTCACCAAAACGCTAGCCGAGAGAGAAGCTGGACCTATATTTATCAAATTGTTTGACAAGGCTATGAAAATCAAACCAGAGGAATTGAAAAAATGAGCCTGCGCAGTTTTTTGGCAGAGATGCACAAGAAACAACAGATGTTAGAGGTTAAGGAAGAAGTCTCGCCACGCTTCGAGGTTTCCACCCTCATAAAGGAGTTTGACGGCGGACCAATACTCTACTTTGACAACGTGAAGGAACGGGAGACCAAAATTGTGGCTAACGTCTGCGGAACAAGGCAAAGACTCTGCTGGGCTCTGGGCACAAAAACAGACGAGCTCTATCAGAGGTTAACCGAGGCTTGGCGTACGCCGACACCTCCGAAGAAGGTGAAGGGTGGACCAGTCAATGAAGTGGTTGAGAGAGCCCGACTGTCAAAACTGCCCATCTTGACGCATTTTGAACACGACGCTGGACCATACATAACCTCAGCAATTATTTCGGCCCGTAGCCCAGATAAGAAAATCGAGAACGTATCCATACATCGTTTACAGGTGTTAGACGACCGCCATTTGGCAATTCGTTTGGTGCCTCGTCACCTCTTCAAGCTTTGGCAGATGGCGAAGGAGGAAAAACAGAGTTTGGATGTTGCCATAGCCATTGGTGTTCACCCCGCGGTCATGTTGGCTTCGTCTTCTCCTGTTCCTTTCGGCGTGAGTGAGTTCGACGTGGCCAATAGGTTTCTCAACAACAAGCTGACGCTAATAGAATGTGAGAATGTAAACGCGTTTGCTCCGGCGGAAGCTGAAATTGTTTTGGAGGGCAGAATACTCTTTGATAAAGAGGTTGTTGAAGGACCGCTCGTGGACATCACAGGAACCTATGACGTTCAGCGGAAGCAACCGGTAATCGAACTCGTCAGCACAATGCACCGCAGAGACTACATTTATCAGGCTTTGTTGCCTTCCGGCGCCGAACACAAGCTGTTGATGGGTTTGCCCCATGAAGCAATGATATGGGAAGCCGTCTCTAAGGTTGTGCCCTCAGTCAAAGCTGTCAACTTGTCCAATGGAGGTTGCGGATGGCTTCACGCTGTCATCTCCATCGAAAAACTGGTAGACGGAGACGCCAAAAACGCCTTGACAGCCGCCTTCAGTGCGCATCCCAGCTTGAAACACGCTGTAGTCGTTGACACTGACATTGACGTTTTCAACATGGAGGAAGTGGAGTGGGCGATTGCCACACGGTTTCAAGCCAACGAAGACATGCTACTAATCCCAAACGCAAGAGGGTCCACACTTGACCCCTCAGCCGACCAAGAAACTGGGCTCACCACAAAAGTCGGCATAGATGCAACTCGACCATTAACCAAGCCTCGTGAAAAGTTTGAACTGGCAAAGATTCCAGCGAGCAAGAGAACAACCGAAATCATAGACGAGTTGAAGAAAACTGTAGAAAGGAAATAATTATGAACGACAAACTGTGTTAACGATTTAAGAATGCAAAAGAAGGCAGAGAACAAATGAATCTTGAAAAGCATGAGTTCAAAGAACACTGGACTAGGTCACTAACAAAGGCAGTCACATACAGAATTGTGATTCTCGTATTAGATTTCACTTCAATCTACTTGCTCACTGGGAGAGTTGAAGTAGCGTTAGGGTTTATGCTTCTAAGCAACATCTACACAAGCATAGCATACTATTTTCATGAAAGAATCTGGAATAGAACAAATTGGGGAAAGAAAAAGGCATATCGTTGACGAATAAGACTTCGAGCAGGCTCGGTCGACGATGGACACTGAAGAACTTCTAGTTCAACCAATTGACCAGCTTCTTGTTCATTTGAACACTTCTCAGTCAGGTCTCTCTTCTCAAGAGGCGGCAAACCGTCTCGGAATATATGGTTTTAATGAACTTGCCAAAAAGAAGAAACGAACCACTATTGTGGAGTTTCTTTTTCACCTCAGAAATCCCTTAATAATCATATTGCTGCTCGCTGGATTGATTTCATTTTTTCTCGGTGTAAGTTCAGGTTCTTCTGATGAGATAATAGACGCTGTCATCATATTTTCGATAGTGCTCCTAAGCGTGGTTCTCGACGTTTACCAAGAATCCAAGGCTGAGAAAGCCGCTGAGATGCTGAAGGAAAAGGTAACCACTACAGCAACGGTGCTCAGAGACAACACCAAACAGGAAGTAAAGCTTTCCGAAATCGTTCTAGGCGACATAGTATATCTTTCAGCTGGAGACATTGCACCTGCAGACGCAAGAGTGGTCAACGCAAAAGATTTGTTCGTGGACCAGTCGGCGTTAACGGGCGAGTCGTTTCCAGTAGAAAAGGCTGCAGAGCCATTGAAGGCTAGAGGTGCGGCAATCACTGAATGGGATAACTGTCTCTTCTTAGGGACTTCCATCGTAAGTGGAACAGCTACCGCTGTTGTGTTAAAAACTGGAAGCTTCACTGAGTATGGAAAAATTGCCCAAAGACTTGCTGCAAGAGCGCCTGAAACAGAGTTTGAGAGAGGACTCAGGAGATTCGGTTTTCTAATGATGGAAGTCACTTTTCTTCTCGTGCTGTTTGTCTTTTTGATAAATAGTGCGCGGGCTCTATTCTTGAAAGGCGACATATTTGAGGCTCTTCTTTTCGCCGTGGCTTTAGCGGTTGGTTTGACGCCTGAACTTTTGCCTATGATTATCTCTGTAAACCTTTCAAAAGGCGCCCTCGCGATGTCCAAGAAAGGCGTTATTGTAAAGCGTCTAACATCTATTGAAAACTTTGGAAGCATGGATATTTTATGCACAGATAAGACTGGCACACTAACAGAGAACAAGATAACACTTGTGCTCCACGTGGATATGGAAGGAAAAGACGATGAAAAAGTATTCTTGTACTCCTTCTTGAACAGTTCTTTTGAAACAGGTCTGAAAAGCCCACTCGACGAGGCTATACTCAGATACAAAGACATTGATGTGAAAGGCTACCAGAAAATAGATGAAGTCCCATTTGATTTCACGAGAAGACGAGTTTCAGTTGTCGTTGAGCAAGAAAGACAGCGATACATGATTGCTAAAGGCGCTCCTGAAGAGATTATCAAAGTGTGCACCTACTGCGAACACGAAGGCAAAATGTTGGATTTGACAAGCGAGTTACATAAAAAAATTGAGCAAAAATATTATGACTTGAGCTCAGAAGGCTTCAGAGTTTTAGGAGTTTCATATAAGAAGGTTAGAGAGGAAAAACAAGTATATTCTGTTAGTGACGAAACGGACATGGTGTTTTTGGGTTTCGTTGCGTTTATGGACCCGCCGAAAGAAACCGCTAGAGAATCACTTCAGCTATTAAGCAAATCAGAAGTGAAGCTGAAAATTCTCACGGGCGACAACGAGTTAGTTACAAGGACTACATGCGAACAATTAGGTTTTGAAATCAAAGGCGTTGTCCTAGGAAGCGAGATTGCTCAAATGCAGGGTGATGCTCTCGCAAGAGTCGTAGAGGAAACAAATATCTTCGCGAGGGTAACTCCTGCTCAGAAAGACAGAATAATGAACGCGTTGAAAAATAATGGGCATGTTGTTGGTTTTCTCGGAGACGGCATTAATGACGCGCCTTCCCTGAGGACAGCAGATGTTGGCTTATCAGTTGACAATGCAGTAGACGTTGCAAAAGAGTCTGCGGACATCATACTCTTACAAAAGGATTTGACGGTGCTTCATAAAGGCGTTTTAGAAGGAAGAAAAACCTTCGGTAACACAATGAAATATATTATGATGGGAACAAGCTCGAATTTTGGCAACATGTTCAGCGTCGCAGGTGCATCACTGTTTCTAACATTCCTGCCCATGCTTCCAATACAAATACTTCTGAACAACCTCCTATACGATTTGTCTGAGTCAACCATACCAACGGACAATGTTGATTCAGAATACGTTGAAAAACCAAAAAGACTAGATATTTCCTTTATAAGGCAATACATGGTATTTCTTGGGCCAATAAGTTCAATCTT
>Ga0315310_10000589_pt1 | contig 23469 bp, 20 predicted proteins | sample TDP5_MG_FD_203630 | JGI IMG/M metagenome (GOLD analysis project Ga0315310, IMG submission 203630) | Freshwater sediment microbial communities from Lake Towuti, South Sulawesi, Indonesia - TDP5 | ecosystem: Environmental > Aquatic > Freshwater > Lake > Sediment | place: Indonesia: South Sulawesi...
GACGTCGTAGAGGTCGGCTCGTCCTAAAGACCTCTTCAAGGCTTCGAAGTAGTGTTCAAAGGCAGTCATATCAGATGCTTCCTACTTCAGTTTTACACTCTTGACAAGCTCGCCGATTAGATGCTTGACGTCGCCCTCTTCTTCCGTGACCGTCCCAGTCACGATTATGTTGGCTCCTGCTTTCACCCTCTCTTTCACTTGGCTGGGTTTTCGCATGCCCCCTCCCGCGATCAGAGGCACCGAGATTGCGTTTTTCACAATCTTTATCATGTCGCATGGTATGGGGTGCTTTACTCCTGAGCCTCCTTCTAGGTACACGAAGCGCATTCCCATGTATTGAGCTGCTAAGGCGTAGGCTGCGGCTAGTTCGGGTTTGTTGAAGGGGATGGGGCAGGCTCTTCCGATTACGCTGACCGCTCCGCCCTCGCCGACTATTATGTAGCCGAGGGGTATGGCTTCCAACTTACATTTTTTGACGATTGGGGCGCTGAGAACCTGAGCTCCGGCTATGAAGTACGGGTCGAGGGAGTTTAGGAGCGACATGAACCATATGGCGTCTGCGTGCCTGCTGATTCCTGTGACGTTGTTTGGGAAGAGAATCACTGGAATCTTCACGATTTTCTTTATGGCTTTCACTATCTTGTCCAGATGCGGGGTTGACACGATGGTGGATCCGCCGACCATAACGGCGGCTGTTCCGCTCGACTCTGCCTCGTGCGCCAAGCGGGACGCTAACTTTGGAGAGGTTTTCTCCGGATCAAATAGAGTTATGTGCAGGGCTCCTTCGTCGCGTATCTTGTCGTTGAGGTATTTTTCCACATGCCCAATCATGGAAAATCCGCCTAAAGGCTTGGTGCGGGTGTCGACGGTGGAACGCCCGAATAGAACTTGTCGGTGAAGCGGCAGTAGACGTCGATCTCGCGGTAGGCGGGCTTCATGGGAAACTCGTCGGTCAAGCCGCAGCTTCCACAACGCACTACAGCGCGTCCTTCACCACGCAACAACTCAACCCTAACCGCCTCTTTTCCACACTTAGGGCAGAGGAAGACCCTTGGCAAACGCTTCTTCGGGATACGAACAACCTTCCTACGACGTCTCCCCAAACCAAACCCTCCCGGTAATCTCGAATCCACAGTTCAGTATGGCATCTGAACTTAAATATTTAGCACCAATATTCTACTCTCGTTCTCGCAAGATTTTTCTACATGTAATTCTCTAAGGCTTATTGGTTCATCGTTATGTCTCGGAGAGAAAAGGTCGAAGAATTTTTTAGAGATGCTGAGGTGCTGGAGAAGAAGTATGATTGGTTAAAGGCTATTGACCTCTATAAACAGGCTTTGGGCGCTGTTGGAAAAAGGGATTTTTTGTGGATGGGAGAGATTCAGGAGAGGATTGGTTTTTGCTTTCGCAGGGCTGCTTTTCAAGCTGAGACTCGAGAGGATTTCAAGAGCCGAATTGGGTCGGCTGTTAGGGCTTATGAGAAGGCCGCTGAGTTGTTTGATAATGTTGAAGGCTTGGATAAGCTGGCTAAGACCAGCCATTGTAAGGCTATGGGCGTGTACGCTAATTTGTTGCTTGCTGCAGACTTGTCTATGAAAAGGAAACAATTAGACGAGTGTTGGAGGCTTGAGAAGGAAGCGCTTAGGGTGTATGAAAAAGCGGCAGACCACATGAACGTGGGAAAAACATGCAACAACCTCATGGTTATTTTGACTGGTCGTTTGAACATTGAGTGGGATGCAGAGTCGCGGGAGAAGATAGTTAAGGAGGCTTTGGAGTACGGCGAGAAAGCGATAGAGATTTTCTCCCAAGCCGAAGATAGACATCAGCTTGCAGAAACTTATACCAAAACCGCTTTTTTTCATAGGAACGGGGCTTTCGCTAGGGGATTCAAGACTGAGAGAAGGGAAGAATGCCGACAGAAAGCCTTAAGCTATCCTCAAAAAGCTATAGAGATTTCTGACGAGTTAGGCGACTCATATCTTATCGGGGCATCCAACATTTGCGTAGCTGATACTCGTCTGGACATTCTGGGCACGTTTGGTTTAGAAGAAAGACTGCATTATAAAAAAGCGTTAAAGTGCGCTATCTTAACGAAAGACAACCTTCTCATTGCTAGCGCTTTGTGGGGTCTGGAGTTTGCGACAGCTTTTAGTGCAACTACACAGGAAGATCCCGACAAGGCAAGAGAAGAATATAGAAAGCTTGACAAATACTGGGAAGATGCTATTCGCCATTACGGTCTTATTTGCAATGATTTGGGGATAGCGTTAGCCTACTTTTTAAAGGTCTTTCCAGTAGAGGAAAGAAGCGGACTGGAAACTAACCTCGAAGATAAGCGTCTGCTTATAGAGAAATCTATCGAACTAGGTTATAGAGGCCTAGACCATTCGCGCTTTTCAGGCTCAATTGGCGCAACGTTCCATATCACGCGTGACCTCGGCAAAGCAATATCTTGTCTAGCAAGAATTGAAACTGACGCCAGTAGGAAAAGAAGTCTTCTCAATGAGTCTGCAAAACTCATTGAACAAAGTATTGATATCCTAAAACAAGCCTCAGCAGTTTCTTTAGTGGAACCACGAGAAGAAAATCTCATGGCTATCTTATGGGTCTTGGCCACATATCAGGTTGAGTTAGCTAATACGGAAGAAAATGTTGATGCCAAAATAAAGACGCTTGAAAACGCGATTACAAGTATGCAAAGCGCCCGTGAATCTTTTCTAAAATGGATTAAAACTCCATGGGCGCGTGTCGAAAAACCACTTTGGTTTCTCATAGGTGAAAACGAGATGAAAACTGGAAAAACGTTGAACCAATTATACGCGCTTACCAGCAACAGAATTTTCTTAGGAGACGGCGTAGAGGCCTTCGAACGATCTGTTGACGCGTATGACAAAGCCGATGCACCCAGTCGTGTGGCTGAGGCATACTGGCAAATTGCTAAAACCTATAATCAGCTTGCCGATTATTTTGAGTCTGCAAAAAACTTTGAATCAGCCTCCAAAAATTACAGACTTGCGGCTGAAAAGATGCCTCAACTTAAGGGTTTCTACATGGGCTATTCCTCATATATGCAAGCTTGGGGGGAAATAGAGAAGGCTAGAGAGTGCCACACAAAGGAAGAATACAGCAGAGCCAAAGAATATTACGAGAATGCCGCTAGCCTCCATAAATCAACAGAGCGATGGAACTATCTCAGCCCAAACTATTCGGCATGGGCTCGACTGGAAGAAGCAGAAGACCTAAGCCGAAGAGAACAAACGCAAGAAGCGAAAGACCTCTTCCAACAAGCAATTAAGATGTTTATAGAAGCAAGTAAATCCACAGAGGCCAGGCTGGAAAGAATCGAAGTCGGTGACGAGAAGCAGATGGCTGTTGAGCTGATAAAAGCCTCAGACCTAAGGAAAGAATACTGTCTCGCAAGAATCTCCATCGAAGAAGCAAAAATCCTCGACAGACAGGGCGACCACACAGCGAGCTCAAAAAAATATGAGTCAGCCGCAGAAATACTCCAGAAAATAGCGAAGGCCGAGCCAGAGCAGACCCGCAAAGAGTTAGAACCAATAATTTATCTCTGCCAAGCATGGCGAAAAATGATGATGGCAGAAGCAAAGGCGTCGTCAACAATGTATGGAGAGGCAGCAGAACTCTTCAAACAAGCCAAAGAGCACACGCTTGACCAACCAACGAGCCTACTCTGCTTAGCCAATAGCAGCTTCTGCATGGCATTAGAAGCAGGAACGGAATTCGAAATTACCAGAGACATGACAATGTATTCAACAGCCAAAAGACACATGGAAGCCGCCGCAAACTACTACCTTAAAGCAGGCTTCAAAGAGATCTCAGAATATGCTAGAGCTACCCACAGACTCTTCGACGCCTACATGTACATGAGCTTGGCCGAAACCGAAGCGGACCCTGCAAAAAAGACAAAATACTACCAGATGGCAGAAAAGCTCCTACAAATCTCAGTCGGCTCCTACCTAAAGGCAAAACACCCTGAAAAAAGCGAAGAAGTTCGAAGGCTTCTGAAAAGCGTTAAAGAAGAACAACAACTAGCCATGTCGCTAACCGAGGTTTTGCACGCTCCAACGATAACTTCAGCAACAACCTCTTTCTCCACACCAACTCCAACCCACGAAAAGGCTGTAGGCCTCGAAAGATTTGAACACGCCGATGTCCAAGCAAACTTAATTCTTAGAGAAAAAGAGGTAAGGGTTGGCGAGGACATAGATTTAGAAATAGAACTGGTCAACGCGGGAAAAGCACCCGCCCTATTGATTAAGGTTGAAGAAATCATTCCAGAGGACTTTGAAATAAAACAAGTACCCGAGATCTACAGGGTTGAAGACCGCTACCTCAACATGAAAGGAAAAAGGCTGGATCCACTGAAGACCGAAGAAGTAAAAGTGGTTGTCAAACCATTGTCCAAGGGCATGTTCGTCATGAAACCACGAATCCTTTACCTAGATGAAACAGGCAAATACAAGTCCCACGAACCAGAACCCGTCCCCATAACAGTCAAGGAACTCGGAATCAAAGGCTGGATCAAAGGAGAGAAATAATCAACCTCTCCGTATAGCGCACACGCCAAGTCCATTTGAATCCATATCAGAGGGGTCTAGACGAGGCTATACCCGTCTCTGTCTCTACCCGCCTATTTGGCGCCAAATAGAGGGGCTAGGCTACTTGTGCGCACACATATACGCAAATCACATCTCTACTCAACATCATCAGCATTCTCAACATACCCCCTCCCCCTACGTATAGGTCTCACACACGCGCGGACGCGCCTTCAAGCCATCTTTGGCATAACCAAATCAGCAATATCCAAACTGTGCTCATAAATCCTACTCACAGCCGAAGCCGCACCGAGAACCACAGGAGCAACATCAACAGACAGCCTTCGAGCAGAAGCCTCCACCTCACGAAAAGCATCAACAACCTTTTGACGCTCGTTCCTAACAGCCTCAGCTAAGGGGATGTCACGAGAAAACAGAGCCTTCAAGGCGTTCTCATGCGACTCGTACGCAACCCCATGCAACCTCAAAACAACCTGAGCCAAATCCCTCCCAACCTTAACATTCTCCAACTTAGTCGCCAACTCCGCGATTCTAACCGATTGATCACCAATCCCCTCAACCAAACTCGCCGCCAAACGATAATCCAAGCAATCAATGGGAAGAATCCCAAGTTTCTCACTCAAACCAGGATTCTGAATAACAGTGCGAAGAATGCGCACAGAAAGAAAATACAAACGATTAACCTCGTCATCCCGAGCGACCACGTTCTTCGCCAAGCGAACGTCACCCTCAACCAAAGCCGTAACAGCATCCCGATGCATACCCGAGGCAATAGAGTACTCACGACGCAATATCTTCTCAGGCGGAAAAGCGGAAGGCTCAAGCAGACACTGCATCACAATCTTCGCATAATCCTCCTCAATAATCTCCAAACCAATCAGACGACTCGAAGCAAGCTTGATCCGCTCACGATCCTCAGGACTAATCCTATCCCCAGCCTCAACACGAATAATGTCAAAACCAAGCAGGTATTTACCAACAATCTCACGGTCAAGAAGAGGCGTCGGCCTCACGACAACAACCTGCGGCGCCCTCTCAGCACTGTACTTCGCGTCAATAACCAACCTGCCATCAGAGGTCTCAGAAATGGAAACAAGCGAACTACGCTCAAGACCACTCCTCTCAGCCCAATCCTTCGGCAGACAAACAAAGAATGTCCCGCCGCCCGTTCTTTGAACCTTCCGAAGCTCCATATAGAACCCAAAACAAAAGTATGAATTCGTATAGATAAAGCTATACCAATAAAATCCCAGAACAAAATCATGGCACAAGGGAAACCAAACAAATGCACGAAAACAAATCAGAAACGGAAAAAATCGTGGGCGTAGACCTAGCGGCAACCCAAACGAACCCTACAGGATGGGCTCTATGGAAGAAAAAGACAGTGTCAACACGCCTAGTCTGCAGGGACGACGAAATTCTGACACTGACACAAAAGCACGCCCCAACTCTCGTAGCAATTGACGCCCCGCTGAGCCTCCCAAAAGGAAAAGGCATGAGAGAAACAGACAAAGCCATGCACAGGATGGGCTACCCAGTTCTCCCCCCACTGTTCCCAGCCATGAAGAAACTCACTCTCAGAGCAATGACCCTAGCTCAACAGATTCGAAAACTAGGACTCTCAGTCATCGAGATTCATCCATCATCCACCCGCAAGGCACTGCAGATGCCAGCTAAGGACTGGATTGCCATACAAGCAACTCTAGTTCAAATGGGAATGAAGGGCGACCTAAAAAGGCGAGCTCTGACACCGCACGAGTTGGACGCCACAATAGCGGCGCTGACAGCACATCTATACCTAGAGGGAAAAACACAATTGATAGGAGACACAAAAGAGGGTTATATAGTGGTTCCACAAAAGAGCAGCTGGACGAGGCTAAAGCTTTGAATGAGCAACTCCAAAAAGCCGTCTCCTTCGCCCTAGAAGCCGGATACCAAATAGACAAGACAGCCTTCGACTTTCTAGAGATGCTCTCCAAAACAGAAGACCCCATTGCACTGATGGAGAAAGCCATCAAAAAAATAGAACCGCTCACCCAAAAACCCTTGTTCATTGACCGCCCCTTTCTAGAAGAACTCGCCAAGGAGGAAATCCTCAAAAAACCAGAAGAGACAGAACCCACTCTAACCCCACCGATAGCTGAGCCCAAGCCCACATACGAATCTAGAAAGTTGCCCTTTCAAGCATACGCCAAGGAAGTCCAAGCCGACATGACAGTGATAGAAGACCCAACAAGAGAAATCTGCACAAAAGGATGCGTAGAAGACTACCTCGAATATTTCCGAGATCGCTTTAGAAGACTGCAGAAACTGCTAAGGCAAAGAATCGATGCAAAAGACGCGACAACAATCTCAGAGGCGCTCAAATCGCCAAACAACTCAAAAATCAAAATAATAGCCATGATAACCGAAAGGCGAGAATCGAAACAAAGGATATTTCTGAAGGTAGAGGATTACGAAGCAAGCGCCACGGTGCTCGTCCCCCAAAACTTGAGCCAAGAGGTTTTAGAAAAAACCAAAATGCTATTGTTGGACCAAGTTGTCTGTATCGTTGCCATCAAAGGAAGAAACGACTTATTCATAATGGAAGATATCCTCTTCCCAGAGGTGCCCCAAAAAACGCCCCATAAAGCACCAGAACCAGTCTACGCAGCCTTGACCTCGGACCTGCACGTCGGAAGCAAACTGTTCATCAGAGAGTATTTCAACAGATTTTTGCTGTGGCTAAACGGAAAGCTCGGAACCCCTCAGCAAAGAGAGATAGCAAGCCACGTAAAATACGTGGTTATCGCTGGCGACATCGTGGACGGCATCGGCATATACCCTAGCCAAGTTAAGGAACTCGCCATAAGAGACGCCTACGAACAGTATAAGGCAGCGTCAAAGTTCCTTGAACAGATTCCAGACTACATAGAATTAGTCATCATACCCGGCAATCACGACGCTTCAAGAAAAGCGCTGCCTCAGCCAGCTCTGCCTAAGAACTACGCGGAACCCATCTACGAAGCAAGAGAGGTACAGTCTCTAGGGAATCCCTGTACAATAAGCCTCCACGGCGTTGAACTGCTACTCTATCACGGACGCAGCCTAGACGACATCATAGCAAACGCCTCAAATGTGAGTCTCAAGACCCCAAACAAGGCCATGAAAATCCTGTTACAGTGCAGGCATTTGGCTCCGATTTACGGGCAAAGAACACCAATAGCGCCAGAGAAGCGTGATTATATGGTCATCGAAAGAGTCCCAGACGTTTTTCAAACGGGTCACGTGCACGTGCAAAAAACCGACCTGTACAGAGGCATCGTCATGGTGAATTCTGGTACTTGGCAAGGTCGGACGATTTACCAAGCAAAAATGGGCTTGGAGCCTACACCAGGCCTTGTTCCCGTCGTAAACCTTCAAACGTTACAGGCAACATCTCTGGATTTCTCCAAGGGAGAGGTAGGTTGAGAGGTCCCTTTTTTCAGCTTTTCTTGGACGACGCTTTTGCAATGCACGTGGGCACATAGTTAATCAAGTGTTCCATGCGGTTGTCGTTCGTGAAAACATCTCTAACCAAGTCAGGGGCGATGCCCAGTCCAATCTTCTTCGTTCGTCCATACCGTCCCATGCTTATTACTCGTGTGTTTAGTAGTCCAAGAGCGTCTAACTCGTTGATCAGACCGCTTACCCGCCTTTGCGTCAGAGGAGCCATCCCACACTGTGCGCATAGTTCACGATAAACCTCGTATATGTCGCCTGTTATGGATTGTTGGGCGTTTGCTTCGTTCAAGAGGTAGGCACAGCAAATAACAAGCTTCGAATGCGCAGGAAGGTGCTTCAAGGCTTCTGAAACGCGATCATGTTCAATCCGTCTCTCGGCCTGTCGCACGTGCTCCTCCGAGATGAGGCTTTTACCCTCCCTTTCAGCCAATTCACCCGCGACCCGAAGGAGATCCAGAGCTCGCCTTGCGTCACCGTGTTCCGCCGCTGCCAAAGCGGCGCACAAACGAACGGCGCCATCAAGAGACACCTCACCATAAAACGCGAGCTTAGCTCTGTCATTAAGAATGTCTTGAAGCTCGGTGGCATCGTAGGGGCGAAAAACCATCTCCTCTTCGCTCAGAGAGCTCAAGACTCTAGGATCAAGAAATTCTTTGAACCTGAGGTCGTTTGAGATGCCCACTAGTGAAGCCTTGCTATGGCTGAGTGTCTCATTGACTCTTGTCAATTCATAGAGGAGTATGTCACCTTTTGTCTTTATGAGAGCATCGATTTCATCTAGCACGGCTACGAGAAGAAGGCGGCGTGTTTCTAAGCCGGACTGGAACCTATCGAAAACTTCCCCAAGCGACAATCCGGTAAAGGGAACACTCGTGTCGAGGGAATCGCACAAAGATGAGAGCACCTTGTATTCGGTTCCTGCCAAACGGCAATTTACATAGCAAACCTTAATGGGTAGGCTGAACTCACTCGCCTTCCGGAAGAGCTGACCCAATACGCACTTTACCACGGCAGTTTTTCCAGTGCCGGTCTTTCCATAAATGAATATGTTGGAAGCCCGTGCTCCCTTAAGAACAGGAGCGAGCATTTCGCCTAAGCACCTCATCTGGTTTTCTCGATGAGGCAGTCTCTCAGGGAGGTAATCATGTCGCAAAACCTCGCGGTCCCTAAAGATAGGGGGGTTCCTCAAAAACTGGTCGAACACTCCATCTAACACGCTGCTCTCATCCATAATTTTTCACCTATAAGCATTCAAAGTGCAACGTCCCACTTCGAAGGCTTGATTTTCTGAAATAAGAACTCCAGTTCAAAAAACTAAACACACCGCACTAAAACGCTCTAAAATAGCGAGAAAGTGTGAAGCGAAGCTCCCTTGGTTGAGAGCCGCACCCGTTAATTTCCTGTGGAAAGAGTCTTAGGAAGATTGCATATTTAGAGGACCTTTTAGAAAGAGTCTCCGTGAGGTTTATGCGATCTTGTTATTTAATGAAACTTGTAGAAAACTTTGGAGTTTTGATTCAGTTTTCTTTTTCCTTGCCCTTTTTTCTTCTCTGGCGCTACGACTTTCCAGTGGAAGAGTAGGGGTGACGGAGTCCACACGTGCTTTTTGGCTTATGACTGCTTCAGTAGCCTTCACACGATGAGCTGGTCTTCTTTTCGCTGTGTATGAAAAGTTTAGTGGAGATTGTGAATAAATGTGAATACTTGCTTTTCTCATCTTTTTTCCACACTTCTTTGGACAATCGCTAACCAAAACTGCATTCTTCAAGTGAAAGAGGCTAGATTCGGTCCATAAGCAAACTTTTGTCTGTCCATTGCTCCCATTTCAGTACTAGAACAAGGTTGAGCTAGGTGAAGTTTGTGAACTCGATATGCCTAAATTTTTGGTTCCCCTGAGATTTTCCATGGCTATTTATTGCTTCCTTAAACAGTTCTTCACCATAAACTCTTTAACTTGTGAAATGTTAACTTTAAGGAGCCAGGGGGCTTTTTGACGCCAGCCAAGAAGATGCGAGTCGAAGTGTTTGACGGAGGTGGAAACAGATACACAATAACCTTTGAGGGAAGCGTCACAAGGGATAAGGCGCTCCGTCTCTTCGACCTGGTTGAATTGCTTGGAGGGATGCCCAGCGCTGGCCCCAAAGAAGAAAGCGCTACTACAGAATTGTCCAAATTCGCCAAGGTACGCTTGGTTCTGGAAAGGCACTTCCCAATCGTTTGGTTTTCAGCCAAGGATGTTCAGACAGTGTATGAACAAGAGTTGAAGGAGCCTGTTGGTTTAAGCACAGTTTCTACGTACATGTCCAGAATGGCTGAGAGAGGAATATTGATGAAGAGCGGGTCCTCGGACGGCAAGCGCTACAGACTAGTATCACACGCAATGCAGAGCACGCTGAGCCTCACAAAAGATAATAAGTAAACACACCCATTTTTAGAAAGAGCGGTTGTGTTAATAGAGGAAAATCCAGTTGGAGGAGACAACCTCAACAAGTGAAAAAGTCAAAACAGACATCGTTGATATGGAGAAGAAACTCAAGTTTTACATAGAAAAAGGAAGAGTACCTGGCTCTGTCGAGGTGAGAGAGGAACCAGTAATAGCAGTTACACCAGACAAGTCAAAGATAAAACCCTTAAGGAAAATGGACCGTTTTAAAGGCCATTTCGTGGCAGTCGACTGCTCGACTAGAACTCTAAAAAGAGCAAACAACTGGGGCATCTACCTTATGAGAGCTGCATACGCCTCAGTCAAAGAACGCGATGTTGACTGGGGCTTTGAAGAAAGAGTGTGCACGGTTGTTGGAGATGCTCATGTACGTAGGAGCTTCCTACAAGACTTCCGAATCGAAATGGAAAGCCAAATTGCTTTAAATCTTCTTGCAGGTAAGCCTTTCAAACCACGCCACGTACATGAGGATGTACGTAGTATGTACCTCCTCCTCGATGGTGGCGGCTACTTTGGGGGAGAAAGAAAATTCCGAGTTTCACTTTATGAAAAATGCGAAAGAGATGAAATCAACCTTTTGGCCATCAGTAAAAATTCACCTTCGTTGCATGATGAGAAGGGAAGAGATTTCATTGCTACTACGTACATTATGGCCCCTCATGATATTTGGTTTTATCATCCCGTTAGAAAAGCTGAAAAAGACAAGAGTCTTTATGGTGACATTGCAGTGGTGAAACTGTGTGGGGAGAGTCCCCGCGTCTTTCGCTGCGACATAATGGAATATCTGACCAACCGAGATATCAGCGAGTTACTTTCGCCTTTAACCTGCGTGTCTGAGGATCCGAGGTGCGTTGGATATCCAATAACACTTTGGCTAGCTCACGAGTTTTCTACACCATCAGACGCAATGTTGCTTTCTTACCACGACCAAATCGAAGAAGCACTTAGCAGTGCTGGCCTACTAGAAGACTTGCGTAGAGAAGAGCTTTCTTGTAGCTTTGCTGATGAACTTCACGGAATAAAGCATGCGTTTGAGTGGGAGTGGTGGGATGGCCAGCTCTGAGTCTCTAGGATTTGTGTGTGGAACAAAGGGAGACTCTGTTTCCTTCTTTGTCAATAAAGGGGTCAATCTTTCTTTTGGGCAAATTGTGCGAATAGGGTCACATGAAAGAAGCTTCTATGCACGGGTTGTTAACGCCCAAAGTAGCTCCACCCTTGATACTATAGAGCAACTGCGGGAAGCTGAAGGCAAGGAGGCTTTTGGACCGTACTCTGCATACAGAATTGTGGAGGCCATTCTTTTCCTAGAAAAGAAAGCCGGTAAAGTGCGCTCTCCAACCTTTAACCCAAATTACAGAGACAAGGTTTACACAACCAGCGAAGAAGACAGTTCAGTTCTCAAACTCTCTGGAGAACTCGAAGTTGGACACCTGCGTTCCGGAGAGCAGCAAATGGGCTTGGTTGGCATAAACATTGACGCTGTCCCCCGTATGATGGGCATGTTTGGAATGACGGGCTCAGGAAAAACAAACACCGAGTTAGTTCTAAATGCACAGATTATTGATAACAGTCCCAGGACTGTTGCTCTTATCTTTGACTTTGCAGGTCAACTGTTGGAAGGCAAGGAAATCAAGCCACAGAGAGGCTTAAAGGATCACCCGTTATTCCACAGCAAAGTCCAATACTATTCTGCCAGAGATGGAAAAATGGCAGTGGGTCTACACACAATAACTCCAGAAAAACTTGACACTCTTTTTCCGGAGATACAGCCTCCACAGAAAAGACTCGCTTGGGCACTCTACAAACAGTTAGGCAAGGAATGGATAGAAAAAGCAAGAGAGACCTACAGGGCTGAGGGGCATGTGGGCGTGCGGGCAATCAAGTCTGTTGTTGAGGCACTCATGCAAAAACTATTGTCATTGCCTCGCGACTTGTTCCCATCTTCGAATTACACCTTCGTTGAAAGTATTACACAAAACATATGCAAGGGGGTCACTTGCCTAGTCGATATTTCCGGCATTCGTTCCGAAGACCAGAACAGAATAGTGTGTCTCTCAGCTTCCTCTACAGCTGAGCATTATAAACGCATGTGGGAGGAAGATTACGAAGAGTGGCAAAAGCTCCCCACCCTTCTGATAACACTTGAGGAAGCCCATGAGTTTCTTGACCCAAACAAACCGAGAAACATATTTTCTGACATCGCCCTAACATACCGCAAATACCGTGTCGGGCTCAATGCTGTAACGCCGAGACCATCTAGGGTCAATTTTGATGTCTTTGCTGAGCTGTGGACTAAAGTTATTATGAAAACCGAGCTGCGAAGAGACAGGGCGTACTTAACCGACAATACTCCATATTTAGAATACAGCGACACCGAGATCAAGATGCTCGACGTTGGCGAGGCTCTTCTCATATCCGAACCGAAGATACGCTTCGCCGTTCCCATAAAGGTGACGCATTACCCAGAGTACTTGGAGAAGAGAGAGAAAGTGGATTACGGGTTGCCTGCCTCTAAGACAATGTCTGAAATTGATGAAAAACTGAGAAGGCTCTCTCAGGCTGGAGAAAGCCTAGCCAAGAGTGGCACGTGAACTTCGCAGACAGTCTTCATTCTGCCCTCGCAGCTGTCTTTTTCAAAAATTTCATCATCTCTTCCTTAACACGGTATGTGTAAGGCGTTTTTGCGGGGTCTCTCTCCACATAACCCCCCTCATACAACTTCTTCATCAAACGCGCAGTATGCTCTCTGGTCAACTGTATCCTCTCCCTTATCTCAGGAGCGGTCTTCTCACCCTCATCTGCCAGAATTTCAAGAACGCGCAACTCGGTTTCGGTTAACGGAGCCAACGCACGCTCCTTCTTGATCGGGATCGCAGCCTCGATTCTTGTCTCTGGCGTCTCTACAACACGCTGCAGCAATTCCTCGTGGGCTTTAGCCAACGTTTCCACCCGCTTCTTCAGTTCTTCAACTTCGCTCGACAACTTCTCATCCGTCGACGGAAGGTGGGCAACCTTGGTGGCCATTGCCTCAAGTTGCGCTCCCTGCTCGTCCAACTTGCTTGCGATCTTTTCGCTTTTGACCGAAAGCGTCTCCAACTTGTACCTCACTGCACTCAAGTTTTCCTCCTGACTCTTCACCTGCCTGTTGAAACTCACGATGACATCACTCACAACAGTCTTGGCCGCGTCATATTCTTCTCGGGCTTTCTTTATCCGTCTATAGTATAACATCGTCACTACAACCGTTGAGAGCAGGAGAAAGATGGTGCCAAGGAGAAGGATATCTAAATACGGCATGGTTTCCCGCGTTCCTTTCTAAACAGTAACTGTGACGTCAACGTGATTACCGATGATGTACTCTGCATCACAATGGGCATGGGATGAAGGATGTAGGCGAATCGTGACATCACAAGTCACGCTTGGCTTAGCATCTCTTCGCCCGCGCTTTTAAGTCTTTTGCCCATGGAAAATGCTATGAAAGCAGATTTGAAATAAAAAGATCTGTGATTTGTGATGTCACACCTCTGACAGAGTTCGTGTGTTGGACAGTCCTTCCAAACTTTTCTCCAGTTCTTCGCGGAGGGTACTGATCACTTGCAGGTTTTCGTTCGCCCACTTGTTGTCTGATAGCACGTTTTTATATGCTTCCATGTAATCTTGTAGTTTGTGCGCGGTTTCCAAATATGGGTCTAGACGTGTGCTGTCTAAAACTCCCACGTATCCGAGAAGAAATATTGTGTACATCGATTGGACCACGTTCTTTCTGGCTTGCCTAAGTGTTCTGTTGAAAGCTCCACGGCTTGTTCCAGTCCTTGATAGGCGCAGTCTCGCCTTTTCTTCGTTCTTCAAAGGGTTTCCGCTTATATTTGAGGCTAAAAAATCTATTAACAATGATTCCAGTTGTATTTTCGTCAAATTGCTATTTTTCGCAAGCAATTTTACGAGAGGGTCGTTAAACAGGCTTGCGAGCCATTTTTGGACGTCATTTGTTGCTGGCAAACTATGTGCCTCTAGGAAGGGTTTTAGGGATACAGTTTTGTATACGAGCAGAAAAGACTTGCGGTCGCTCGCAACATTACAAATGTAAACGTTTTATCCCTGAAGCAGCCAAAAACTGTTGTGGAGGAACAACTGTTGCCACGTTCTAACGCTGCAGTGCGTTTGAAAGGAATTAAGCCCTCGGGTATTCGGCGCCTCTTCTCTCTAGCTCGAACCGTGCCTAATGCCATAAACATGGGGCTTGGGGAACCCGATTTCGCTCCTCCCAATCATGTTTTGAGGGAAGCAAAGAAGGCTATGGATGAAGGAAAGACCCACTATGCACCTACAAACGGAATTCCTGAACTGCGAGAAGCGTTGGCGAAAAAGGCTAAAGATGACTATGGATTGTCGTACGACTCTGAGGAAGAGATTTTAATCACCGTGGGAGGAACGCAAGCGATTTTTCTAGCTCTGCTCTCATTGATAAATCCCTCAGACGAAGTGCTGATTCCTGATCCAGGGTTTGTCTGCTATGAACCTACAATCTTAATGGCAAACGGAGTTCCAGTTTCGGTGCCCGCGCTTGAGCAAACAGGGTTCAAGGTTAACCAAGATCTTGTGATGTCACAAATCACAGACAGATCGAGAGCTCTAATCATCAACTCGCCTCACAACCCGACTGGCGCGGTTTTGTCGCATGCTGATCTGTCGGGCTTGGCCAAGCTTGCTGTGGAGCGTGATTTGGTTGTGATTTCTGATGAAGTCTACGAGAAAATCACGTATGACGGGGCACAGCATTATTGCCTAGCTACTTTTGATGGAATGCGAGAGCGCACTTTGGTCGTTGGGTCGTTTTCCAAAACTTATGCTATGACGGGCTTTCGAGTCGGATACGCTTATGGACCTCGTGAGTTGATATCTCCCTTAGCTCTGGCGCTCCAGTTTTCTGTTGCTTGCGTTGACAGCATTGCTCAACACGCTGCCTTGGCGGCTTTGGAGGGGCCCCAAGATTTTGTTAGGGATATGGTTTCAGAGTTTGATAGGCGGCGTCGGCTTCTTTGCAAACGGTTGAACGAGATTGAGGGCTTTAGGTGTGATCTCCCGAAGGGTGCCTTTTATGCATTTGCCAACGTCAAGGCTTTCAGTGTACCCTCTGAGAGGTTTGCCGAGCATCTCCTCAACAAAGGTGGGGTGGTTACCGTTCCTGGATCCTCGTTTGGCAAGTATGGTGAGGGGTATTTGCGGTTCTCTTATGCAACGGCTTACAAGAAGATTGTGGAGGCTCTGAATCGCATAGAAAGGGCTGTGAAGGGGCTTAGGCGGTTGTGACATCACACTAAAGGTTTTCAGCAAACTCTTTCAACTTCGTAAAAAGCTCGGGTCTCAAGTCGCGGAGCGCTGGAACGAAGACTTCGACTCGTTCCAGTTCTGAGTAGTTGATTTTTGCCGTGATTAGGTCTTCTTCGTCGTATCTTGCCTGTTTGATTACGCTGCCGCTTGGAGCGATGATTCTGCTTCCTCCCCAGAATTGCAAGCCGTCTTCGATGCCGGCTAGGTTGGCGAAGGCCAGAAAGACCGTGTTTTCCATTGCTCTGGCTGTTGTGAGAACCTCGAAGAATCCTCGGCGTATGGAGGGTGAGGCTGATATGCACGCTATGAGTTGGGCGCCTTGGAGTCTGAGTAGGCGTGTTATTTCTGGGAAGTAGATGTCGTAGCAGATGATCATTCCTATGTTTCCGATTTCGGTCTCGAAAACTGGTGCGGCGTATCCTGGACGGAAGTAGCGTTTTTCTTCGAAGACGCTGTGGGTTGGTAGGTGGGTTTTCCGATACTTGCCTATGAATCCTTTGGGACCGATCAATACGGACGTGTTGTACAGGGTTGCTCCGGCTTTTGTGCTCTTTTCCAGCATTCCGAAGATGACGTGGATGTTGCTTTTGCTTGCTTCTTTCTCGATTAGGCGAATGGATGGTCCTGGGGCTGGTTCGGCTAGTTCGTATGTGAGGTCTTTGCAGACGTAGCCTGTCAGGCTGAGCTCGGGGAAGACTACGAGGTCTGCGGCGTTTTGTTCTGCTTGTTTTATGGCTTTTTTCATTTTTTCTATGTTGCTCTTCTTGTCTCCGACTTTGCAGGATGTTTGAGCGATTGATATTGTGATGTCTTTTGGCGTTTCTGTTCTCTCCTTGTTAGCTATTGGTTTCGGTGAGTGGAAAAGGTTTAGTGTGGTGTGTATGGGAGTCGGAAGTCGGCTCCCATTGTTCTGTGTCCGAGTTTTATGGTTAGAGGGGCGCGTCGTTTGTGTTCCTTTGACAGCCATCTGGCTTTGATTTCGTTGACTCGTTTGAGTGGTAGCCCTAGTTGGTGGGCTATGTCTTCTGTTGGCATGAAGTTTTCTAGTCCGAGTAGGATTAGGTCTAGGGATTCGTATTTGATGCCTAGTTCTTCCTCTGCTAAGTGGCCTGGCCAAAGCATTGGTGTGGAGGGTTTTTTGATGATTTGTTTTGGTATGCCTATGTATGAAGCGAGTTGTCTGACTTGTGTTTTGTACAGGTCCATGAGGGGTGAGATGTCGGCTGCGGCGTCGCCCCATTTTGTGAAGTAGCCCATCATGGTTTCGGATTTGTCTGAGCTTCCACAGACGATTTTGTTTAGGCGGTTGGCGTGGTAGTATATGATTGTCATTCGGACTCTGGCTTTCAGGTTGCCTTTTGCGAGTTTGTCTCTGGTTTCGAATGTTGATGTGGTTTTGGCGTAGGCGTTTAGGATAGGTGTTATATCTATGGTTTGGAGGTTGAAGCGGAATTTTTTGGCTAGCTGCTTTGTGTGCCTTATGTCTGTGGGGTTGTATGTTTCTCTCTCTGGTAGTGATAGTGCGAGTACTTTGTTTGGTCCTATGGCTTGGGCTGCTAGGGCGGCTGTTGTGGAGCTGTCTATTCCTTCTGAGAGGCCTAGTACGATTCCTTTTGCTTTGCTTTTTTCGACGTAGGTTTTGATGAATCGTTCTATTCGGTTTGTTGTTGTTGGTAGGTCGAGTTTTAGGGCGTCTAATGTTAGTAGCATGGTTGCTTCGCCTTTTGTGTGTTATTTGTTGTGTTGTAGGGTTAATTTATGTTGCTTATTGTCCATGTTGATGTTGCATGATGTGGGGGAAGAGTGTTTGTGTGTGCGCACTGGGTTGGACCTCCCTCTAATATGATCCAAATATGCTCCAAATAGGCACTGGAAATAGGCGTTCGTAATAGCTTTTAAGTTGGGCTGTTCTTTATTTGAGAAACGCTCTGTGATTGATTGAGCGGTGAAGGAGAATGAATGGGCTAAACGCTGCCGAGATTTCTGAGGGTGTCTACTGGGTTGGTGTTAGGGATTGGAATCGCAGGCTGTTTGACGCCTTGATTCCGCTTCCGAAAGGAACAACCTACAACGCCTACTTGATTGTGGGTGAGAAGAAAAAGGCTTTGATCGACACTGTGAACCCTGGCTTTGAGAGGGAGTTGGAAGAGAGGGTCAGACAGATAGTGGATCCCGGCGATGTTGACTACATGGTGATGAACCACGCTGAGCCCGACCATGCAGGCGCCATTCCCCACATGATGTCGATAAACAGTAAAGCTATGCTGGTTACCACCAGCCGTGGCGCTAGGATGGCGCAGAGATTCTATAACGTGACAGAAGAGCGGATAAAGACGGTTTCGGACCAAGAGACCGTTGATCTCGGCGGCAAAACGCTTCGTTTCATTGAGGCCCCGATGCTTCACTGGCCGGAGACAATGTTCACCTACGTTCCAGAGAACAGAATCCTGTTCCCGTGCGATTTCTTCGGTTCACACATCGCGAAAGGACTGTACGACGACGAAGTGGAGGACTTGATTGTTCACGCCCAGAGGTATTTCGGCGAGATAATGATGCCCTTCAGAGCTATGGCTGAAAAAGCCTTGGAGAAGATAAAAGACCTGAAAATCGATGTGATAGCGCCGAGTCACGGACCGATACATAGAAACACGCAAAGAATTCTTGGTGCATACCGCAAATGGGTAGCCGGAGAGACGAGACAAAAGGCTATAGTAGTTTACGTGACTATGTGGAACAGCACCGAAAAGATGATTCGTCCAATCGCAGAGACCTTGGCTTCCGAAGGCGTCGAAACCGTGCTTTACAACCTGTCATATGCCGACATAGGCGACGTGGCAAAAGACCTGGTTGACTCGAGAGCCATTGTCTTGGGCGCGCCGACAGTGCTGAATGGTGCGCATCCCGCAGCCGTCTACGCTTCCTATTTGGTGAAAGCCTTACGTCCACCCACAAAGTTCGGCGTTATCTTGAGTTCGTACGGGTGGGGTAAAGGCGCCCTAAGGCACATACAGGAAACCTTAGAGCCACTGCAAATCGAAGTCGTTGGGGCAATGGAAGTAAACGGTCCACCGTCCGAAAACGACATCAAACAAATCATAGAGTTTGGTAAGACTCTTGCCAAGAAAATAAAGGAGCAAGGGTGACGAGCGAAACTCACAAAATTGAATGTTATATGACGATTAAGAGTTATGCGTGTGAAATGGCGAAAGGCACACCCATAGAAGAAAGTCAGCCGAGAGACAGGTTGTCAACACTGTGTCATACACGTTGACCCAGCAAACAACTTAACCAACTGAACTTTGCCCAGTCTTGAATAAAGGAAAGTCAAAAAAAGTCACATCATTTTAATATTTGGTTTATCATCACTAATGTAAACTCGAAAATGGTGACGTGGATGGAGATGGCGGAAAATAAGAAGAAGATGCTGAAAGAGGTAATTATGCAGTTACACGCAGGGGCATCGCCGCAAGAGGTCAAAGAGAGGTTCAGACAAGTTTTGGAAGGCGTGAGCCCCATGGAAATCGCCAAGATAGAACAGGAGTTTGTAAGGGAAGGAACGCCCAGAGAAGAAATCAGAAAGTTGTGCGACGTGCATCTGACGGTTTTCAGAGAGCAGCTCGAAAAACAGAAACTCGATGTTCCTCTTGGGCATCCAATCGGTATTCTCATGGAAGAACACAAAATCATGCTGCAACTCTCGGAGAAACTCAACAATGTTGCAGGTAAGGTTCAACAGATAAGCGACAAGAGCCACGTCGGCGACGAGACACATCAGATTGAGCACATAGCCGAAGACCTCCTAGACGCAGAAAAACACTACCTACGAGAAGAAAACGTGCTCTTCCCATCAGTAGAGAAACACGGAATCACAGAGCCACCAGCAATCATGTGGACCGAGCACAACCAGATAAGAGAGAAAAAGAAACAGCTCCACAAACTCGTAGAAAACTATAACACCACGAGCTTCCTAGACTTCAAGAAACAACTCGGCGAGACCGTTGAATCCTTAAACAGTCTTCTCCCAAGCCACTTTTTCAAAGAGAACAACATACTTTTCCCAGCAGCCTTGCGGATTATTACGAGTGAAGAGTGGAAAGAAATCAGAAAAGAATTCGACGAAATCGGATACTGTTGCTTCACACCCTCGCATCTGATAGAGGCGCCACTAAAGGTGGAGATCAAAAAGGAAGAAGCAGCTTTAGCGGCACGCCAAGGCGTAACACAGTTCGAAACGGGAAGCCTCACAAAGGAGGAACTCGAGGCTTTACTAGACTCGCTTCCTGTTGACATAACATTTGTTGATAAAGAAGACACTATCAGATACTTCAGCAAGTCCAAGGAGAGAATTTTCGTGCGGACCAAGGCTATCATCGGAAGAAAGGTTCAGCAGTGCCACCCACAAAAGAGCATACACATAGTCAACAAAATCTTAGACAGCTTCAAAATCGGCAAGAAGAGCATCGCAGAGTTTTGGATTCCGGTGAACAACCGCTTGATCTTCATCAGATACTTCGCTGTAAGAGACAAAAATGGAGAATATTTGGGAACAATGGAAGTGACGCAAGACATAACGGACGTCAAGAAGATCGAGGGAGAAAAAAGACTCCTAGAATGGAAAGACTGAACCCTTCTTTTCACACCGACCAAAACAAACATGCTATGTTTATAAGTTAGTGTTTAGTGTAAGTGTAGGACCAGTTTCGGCATGATGTCGAGTCAAAGGAAGTTGAGGAGTAGGGAAGCGGTGACTGATGGACCTCACGTGGCTTGCGTTGGCAGTCGGAGTCCTTGCAATGCTCGTTGTCGCTTACTTAGCTTGGTCCATCGGCAAGGAATCCGCCGGAACGCCGCAAATGGATGAGATTGCAAGCTATATCCGAGAGGGCGCCAACGCCTTCATACAAAGACAGTACAAGACCATTACAATTTTTGTCGTATTAACGCTCATTCCGTTAGCCTTGTTCTTCCAAGACCTGAGAGTGGTCGTAGCCTTTGTGTTTGGCGCTGCTCTTTCTCTGCTAGCCGCTTACATCGGCTTGAGAGTCGCTGTGAAAGCCAACGTGAGAACCGCCAACGCCGCGAGAACCTCTCCAACGAAGGCGTTCACGCTTGCCTTTAGAGGCGGAGCCGTGATGGGTTTGTCAGTTGTGGGACTCAGCCTCGTCGGGGTGAGCCTACTCTTCTGGCTCTATCAAGACCCAAGGTTGATTGTTGGCTTCGGCTTCGGAGCAAGTCTGGCAGCTCTGTTCGCTCAACTGGGCGGAGGCATATTCACAAAGGCTGCAGACATCGGCGCAGACCTGGTGGGCAAGATAGAACAACGAATCCCAGAAGATGACCCACGAAATCCCGCAGTAATCGCAGACCAGGTTGGCGACAACGTGGGCGACTGCGCTGGAAGAGGCTCCGACCTGTTTGAGTCTATAAGCGACGACTACATCACAGCCATGATTCTCGGCGCCCTACTGCTCAGCCCGTTGGGAATAAACGCTTTTATGTTTCCATTAATGCTCGGCGCTTCAGGGATTTTGGCAACAATAGTCGGAGTTTTCGTGATCAGAGGATGGAGAAGGATGAGACCTGTCATGTCTTTCAACATAGGCCTCTTAACTACCGCCATCTTCTGCGTGTTTGGCGCATACGTTTCTTCTATGGCGCTGCTGAACGACGTAACCATATTCTACGCTGTGGTAAGCGGTTTAGCGGCGAGTCTCGCGGTTGGCGTAGCCGTACAATATTATATCAGTATCAACGGCAGACCAGTCAGAAAATTAGCCGAGTCCTCTGAGCGGGGAGCAGCCATAAACGTCATAACGGGTTTATCCTACGCCCTTCAGAGTCCATTTCTGCCCTTTTTGTTCATCTTGGCTGCAATTCTGTTTTCCTATTTCATAACTAATGGTTCCCTCTACGGCGTAGTCGCCGCCAATCTTGGAACCGACCTAGCCATAGGCATTATCATGTCAAGTGACGCATTTGGACCCATAAGCGACAACGCTGCAGGCATAGCGCAACTGTCTGGGACAAAAACGGGGAACGGAGGCGCACTGGAAGAGCTCGACGCAATGGGCAACACCACCAAAGCCTACGCAAAGGCTTTCGCCACAGCCTCCGGCACAGTTTCAACCGTTGTAATTTTCGCCACTTACGGTGAGATGGTGAAGCTCGATTCGGTCAGCCTGAGTCTGTTGACCCCCGTCATAATTGTTGGGCTCTTGCTAGGGGCTGCTCTTCCCTTCTTGTTTTCTTCCTTGGCGATTGGAGCCACTGGAAAAACCGCCTATCAAATGGTGGACGAGGTGAGGCGACAGTTCCGAGAGACCCCAGGTATTATCGAAGGCAAGGTTAAGCCAAACTACGCTCGATGCGTGGATATCGGCACAAAGAACGCGCTCAAACGCATGATTGCGCCGGGGCTACTAGCCATTGCTTCTCCTATCGCTGTAGGGCTTCTGCTGGGAAAATTCGCCTTAGGCGCCATGCTTCTAGGAGGATTGAGCACATCCGCTATGTTGTCTCCCTTTTTCACATTCGGCGGTGGCACGTGGGACAACGCCAAGAAGTACATTGAAAGAAAGTTCTGGATGAAAGGCACGCCGACACACGCCGCGGCTGTAATCGGCGACACTGTTGGAGACCCCTTAAAAGACGTTGCAGGACCATCGCTCAACATCTTCATGAAGCTCACAAACATGACCGCCCTATTGATCGCTCCAATACTGCTTCTACTTTAGAAATCGTCTGTGATAGCATCCTCGAATTCGGCAACGAAAAAGAACAGGCAAAAACTATTTGGTTCACTTGCGATTTACATATCTGTTGAGGAACTCCAACAGAAAGCGGCGCGTTGAACATTGGCAGAAGTCTACGTAAACCTGCGCAAACAAGGACAATTCACCATTCTAGCCACGTGCGACTATGAACTGTTGGGGAAAGTTTTGCACGACGGAAAGATCGTTTTCGAGGTGCGCGAAGAATTCTACAAGGGACATAGGGTGAGCTTGGAGGAAGCCATAGACCTAGCCAAGCAGTCGACCATAGTCAACATGGTGGGTCGGCGCATAGTGGGAAAGGCTGTGGAAGAAGGCTTGGTCCACCCGGAGGCAATTCTGAAGATTTCAGGCGTGCCCCACGCCCAAATCGTGAAGATGTGACCTCTCCAACTCTTAAGATATTTAAGTAAGATTCTTCTTTTGTAGAGGCAAGAATCAGGCTGAGGCGAGTGCTTGGGCAAAAAGAAGGTCTTCACTGAGGAAGAAATAAGAGACATGGTGCTTCCAGTCGCAAACGACGTTTTATGCGTAGCGGTGAGGCTTCTTGGCTTCGACAGGGTTTCGGTGAAGTGCCAGGACGGGCACGAACGCCTCTGCCGAATCAGGGGAAAGATGAAGCGGAGGGTGTGGATAAGAGAGGGCGACGTTGTTCTGGTTTCTCCTTGGGATTTCCAGTCTGACTCGCGAGGCGACATCATCTGGCGTTACACGAGGGGACAAGCCGACTGGCTTCGCAGGAACGGTTATCTCAGCATCTGAACGCGGGAGGCTGCGGGTGTCTTTTCGAAGGCGGGTGGACAAGAAACTCCTTCGCAGGGAGAAGCGTTATGAAAGAGAGCGGTTGATGAAGGAGAAA
>Ga0315310_10000591_pt1 | contig 23464 bp, 29 predicted proteins | sample TDP5_MG_FD_203630 | JGI IMG/M metagenome (GOLD analysis project Ga0315310, IMG submission 203630) | Freshwater sediment microbial communities from Lake Towuti, South Sulawesi, Indonesia - TDP5 | ecosystem: Environmental > Aquatic > Freshwater > Lake > Sediment | place: Indonesia: South Sulawesi...
GGGTAGCCTTGTATGTCGAAGGCTTTTAGTCCCGTGTCCGTGTATTCCCCATACGCCTTAATCACTCCCCCCAGCAGAAGCTCCAGACGCCACTTTGTTCCCGTTAACTCAACGCATTTAACAACTACATAACGATGAGTGGCTGAGCTAAAACTCCAACTCCTCGCTATGTAGGCATAAGTGTTGGGCGCTACTATGGTCAAGGTCCCAACCTTTCCGTCGGTGGTTAGGTTCCCGCCCGCTGCTGACCACTTTCCTGCTGCCGCTACAAACACGTCATCGAAATACTTTACGCCCCTGAAAAACTCAACTTTGCAATATGGGTAGCCTTCCACTACTCCCAAGCCTCCAATGGCTTCAGCCGGAAAGAACAAAAATCGTGCTGCTTTGCTGCTGAACGGCATGGATCATCCCTAGTACCCTCGTCTGGTGATGTACTCGTAGCGTTCCTCCTCGGTTCTCATGGCTCCCGCTCTTTCCCTCTGCCTAAGGCTTTCATTGTATTCCGTCTGAGCGTCTGCCGCGTCCCTTGTTGTGGACGCGAGCCAAGCCATGTATGCCGCGGTTGCCACAATCAATCCTACTCCAAGCGTAAGTAAGGCGATTTTCATGGCTAAGGCAGCGTTCAAAACCCAGGTGATTTTTGCAGCAATGGCAGTGGCAGCCGCATAAACCTGCTGAGCCACTGCTACACCCCAAGTTGTCCGTAGGAACATGCCAAAAACGGTTATGAGATAGCCCGTGTTCGCAAGGGTTCTCGATTGCTCATCTGATAGTAACCCGAATTGTCGACCTAAGTGGGCGATCACGGAGGTGGTGGCTCCTAAGCCAGCAACCGCGGCGCCCATGGATCGCACCTTCGCAGCCATGCTTTCTGCATCAGACGATATTCTAGCAAACTCATGCGAAGCCCTGTTGACTGCACGGATTGTTACTGCTATCTCATGAAAACTCATGTTTTTACCCTCTCCAGCTTGCCTCTCGAATTGCCCAGTCTATCCCCTCTCTGATGATGGCGTGCAGCCTTGGCAGATGCAGCTGAACCGCCTCTGTTATGAAGTAGAAGCCTCGCATGTATCGGGTTCCCAGCTCCACGAAAACGGCGTAGGGAGCCCCTGCACCCACCTTCAGAATCCAGTCCTCAAGCTTAGTATAGATGGAATCTCGTAGGCGACCAGTACGAACGGGACAAAGCCTGCGAGCCGTGGCGTGGATATCCGACCCTAAGTCCTGAAGCTTGCGACGTACATTCCTCTGCATATACACGTTCACCTGCTCCATTTTCTGAGCAAACTCCTCGGAGCCTTCCACACGCAACTCAACCTCAATGGACATGCCTTCGCGCCTCCCTCTCCGCCTTCCTCATCTCCTCCTCACTCTGCCGATCGATCTCATTGAGGATGACAACGCAGGTTTCCACGAACTTTGCGGGCTGCCGATCCAGTTGCGTCTTTGTCCACCCCATTTCTTTGCAAATCCGCCATTCTAGTAGGCTCGGGTGGGCTCGGCCTCTTCTCATCGCCCTCACCAGTTTTTTGTCTCCTCCAGCGTTAAGCCGCAAAGCCTGTTCACGACGCCGCTAAGAAACTCCCCTAACTCGACTGAAATGCCGTCTTCCTCGCTCATCAATTTCTCAAGGGCGATCGGCTTGTGCGGTGGCTGCTCTTTCAGACTCGCCCAGATGGTTTCCGCTTGAATGGCGATGAGGTCGCTGCTGATCACCTGACCAGTTACCGGATGATACTTCGTGTATTTGGTGATGATGCGGCTACGTTTAGCCCAGCTGATCTCTTGAAACACGTATCTGCCAGCGTATTCCTCGCCGAACCGATCGTCAAGCTCCACAACTTCTGTCCTCATGCGATCACCCCGCTTAGGTTATCGTCAACGTTTTTGCTTCCCACTCCAAGCTTTGAGCTACCGTGTCCTCGATGGGTGTGGGGAGCCTGCTGGAACGCCACTTGCAATTGTTGAACGTGAAGGTCCTAGTGCCGATGCCGAACTTCAATGCGAACTCGGCGTCGCTGAGGATATCGTTCAGTTCTGCCACCGATTCAAAGTCCGCTCGAACCGACCCTTGCAGAACTTGATGTCTCTCCGGCAGGCTCTTGATTAAGTACGGTGTTGCCGATCGGATCACGGATTGGCGCTTCAGATTGTTGATGATTTCGAAGCTGAAGTCGGTGAAGCGGTCTATGGCTGTTGCATCCTTCGTGACTGAGCAGTCGCTTCCCGTCAATGGATTCGCTGAGGGCTCAGCCTCGTAGCTGGCCCCAATCTTGGCGTAGGCGAAGGCCACGTCTTGTCCAATTAAATCAGCAGCTATTTTGACAGGGTCCTCTAGGGAGACATCAAGCTTAACGCGATCAATTTTGCATCCCTTGTGGTTTAGGCTGATGAGGCTCGCCGCCTTCTCGTAATAGACTTCGATGCTCATGGACTTCAAGGATGTTACATAGTCGAAGAAGGTCCAGTTCTGAGGCGCATAAGCAATTTTGAGGTCCACATGTCGTAGGCCTCTTCGGATGGCTCTGACGTTGCGGGATCCAATCCCGCGGATGATGATGTTGCGTGGGTCCAGCGCCGGCTCCACCTCTTGGACGATGCCGATCCACTTCATGGCAGGCTGTCCAGTTCCAGACGGCGTAACGCCGTACTGCGCTTCTTCTACGTAGTAGGCTCTTGCTTCTTCCCCGACAAAGACCGATGATGCCATCTTCCCTCATTCCTCCTAACTGGTTTTTTCATAACGATGTGCCACAACCGTGACTTCCACACGCCAATAGGCAGGTTTCGCCTCAACATCCTGGCTTTCACTAATTGAGCGGATATCCACAAAGCTGAGGGCCCCACCCGGATTCTTACGGTTGGCTCGGATGATGCGCTCAATTTCGCGCCGTATCTTCCAACGCATCTCCTTGCCCGTGATGCCCGTCTTGTCAATTGACCAGCCTATGATGCGATATCGGTCGGCATAGCGGACCCAAGAGCCTCCGATGTTCAGCTTCTCCATGGAGCCTTCCGCTAAGCCGACCGTGACCTGCGTGTCAAAGTCCTTAAACAGCTTGGAGTTGAACCATTCTTGGCTCACGTGGACGGTTGCGGCTGTTACGCCATCATCCTTCTTTAGGGTGATGTTGTTTTTGATCAAGTTCATGAGGGTGGTTTTAGGTTCTTCCGTGCTCATCCATTATCACGCTCCTGCCAAGATGCATGAAGCCACTGTGATGGCTAGGGGACCGCGAGCCTCTGGGTTCACGTAGGCTAGTCCGTCTGGTAGTACACGGTCGGCGACTTGACCGTCGGAAAGCGCTGCTTTGCGCATGAAGTCGAGGGTTCTGGTGATCCACTTAGCGTATCGTGTGGGGTCCAGCTTGTTCATGGCGATACGCATGAGCGCAGCGTAGTGGGTGTACTCCTCCTCTGGGTCGGTGTAGTTCCATGTGCCGTGGTAGAGGAACCCGCCCCAACGCCCCAGGTTGTTGGCTATGGTTCTGTCGAGGGCCTTCTTGCTGTTCGCGTCGTGCTGGCCCGGAGTCCCATACTTGGTGTCCCAGTCCTTCAAAGCCCAAGCACACAAAGCCTGAGTGTAACTGATCAACTGCTCGAAGGTGATGTAGACGCCCGGGCTGGATTCGCTTTGAGCACCGAGAGGATACTCAGTCTGGTACCAGTCATAGCCCGACTTCCACAAGAAATTATCAATTCCAGCCACTAACCTCGTAATGAAATCCTTTACCTGCTCGGTGTCTCCGTTCCCAAATTGCACGGTGGAGCCGTAGGCATCTAACCCTCGCACACCTGCTAAGATGGCTTCAGCCACGTCTGCTGCGAAGGCGATTTCCTCCTTCACCCCGTTGATCACCTGGTTTTTGAGTAGGCTTTGCCCAGTTGCTAAGGTCCATTCCAGAGACTTTAGAAACCTCATGGCTTTCTGCCAATATGCCTGATAACCTGTGGTGGCGTTGCGCTTATCGTAGTCCGCCATTGCCCAGGCTAAAAGAGCGGCTCCACTGTCCACTTTTCGGTCCTCATACTTGGAAAAGGCTCCCCAAGGATAGTACTGCTGATACCATGAGCCATCAGCGTTCTGAAGCGTGTTGTATTTGTCGAGGGCGGCGGCCACCGTGGCTTTTTCATTTACCCAGTCCTTTTCCATGAGAGCCAATAACACGTAGCCAGACTCATAGGGAACGACCATGCCTCCTGGACTAGCAATGATCAGGTTCACTGGTAAAATCAGGGTTTTCAAGTAGGTGAGAGGGATGGAGGCAACTGCAGCTTTCTCTGATGTGAAGCGTGCTAGGGCGATGTCGGTTTTTTCCCGTGAAGGAAAAGGCTCCTTAAACTCCTTAACCATTTTATCACGCTCCTAGGATGGTGCCTTCAAAGTTTCTTCCCTGCTCCATCTTAGACACCTCAGTATAGTGAACAACTTTGATCGCGATGGTTACGGCTCCGCTCACATGCTCCGTGCGGAAGACCACGTAGGCGGTTCTGTCGGCTTCACTGGTCATGTAGCTGGCTTTGCAAGAGTCACCCACGTATAAGCGATAAATGGCGGCACAGTCTCCGAAGGCAATGAAGCCATCCAGCTTAACAACTCTGTTCGCCGGCACATCATACGAGACGATCGTGGTCTCTGCGTTCGGCTTCACATCATTTTTAGTGCCATAAGCCAAAGGCATTACACGATCAGCCTCCTAGCCATGGCGGTCCTGTATTCCAGCTGGCCACGAAAATGGAAGCTTTGAGGAGCTAGGACCTCGTAGGTTATGCCTTGATGTGTGATGCGGTCGCCCTGCTGGATGTCCGCTAAGCAAAAGATGCGCACGTAGTCTTCTAGGCTGTATCCTGCCTCAAGGACGACCTCGCTGACGGAAGCCGGCTGAACAACGGCCTTGACGGTTTCTGTGGTCCAAGTGATGGCTCGATCTCCCGTGTCTGGATCAACAGCACCCTCTGAGCGCTTATGCCAAGTAACGTCTTCGCCCTCCCTGCTTAGGATGGTGTCAAAACGGTATGGCATGCTAAGCCCTCCCCACATACGGCGTGCGCAGCCTCTCGATCAGCCTCAAAACGTTCTCCATCAATATCGAGGGACTGGGGGCTTCTCTCGAGGAAGCTTCCTCAACCCTTAAAGCGCCTAACGTATAGCTTAACCCAACAGCGGAGCCGCCGCTCATATGGACGAGGCAGTAGATGGCGGCGAGGTCGGTGATGGCAGCAGCCTCAGCCTGCTCACAACTCGAATAGTCGATGACTCGACCAGTTTCCGCCTCGATGGTTGCCTCCGCATCCTGCATAAACTCGACTACCTTAGCGTCTGGGATGTCCGAGCTGGTGAGCTTGACTCGGTTTCGAACACGATCTGGAGTAACCGATGCCAAACGGTCTGGCCTCAACAAGAACCAGTGAAAAGAAGCATATTTAAGGAATTTTCACGACAAAAAAGCATAATTCAAAACGCATTTTTGAAATATGCTGAGAAAAAAGGCATTTATCAAAATGTAGATTCTAGGCATAGATCTACTACTGCGATCAGGCCTGTGGCGAGCTGTGTGAAGGCTGCTACTTCTGTATCTTTCCTTCTTTCTTTAGCGCGCGCTAAGTAATTCATGAACCTTCATATGCCAGTAACGAGAAGCTTAAGCAACTTTTTAAAAGCTAGAATGACCTTTAAGAACATCTGCTTCCTAAACTAAACAAGTTTACCTATAGATGGTAGGTAATTCTTCAACAATACTTTGAACGAGGACTGTTTACAACGTCTGGATATACTTTTTAAGTATTTCTAAATAACTAAACGAGTCTTCGAAAGACGGTTCTATGGATGTATACTCATGCCATTCATTAAATGAAGTTATCAGTATAATTCTTTTTTTGGTTATATACTTCATTGCTATTTCGATCTGCTTTTGGAATCGTTCTGCATTTTTTGGAAGAACCGGATTATGAGCTTCAGGTCTAGCTGCCCTATCATCATACCCAGGAATTATGTCTGGTATGAAACCGACATTCAATCCTCTACATGCTTCATACCATTCATCATACTTTTCATCAACTAACTCCTCGAAATTTTCTACTTTTTCAGGAGATTCGAGCATATTGTAAGCCGTTATAGCATCGTAGAATTTTATCCTGTTATTCCAAAATGGATCCACAGGATTTTGCCAATAGACTTCATCACCAACGATATATATGGCATGGCCTTTCTTCTTTAAGGATTCACGCAAACTTTCAAAAGCTCCTTTCACATCTCCTGTGAAACATCTTCCTAAGTAAAAGAAAGTAAATACTTTACCATCTACTTTTAAAATAGATGGATGGTTGAAATAAGTTTTTGATAAGTAATCAAAGTCGTTAAGCAACCTTCTAATATTTCTGGGATCACTCATGTTTATGATAATATTACCTCTTTGATCGATATCATATTTTAGCCTGCCTAAAGTTTCATAATTAATACCAAACTTGATATCATTAACTAAAGTGCTATTCAAAAAAATTCTGAAGTTTCTATCAGGTTCTCCTGTCCAACCCGCGTAATTTGGCCCCCACCAACTCGGTAGAATAAAATCTATGCCATGCCCGGTCATCCAGTCTACATGCTTACTAATCACAATCTCGTCTCCAGAATAATACCTCCACAATAGCGGCTTGCCCGTATAGCCCTCACCCCAGTGACGCCCCTCACTATCATACCAAGGATAATAAAAAGCTCCAACTAAAATATCATCTAAAGGAGCAATGTTCTCAAATTCCCTTATGTAAGGAGTTTTTATTTCTCTGGTAGTGTTTCCTGCTTTGTCCAAAATATGAAGTGGTAAGAGGTATTCTCTTCCACCTTTTATATCAGTCATGTTTATGAAGAATTCAATCAAATTCTGATTTATAGGAATCAAATCAAATTCTTTTATGGTTTCATTTGGAAATGCTCGCAATTGCACTTCTTTAGGAAACTGAGTATAATTTATCGGTATCCAGTAAACCTTGCTACTTAAAATTCCTCTAATACTTTTTGCTCTGATAAAAATGCTTCCGTAATAAACTTTGTTATTTACAATCTTAGTTGGAGTCCACGTGAAATTCCCAATGCCAAACAGAGGATCTGTTCCATACTTAAATATTTCATCATAGTTACTTACAAAATCCTCATCGGGATCACCAAACACAACAGGTATTGCTTCCTTTTTACACGCTTCAAACAAATCAGGATACCATTTTCCAATTAGCTGACAAGCCTGCTCTTCCGTTAATGGTTCAGAGATATACAGAGTTAATTCGCCTAAAGCAAAAAGCCTATCTTCTTGCGACTTTATTTTTTCTATAACCTTATCCACGATGCCAGAAAGGTGAATATAAGATTTCATCAGTTGTATATCTGTAGCATTAATCCCATCGTCTAAAGCAAGTTCTTTATGTTTTGTTATAAAGCTGGAAGCGTTTTCCTCTGGTATTGTTTGATTTTTAACCAATGGATAAAGCGTTGAGAGGATGCTGAGCCTAAGGTTTTGTATTGGTGCAGATGAGATGACAGCGTCGGTTAAAACAGGTAGATCATTATAATTTTTTAATAATTGGACATCAGTAGTATTCAGTCCATCATCCTTCACAAGAAAGGGATGTTTAACCATAAAATCGATCAAGGTATCTTGTGTCAACGTTTTGTTGACAATGTTTGGCACCATCAAATCCAAAGAAAGAACCGTATGTCTTACCGATCTGCTTATTTCAAGGATGGCTTCTGAAAACGCAGGATAACTAGCCCAGTATCTCGCGTATTCTGCTGCAGTATTGTTGTAAGGAGCCCAATCCCCATAGGCTTCATCAAACTTTAAGGCAGTCTCTCTTGTCAATCTAGCTTCCATCAAAGGCTTAATTCTTTCCTCCAGCCTCTTCTCAGGAAGGTAGACAAAATTGTAATAGACACCCATGGTTGCGGCGATAAGCAGAAGGACCAGCGTGAGAATAGCGAAGGCCCTCCGCAAACCAGCCACACACCAAGATTCCCTATTTTCATCCTCGGAATAAAATACTTACGACTCGCGTCTAAAGAGGAGTTCAATAACTGCCCAAAAAAGGCGTAACTCAAAGACTAAAAATTTTACCCAATTTTGGAAATCCCATCAATAAATAGCAGAGGCTATTTTGAGTTGCGGGGCGTGAACTTGGAGCCACATTAGAGGCAGTATCCCTTTATGCAGTTCCATGCCCAAAATAATAAGGGGAAAAATTAAGAATAGGCTTGAGAATACCCTTGAAAGAGGGTGTGCTGTTTTAGAATGGATCATCGGAAATTGGGGATAGTGTTGTTTCTTGTAGGCGTTCTTACAGGGGCTGTGGTAGCCAGCGGGGTAATATATCATTTCAGCGTTCGCGGGTTAAAAGATCTTCTCAAAAATAGAGAAGTGGAGATCGACAAGTTGCTTGAGCAAGTTAAAGGTAAGGAGGAGCTGCTTAGGTATAGGGAAGAGGAAATCAGCGGTCTAAGTGAGCAGATCAAATATAAACAAGAGGAAATTAGCAAGCTAGAAGAGCTTCTCAAAAAGTACGAACTTCCCACAATCATGAATATTAGCTGGGAGCCTACACAGATCGTAAACAACAAAGTATATGATGGAAGGGTTTCATTCGTTGTGGAAAGTAAGTATTCTCCCGTTGCAGAAGCATACTTAATATTTACACCAAGAATTTATGCTCATTTACCAAAGGAAGCGTTTCCTGAGGAGTTTCCGAGAGGATATATTCTGACACCAGTTGATGGGGTTTTTGATGAAAATAGGGAAGAATTTTCAGTCGATATAACTAACATCAAAGGGGGAAGGGAGTATGATATAACAGCCATACCTGTAAATAGTTTAGGCATGATGAATAAAGGGGAACTACCCATTCCTTATATAAGGGAATTTGAGAACATAGCTGCTTTAGATGATATCCTAGTTATCGCAACTTTTTATCCATGGTATACGACCAATGCATGGAATAGCGGAGAAAGTTCATGGGACTGGTGGGCTCCTTATCCAAAGGACAGACTACCCCTTCTAGGAAAATACAATTCTTGTATGCGAGAGGTCATCAGTAGACATATAGATATGGCAACAGGATTTGGGATAGATGCATTCTTTGTGTCATGGGGTTTTGATAACTGGGGGTTGTACGACAGGGCTGTAAAAATTATGATGGAGAATGAGTTGATTTCTGACATTAAATTTGCTATACTCTATGAAAAAGCGGGCAGACTCAAAATTGAGCCTGGGTCCCCCTTTGCTGACTTAAGCGATGGTAAAAATGTCAGAATTTTGCGTTCAGATTTTTCGTACTTAGGTGAGACATTCATGAAACATCCAAGCTACTTAAAGATTGGGAATAAATGTGTTTTTACCATAGATGCATCTTGGGGATTGAGAGGAAATGTAAAAAAAGCGATAGACTTGGTTAGAGAAGACCTGGCAGGGAAAGGAGTGGAATTGTACTTTTTAAGCGACCAAGTTTCAGCATTTTCGCCAAACGATCCCGATCAACAAAAAATTTTAGAAGCGGCAGATGGTATCACCGCTTATCAGGTTTTTCAAGGCCCTTCTGATTTTTGGAATCCCGATCCGTCGCAGCATTCAAAGTTTATTGAAAAGTTTAATGAATATACGCGAGAAAGATTTAATGTATGGGGTGATGTAGCAAGGTCTATGGGCATAGATTTTATACCAACGGGCACCACAGGTTTCGATAGAACTCTTGTATCTCCAGGGGTCCCAAGGTTACCGAAGAGTGTCGTTTTATTTGAAATCCAACTGAAAATATGCAAAGAGTACCTAGACGCAGATGTGAAGGCAATAAATATTGTAACCTTTAACGAATGGTTTGAGAATAGTGCTACAGAACCTAGCTTAAGTGAAGGATTTGCTTATCTGCAATCTCTAAAAAGAGCATTAGGACTGTAAACAGTTATGAGTTATATCTCATGAGTTGTTAAGCTTCTGAAGTCTTTTTGAACAATGTTCCTATTCCTTTCTCTTTCTCCTTTCCCTGAAAACTGTGTATTAGCCTTCGGTTCTGAGAGATAGTCTAAATGTTTTCTTGATCCTCGAAGCTGTGGAAAAATGAGGACGCTTGGATTGTACCTGAAGGGGAAGACTGTTAATTACGCGACTAACTTTTCATGGTCCTGGTCGTAAGTGTTTTATTCTTGGGGTTTTGATTTTGGAGTGGAAACCGAGACCCCGCCAACCGCAAAACAAAAACGAGTCCGTAGAATTTCGAGACGCTCCCAAGCCGTTAGCGTAGCTACAAAAAGCTTTCAAAGAAGTTTGTTCGACCTGAAGTGGCGTCTAGGATACTTCTCTTAACGTTAGTCCTACCACGAATTTTTTGTTGCATTTGGGGCAGTTGTAAACCCTCCTAAGCTTCGTTTTGTCGCGTGAGGTCCTCGCCTTCACTCCGGGGAAGTGGAACGCTGGCACCCGCTCATGGGTTTCCGCCATCTCCAGTCCGCAGTCTGGGCACAGCATCTTATCCACTTCCTATGATCACGATTTCAAAGCTGAAGCTGGTGACGCCGGATACATCAGCGGAGATAGATAGCGTGAAGGTCACGGAAACAACTTGATCGGGCTCCAGCATTTTGCCTTCTTGATCCCAAGAAACGGAGATGAACTGTTCAGCCTCGGGAGGATTCCAGTTTTGGGTGGTCATGTTTAAGGAGATGGGAACGTTGGATTCGTTTCTCAGATATGCAGTGAAGTTCTTTGTGGTTCCGGGCTCTAGAACACCCCAATCAATCTGCGTCACTGAAACCGTGAAATCAACGTCCTTGTAGACTCCGACGCCCACCGTCTTTATAGTCGCCACGTTTGCGATCACTCGTTGAGCAAGAAACACACCAGTAGCTACCCCAACTAGATAAAAGAGGAGAATGGTAGCTAACCAAATCGCTTTCAGCTTCACGCAATCAGCCCTCTGCAGTCTCGGGTGTTTCTTTTTCCCAAAGCTCCCACCCAAACTTGACCGCGTTCTTACGGAACTCTTCTGGTCGGATCAAGCCCAGCTCAGCAGCCTTCAACATGTGCTCCAATTTCGGCTCGGGGACCTCTGGCGTGCCCCAGTTGAGGCGAACACCAGCTTCAGCAGGGTCGAAACCCGCCTGTCTCAAAACGGAGGCGAAGATGTCCCGCTCAACCTGCCTCTTCACGTAGCGTTGAATGGGGCGGATGAGCATGTCTTGTAGATCTAGCGCTGCCTTTGAGCTGGCCTCTGTGAAGCCTGGCGTGGAGAAGAGCCTCGGTAATGGAGTTTGGCACCCGAGGTAAACTTGGTTGACTATGTGGTCCACGTAGAAGTCGAAGCGGGCTCTTGGGTCGAGCTGAACAGGCTTGATGTCACCAGGCTTGTTATAAAATAGCCAAGCGCCCTCAGCTGGTCGGCTCCTGATCACCTGCTCAAACTTCTTGATGTCTTGCTCCGTGGCTTTTTCCAGAATGGCTAAAACGTCTGGACCCGCATACTTCTCGAAGATTTTCGGCATGATACGCTCAATTTTGGCTTTCATTTCTGCGTAGGCTGGTCTGGTTTCGCCATAAAGCGTCAAACGATGCAGCAAGACCTGTAGGAGGCCGGTGCCGAAAGCTGAGCCTTCAAGTGGGTTGAGTTTGAAGTGGATGATGGCTTCCGGCTTTATCTTTCCAGCGCCATACTCAAAGGTAAGGTTGTAACTAACCACCTCATACGGGATTTTTAGTCCGTTCTGCGGTTCCAGGTGCCTACGCTCAATCTCCTTGACGCTCTCAATGGGCAGTCTGAGGAAGCTCTCCAGTTTGGAAGGCTTGATTTTCATCCAGAAGTCGTTGCCGCAGGCAACGAGGACCCTTACTCCGTCTTGAAGCAAAGCATCTAGGTTCACGGACTCGTTGAAATTGTCCACGACTTGTTTAGCCTGCTTGCCCATTTCAAATTCTGGGTTACCCGTCGTGTAGAAGCCCATTCCCACAGCGGCCATAGCCAACAAATCCACGCTGGCCTTGCATGTGGGGTCACGTTGATACAGCTTGACTATGTCGGAGAGCGGAACCTCTGGACTTTCAAAGATGGCTTGGCCGGTTGGGTAGGCGTATCCACTTCTTGATGCGTTTAATAACCGGTTAGTGAAAGCTTCAACCAGCCGTCTGACAACACTGCTCATGGTTATAGTCCTTCCAGAAACTTGAGTCCCTTCTCCGTGATGGCGAAGGAGTCTAGGTGTCTCTGTCCACTCTTTTCTACGTAGCCGTTTTGGAGCAGATACCGGAATATGCCCTCGAACGTGCTGTGGGTTCCACACTGCTTGACGGTTCGCTTCTCCAGCTCGGTTCTCCTCAGCGGACTCTTCTTAAGCTCGGCGAGGACAATCTTTGCGAGTCGCAGTCTCTCCTGCAATGTTCTTGTCATTGAAGCTCCACCTCAACGGGCTTCTGCGTGCTGTAGTGGGGCGGAGAATGGTTGCCGCACACGAACAGGATGCTAATATCGTGTTTTCCGTCTTTCCCATAAGTTTGAGGCGTTAAATCTGGCTCATATGGAATCATGGGCACGGTCCAAGCTGGAACACAAACGGGACAGAACCTGTAGCAGTCGCACAAAACTGGTATGGCTGGTCTGCTGGCTATGTAGACGCGTCCGCAAACGGGACACTTGCCCACAGCCATACCAACCCTAACCGTCATGTGATTTTCCTCACGAATTTGAAACCAAAAATGGGAGATGATGATTTCACGAAGCGCGTCGTAAACTATGGAGTTGGCTACAACGCGGTGGCGATGTTGGTCATTTTAGCGACGCCCTTGCTTTGCAACACGCCTAGTCCTATGCGTTCGTTGGCAACAACCCCGTAGATTCCGCCTTTAGGATCCTCGTAGTCCTGGGTTTGTATGTCCCTGCGCACCAGCATCACAGCAGCGATATCGGTGTCTACGCCGTATGCGACCCCGTTCGTGCATTTGGTGCTACTCACGATGCGCATCCCAAGATAGGTTTCCGCTAGGACGCCCCGCCTAACGTCCACGCCCTCACCCCAATAGAGGCTGCTGATGAACTTGTCGTCTCTCCACAGCTGGGTTACCTGGCGTGGATGCAACACCAAAACTTTCGGGCTGAAGTCCTCGTTGATCACGGCGTCCCAGAGGGCGGTCACTTTAGCCCAGTCCATGGCGGTGCCTCCGCCAGCCAACGGAGCTCCACCAGCCAGATCAGCGTTTGCGATGGCTCCGTAGAGGCTTAAGATTCGCTCAGTCTCCAGCTCAGCCACTGACCTTCCGCACTCAGCCACTTGCCTGTCCATGACGTTCCATGTGGCGTCTTCCAGAAACTCCTGGGTCCATTCCGCACCCGCCTTCACGATGACGTTGGTGGATACGTCGATCCTGTCGTATCGTTCGCCTACCACGTAGACCTTGCCGCTTTCGGCCATCACGTAGGCTTTACCCTTTTTGGCCTTTGGAAAGCGCTCCAGGGCTTCGCTTGTTGGGCGTACCCAGATGATCTCTCTGCCAATAAGCGCTGGCTTGGCAGCCTCAACGACCACGTCGTGCATGCGTCCAAGGGCTTGGGCTTGATCGCTCAAAACGCCCTCCTGGATGCCCTTCTGCGTGTAGCGCTGGAAGAACGGGTTTCGCTGAACTCTCTGCGCCATCTGGTCAAATTCCGCCTTGAAGGATGGTTCCTTGATTAAAGCCTCAAAAAGCTTCGGCATAGCGGTCACTTCTCCTTTTTCTCCAGCTTCGCAACCCTTTTCTCGAGCTCTAAGACCCTCTCCGTCAATGCTTTGTTGTCCATGGTTTCCTCGCTCATGATGGTCACTTCTCCACTTTGATGAGGCCGGTGTCGTCTGCTGCGCTGAAGGCTTGTAGTGCAAACCCAAGCCTACGTGAGTAGTAGATGGTGTACGATGCGGTTCCGCCCTCGTTGACGGCTTGGTCTCCTAGGGCTAGGAGACGCTTGCTGGCATCCGCCCCATACACTGCTTGGCCCCTGGATATGGACCCACCTGCCTTACCCTTCACCACACCTTCCGTGCATATGGGGCACCTCTCACCGGTCTTAACCGTCTTCACGGCGACGCCGATGCAGTTCTGGGCGCTCGTCGCCGGGCTCACCTTCAGGTCGTCACTCAAGTAGACTGGGTCACCCTTGGTGATGTCAGCAGAGGCCTCAAAGCTTAGAATCTCGGCTTCCGCCATCGGCGTATAAACGTCGCCAACATCGATCTCCGGAAACAGGTCAGCCATTCACCCTCACCCTGATTTTTAATGCGGTTTCAACGAGTTCATCCTCGCTTACTTCCGGTCCAGAGAGGACCCTGACGTTGACAACTTGTAACGCAACTGATGAACAAGTAAGCGTGGTCCATAGCTCCAGCTTCTCACAACCCTCTCCTCGGGCAGAAGCCTCAAAATCTCACGTTTGTCGATGAGGTTGGGGTCTGAAGGATGGGTTGACTTCAACAATTCCTCAGCCAAAGATTTCTGCTTGACTCCATTTGGCATAGGTTCCCTTTGTTCAGCCTCAGCCAGCTGAGGCTTGGACTTAGCTATCTCGTCTAGTCGCTTGTTTATTTCAGCAAATTTTTGTTCGACTAGCTTCATCAAGTCGTGAAGGGCTAGCTTTGGCTCTGACTCTTTCTCTGCTTTAAGCTTCTCCACAATATGAACGTTCGTTTCTGGTATGCCTGGCACAGCCACTAGGCTCAATTCAGCATTATGCAAGCCGTGCGGAACCTTGCCGTCTAAAATGTCGATGCGTTCGTAATCGGCGCCGATACTGACGTGCTGGATCAAGCCCTTACGAATCTTTTCAGCCGTCTCGTCATCGTAGATTTCCGCCTCATAAGACAGCATCTTAGAATCCGGATTCCAGTAAGCCTTAGTGACCTTGCCTATGGCGTCAAACGCGGAAACATGCTCTAAATAAACGGGTGAACCAACCAGCCTAGAAGCAAAATTCTGTAGCTCATCCGGCGTGTAGATGTTGAGATTTCGGCTCATACCAGCCGTTAGGGCTACACCTCTAATCTTAAGAGGCTTGTCGACAATTTTCTCGAGAATGGGCGTTACATAACAGAAGTGTTCATGGCGAGCCTCGCGGTGATGCCGCTCAAACCAAGCCTTCGCCCTCTCTAACGTCCACTTATCCTTGTCGAAAAGGTAGCTCTGAACCGTGGTCTTGTCTTCACCCTTTAATTTGCCAACAACAGCTTTGATGCCCTCATCCTCACTCAGCGTAATGGTCCGCAGGCTGTCCTGCTCAAAGTCTGATGGGTCCCGATGGCCGCTGCGAATGTATTGGTCGGTTGTTTCCCAGGGGATTTTAACCACGACCATGCTGTTTATGGGAAGAAACGTTTTTAGAATTGAAATGTTGTATGGTACCTGTGTAGGGCCCTGGTTAGGTGCCTAGAATGCAGAAGAAGTGGATAAAGGTCTATTTGAGTGAGGAGCAGAGACATCTTCTTAGAAGGATTGCTGAGGGCTTGGGAATAGGGGAAAGCGAAGTTCTACGCCAAGCCTTCATGGAATACGCAAAATCCATCAGCCTCATCACAGAAACAATACACAAAACAAAATAACCCTCCATACCAAGTAAGCCCTAGAGACCTAACTGGCGTGTCGAAGCGTGAACGCTAAGCTACCCATCGATTAGCTCGTCCAAACATCCAATCTGGATTAAATCCCCGAATCGTAATGAATTAATGGTCTCCGAAACCGTCAAGGCACATGACCGAGATAAGCGAGCCCACGCATGTTTTTAAACAAATTTGAACGCCAAAACCAATTAACTAAAAATTAAAAGAACATCTATAACAGAATCTTTATAGACCACGATAAAAATTCTTTTCCCCACGGTCAAATCGTGTTTGTTCTCCACATATCTCGAGTAATGGGAGAGATAAAGCAAAATTAATATCATCTGAAACCGACAAGATACCTTTAGGGCTGTCTTTGAGATACAGTAAATACAATTTTAGGTTTGCAGATGAAATTCTAAATTCTAAGATAGCTTTAAAGACTGAAATCGAGGACATCATCAGGCGACTTATTCTTGATCCTTTTGGTAAAGGCAAAAACTCACCGCATAAAGTGATCAAAAACGCATTTATACAAAATAATTGGAGTGCCGAAGCGACAATCTCTAATAGGACGAGGATGAGGTTTGATCTTTACAAGGAACGAATTGGCATAGAAATTGAAACCAGTCATATAATCCATACGTATAAAGATTTTCTTAAATTCCTTGTCGCGTTTAATGATGGAAAAATTGACGTTGGCGTTGAGATAGTGTATGACGATTCATTCGTAAGGAGATACGGTCTTGGGCATGATAAACCAACTATAGGTAAAGTGAAAAAAGATCTTGAAACACTGTTTAGACCAATTATTCCTGTTCCTATCTTCGTCATGGGTCTAGAGTGACATTTTACTTTTTATGGGTGTTCACTTTGATCGTTTGCCGTGGACGCTGCCGGGCAACACTAAGAAACTTTTAGCAGATAGGACACACGATCCGTAAACTTTCTGAGATCCCTTAATTGAAATACCCCATCCGCAGCAGATAAGATTCTCCCAAGATCGCGCTGTCGGTGATACCATCCTGCACCGTCGACAATTGCAAACACTTCAACCAAATTACCATATCTCTGCTTAGCATCGTTTTTTATCTCCTCTATCTCATCCGCATCAAGTTTTTGCTTCGTTCCATGACTATTATGGAATTTGACCTCAACAAGTACCTTTGGGTCCTCAGTGGTAGGAATGCAAAGATCAACCTTCTTACGAATACCAGGAACTACTACATCAGGTCCCTGATACGTGATGTTGGCTTTAATGAGTTCTTCTTTTACCATATCTAAGACTACATCGCCCAGTTTTTCTGATAGTCTCCTCACCGCTCTCTGGATCATGATGGCTCTCAGAACGTCCTTTGTAGATTCCACCATTCCTCTGGCAGGATTGTTTATACTCCATTCAGAGACCACATTAACCGAGGCCATACGAAGTTCCTCATCTTTGGGTAACTTCAATAGTATGTCCTTCCATCTGTGCATTTTGCCCATTTTGGCAGATATCAACGCCTCAAAAGTTGTGTGTGTCAAGAACGCCGAAATTATTAGTTCATCCAAGAAAGATGGGTCACGTTTCAATTCTTCCACTAACCTACCTTGCAAACTTCTATTGAGTGGTTCTCCTCGAACCAGTTTATCCAGGCCCTCCTCTATTTCAGGCATTCTCATTTCAACGATGACATCGGGGGTGACCTCTTTCATGAAATCCTGAAGCCTCTGTAAGATTTTGCCATTCGTAGTGATGCCTTTCAAGAACTGGTCAACACTCTTGATCATAGGCTTAACCCTTTTTCTGAAAAATTAGAATGTCCTCAGTCTGCATGATGTTCCGAGCACCCTCTATAGGACGAATAATATGTCTTTCAAGGTTTAAATTGCGGGTTTTGGCGATTTGTATCAGATTCTCCTTAAACTTAACGCCCAAGTCTTCAAGAGTGCGCTGTATCTGAAGAGTGTTATAACCAATTATTATAATACAATATTTTTTATTTCTAAGAACCCGGCTCATCTCTCCAAAGACTGCATTCATATCCTCGAAGTAGTAGTCGATCTTTTGCTTAAGACCCGCCCCTCGCAATCCAATCATTCTCTCTCTCAATTCGTCAATATCATATCCCAGATACTCTAGTTGAGACCGATCTTCCTCAAGATAATCTATAGCAAAATAATATGGCGGAGAAGTAATTATCCCGTCAATCTCCTCTTCATTAATGCTCTTAAGCTTTTTCGATTCTAGTTTTCTAAGGTCCCGTGCATCTCCTTTGGCAACAATAACTTCTCCGAGCCTCAGCCCAAGTTTTTCTCTTGCAACTATGAACTTCTTTACCACGTTCAGGTACCTTTGAAAGACTACGGGAAAAACGTCCTTGGGAGTCTTATTTTTTCTACGTTTAGCATATGCCATAGCGTCGAGATAACAAAGCAAGAAAAGGTTTTCAAGAATGGGACTTCTTGCAAATCCCGGTTTGGGGCTCCTTCGAAACACATTTTGATCCAAAGTTAACTGCAACTTTTTTGGAGAAGAATAATACTCAAACACCTCATTTAGATCTTTCACATACTCTAGGTCATGCATACCAAGCTTCAAAGCGTCAGCCTTAGTTTGGGTCATAAACAAACAGAAAGGATTCGCGTCAACACCGATTGACTTGAGACCTATAGTGGACGCCTCGATGTTAGTCGTTCCACTTCCGGTCATTGGATCTAAAACAACATCTTCCCCTCGGAGCTTCATGATGTTCATAAGCGCCTTAATTAACTGTGGATGAAATTTGCCTCGATAAGGGAAAAGACCATGTGTCGCGTATCCTGTCTTAAACTGATAGGTTTCGAAAAAAGCCCTTAATCTGACAGAAGGATGTTCACCAGCTAGAAGAGGTAAACCCGCGCACAGATTATAATGATGTGTTTCTTTTCCATTAACTAGGTGAAAATATGCGCTTCGAGTTATCAGCTCTGACTGCTCCAGACTTCTGAGTTCTCCTAATGCTAGTTCTAGTTCGTAAATCTGTTGCACTCCAGGTAATAATTTGCATCCCTTTGGAATCACTTCGCTCTGGAAACTCGGTAGATCAAGATAGCTCATTTTCTCTCTAGAAATTGTTTGTTTCCGACAGTTCTTAACTCTTTTCATTACGGTATTCATCTGTTTAATTTATACAAGTGGCTCATAAACCTATATGAAAAACTCTTTCTGTTAACAACTCAATGGCAGATATCTTTGTTGCGTTGAACCATATTGCAAGCGACCATTTTATTGTCGCTACGTCGCTATACTCTTTCCTCAATTTAGCCGTTACATCCTTTGCTGTTTCTAGTAGATTTTTGAATGGTGATTCGTGAGTTCGAAAATTGCTCAACTCATTTCTACCTATCCCCATAACCTTTGCAACGTGAGTGTCAAGGATTACCAGATCGTCATCCAATCCTACAAAAGCCTTCATCGCCGCCAAATTCTTGAACGTGACCCTAACATTCCTGTTTTTTCTAATCCTCCAAAATATTGCGAAAATGTTTTCTTGTCTCAGCGCTTCAGCAAAATTGTTCCACTCGTTATACTCATCTTTAATGGCTGAACAAAACCTTTTTAGCTGAGCTGAAATCTGGTTGCAGAAAATCATTGGTTTTAATACCGATGCTATTGCTCTTGGCGGCATCGACAGGATAACATCTAAATCGAAAGACTTTGTGCACTCCATTAGTTCAAAAATCTTAGGCTCTACCTGTGTCCATTTCTGCGGCACTGAATAAAACCAACAGTAAATTATAGCTGGTCCAGGTCCTAAGATCCCTCCCAGTTTCCTAACCTTACTTAAATATTTCTCTGCCTCACTACCACTTTTTCGATAAATCTCTGTAACATCTCCGGCTATGGTTTCGACTTCCCTCATCAAGACGCCACTAACTTTTAGTATATGTTGCGGAACTGCTAAATATTTTGGAGATGTTAAGAAGATTACGTGGAAGGTCATGGAAAGAGAAAAATGCAAGTCATGTAGTAATGAGGTTTCATATTGGGAACTGAGACGTTATAATGGAATTTGTGCTGCCTGTTTTGCGAAGGATGCGAATAAGAAGCGTCGCAAGCCTAGATTATGAGAGGTTATATGCTTGTCTTATGATCCTATTCAAAGGCACCTAGCTATAGAAAAACTGGTTATTCGTTTGGGACCTGAGGGTGAAGAGAAGAAGTATTATCGTGTTAGGCCAGCGAGATGGTATGGCGGAATCGTTACAGCCGATTGTGTCGGCTGCGGGTTAATATGTAGGTTTTGCTGGGTATCCGACGCTGTGATGTTTCATCCCGCTGAGGTTGGAAAATTCTATACTCCCAAGAGGGTTGCGGATGGCTTAGTTACATTAGCTAGAAAATGCGGCTTAAACCAGCTGAGGGTGAGTGGCGGAGAGCCCACGATAGGAAAGAGACACCTGCTCCAGCTTCTTGACCATCTTCAAGGCAAAGGATACCCCTTCATCCTAGAAACCAATGGAATCCCCATCACCTACGATGAAAGCTATGCTAAAGACCTCTCAAAATACGACTTCGTCCACGTAAGGGTTTCATTGAAAGGATGCAACGAAGAAGAGTTTGCCATGCTTACCGGAGCCAAACCAGAAGGCTTCACGCTACAACTAAAATCCCTCCAAAATCTAGTCGAGGCGGAAGTCAGCTGCCACCCATCCATCATGGCATCCTTCTCACCAAAGAAAAGCCTCCACACCCTCATCCAAAGACTCAAACAAATAAGCCAAACCCTCGCTGAGGAAATAGAAATCGAAGAACTAATCCTATACCCTCATGTGACCCAACGCATCGAAAAATATGGATTAAAATATTATACCGCTTATAGCCCTCAAAGAGTCCCTCCGGAACAAATTTAAAGACAATATAATATTCTTAAAACAAGTTTGCCCCCTCTGTGGTTAACGTGACGAAAACCATAGGAACTAGGGTTGAGGATGAAATATACGAAACAAATTCTTCGACTTCATAGAAATATTTATCTAAGAAGAAGGAAAAAACTTCTTTAGTAGGTAGAGGTTGAAATGTCACTTAAGCCCATTCGGATTAAGCCTTTTTGGAAAGAAGAGAAGAAGAAAGAATCATATGGAATGCGGGCTGAAAGAAAAGCTGAAGAATATCTGAAAAAACGGTTTAAAGTAGTTGCTACTGATAAAAAACTAAAAAGGGCTCTTGCAAGTCATGGACCCGCTGACTGGATAATTATAGATTCAACAGGGAAAACCATAGCATTAATTCAGGTCAAATCATCAAAATTGAAGGGTGGAGCACGTCTAAGTCCAGCAGAACGTGAGAAACTCATAGAAACGGCAAAAGAGTTTCATACACGTGCGTTTCTCACCACCTGTGAAAGAGGACATTATCACACGAAGCAACTATATCCAATACGAGAGAAAGCAACCACATCCAAGAAACGGAAAACCACTAGAAGACGCAAGACTCCATTAGAAAAACTTTATGGGGACTTAGTATGATTATAAACACTTTGTCAAATACTAAAAATGCAACTTTTGCAGTCTTGGTTCCCCATCCAGATCCCAGAGCGGAAGAATTTCCCACACCAAATGGGACTGGATTTTTTGTAAGCGAAGATGGCTACTTCATAACTGCCAGACACGTATTAGAAAAAAAGGATGCTTCAGGTAATATAACTCTTCATGATCCAGCAAAAGTTCAATTCATAAAACCGGAAATACCCCCGCCTATGCCCTCAGTTGATAGCATTTCAATCATAAAAGATTGGCCGGAGTTTGATTTAGTTTTATTAAAAGCAGATTTTGACAAGAATAGGAGTAAAGATGCATTTAAAGGAAAAGATGGATTTGATTTTGTTGAAATCGATTTAAACGTAATTCCTGAAGGAACAGAGGTATATTCTTTAGGTTATCCTTTACCAAAATACGAAGTGCATATCAAACGACCACTTATGTGGGGCTTCCACCATTTTTGTCCAAGAACAACTTCCGCAATAATATCTTCACATCATGATGTTATTGGTCCAGCATTTGGTCCAGGATTTCCTAAGTATTATGTAATTGACAAGTCGTTAGTCTATGGAAATAGTGGGGGTCCCATAATTGTTCAAGAGACTGGAAAAGCTATATCTGTGTGCGTTAGATTTCAACCAGTTCAAATACCTCAAAACAGAAATGTAACAATAACGGTTCCCTCCCTTTATGGGATAACTTCTTCTTTGAAAAATATTGAAAGTGAATTAAAAAATTTTATTTAATTCTTGCATGCAAGAGTTTTGACATCTAAACCGTGTTCAAGACACTTAAAAGCAAACTGTATATTCGTTGAAACCAATTCTTTGATTATTTGTTTACGAGCCATTTTAATGTATTCGCTAGGTAAGTATATTTCATGTGTAAAAGGCTTTGTTATACGCTTTCCTTCAGTGGTCAAGTGAGCATCATTTTGTCGTAGTCTTCGCGCAGGTTCTTGAGCTCCTCCTCTAGCCTCTTCAGTTTTTCTTCTTTGAGCCTACTGTTTTCAATCAAGGCCCTGATTGTTTTATTTTTGTCCTTAATGTCTTCTTCTAATGCTCTAATCTTCTCTGTGTCAGGTTTGGGTGATAAGACCCGTAAGGCGTGGTAGTGCTTTCGGTATAGCTCCTTCAACTCTTCAGGTCGAGCCATCCAATGAGCCATCGTTGTCTCGTCTAACTTGTGACCAGCCATGAACTTCACCGCCTTTTCGTTCATCCCACTCAGCTTTGCCAGGTTCATCCCGCTGCTCTTCAGCGCGTCTGGTCGAGCAGGGTTGATGTCTGCAGCTTCCAGCTGCTTCTCACTCACTAACTCTGCCTTCAAGGCTAGCTTCCTGAAGGAGTTCTCGATTAGGTGTGGCTTAAGTCGAACGTGTCGTAGCTTTTGCCTTCCCTCTTTCGTGAACAGCGGTGAGTCAAACTCCAACACATCATCATTCGCCCGCGCGTGCGCGCGCTGCTTAGAACATTTCCTGTCGATGCCCGCGGAGCCGGACGGATCCGGGATAAACTCTTGAGCTTCATCAAACACAAACAGGATGTACGGCTTGACCTGAACCTTTGTTGAACTCTATTGAATTATGAAAGAAAGAGGCATCAGGATCTGGTGCTTTTGGTAGAAGCATGGATTGCCAGAGCGATGGCGAACACGATGGTGAAGCTTAAGAGAGCGTAGAGAAATGTTGTCTGGGGCCTCTCGAAGTATTTAGGCATTTCCGGGAAAGGCGCCCCCCTTGAAGCTGTTTTTTCCTCTGCAGGGTCGCCATAGGTGATATGTATTGTTCCGAGACCATGATGGGTTATCTTAGCGGTTAACATGCCGGTGCGTTCGTCATAGGTCCAGCCGTGCTCCTGAACCGAAAGGGCATCCTTATTCGGACTGGGGCGTCCAGAGTAGTCGAGGTTCTCTAGGAGGACCTTCCTGGGATAGCTCGGGATGTGAATGCTCACCCAAGAGGCTGAGCCCGTGGTGCCATAGAGCTGAACCTCAACCTGATCATTCTCGCCCTGGACCGAAGTTACCTTGGAGGATGAGGAGGTGGGGTCCAAGGCCACCCAAACATCCTGGGGAAGGGCGGCTTGGCGGAAGAACAGGGGATTGCTGAGGGCCACCCTCTCCCCACCATGTTGAACCTCCAAGCGAAGATAGCTAGACTTGTCTGTAAGGGGCAGGCGTATCTCTTGGTTAAACTTTTCTTCCTTTAGGTCTATCCGCGATATTGTAGAGCCATTTTGGATGACGAGTAGTTCGCTTCCTAGAGGAACGCTTTCTAGGCAGACATTGATGACTACACCTGTGTTAGGGGATATATATACTACTCCGCCTCCTTGTTGGGGTCCACCCGAGCCCGCAGTGAATGACATACGG
>Ga0315310_10000593_pt1 | contig 23450 bp, 24 predicted proteins | sample TDP5_MG_FD_203630 | JGI IMG/M metagenome (GOLD analysis project Ga0315310, IMG submission 203630) | Freshwater sediment microbial communities from Lake Towuti, South Sulawesi, Indonesia - TDP5 | ecosystem: Environmental > Aquatic > Freshwater > Lake > Sediment | place: Indonesia: South Sulawesi...
AGAATACGCCAAAGAATACACCGAAAGAGAATGGAGATCCCTATTCCGCCGAAAAGTCTATGACAACCTCGTTTGGGCGTTCACCATGCCTTATGTTCCGAAGGAAAAATCGTTGGTCCTCGACGCGGGAGGCGGGAGTGGTCGATGGACCCTTGACTTCACCTATCTTGGGCATCACGTGGTTCTGCTTGATTTTTCTCGACCCATGCTCAGTCTTGCGAGGGGAAAAATTGAGAGGCTGCTCAAAACTGGCCAAGCTGATCTCATCTTAGCAGACATTCATCATCTGCCCTTTCCTCCAGAAATATTCGACTTTGTTCTTGTTGAGGCTGACCCCTTCACTCAAGGTGGAACAAAAAGTGAAGTCTCAGCTGCGTTGCGTCAGTTGCATCGCGTTTTAAAGCCTAACAGGCTCATGGTGGGGTCGGTTTCCGGCCGATACGCGATTGCAGCCACTGAGATACAAAGTGCCACGACCATCGAGGATGTGAAACGCGCAATCAAAGTCCTTAAAACGGGTGAATACTTAGCAGTTCCAAGCGATCCGTCCTCTCTTCTCTTCTTGTTCACTCCGTCTGAGCTAAGGGAAACCCTGGAAGAAGTTGGCTTTCATGTGGATAGAATTGAATCGACTATTACCCTTTCCCATTTCTTACCTAAAGACCTTGAACGAAGCGGTGAAGTCTTAGAACTGCTGCTTGAACTCGAAAAAGCCATTCGTGAAATGCCTGAAGTGTTGCCCTACAGTCGACGAATGCACTTCGCCACGAGAAAATGACCATCGCTAACATATCGTCACTTCAAGTGCCCCGTTACCTTAGCTTCCAGAATTTCCCCTTTCTCGTCGATCTGGAACTCTAACATCACACGATCCGTCAACTGCTTCTTGGTATTAAATGTCTCGCGGCAACTGCCACACTCAATATCAGACTCAAGCTCAACCACATACCATGAAGCATCCGCATAATATCGGCCACAGCTCGGACACCGAATGACTGAAACGTCCAGCCAAGCCTTTTCGCTCATCTTCACTCACACCTCATCCATTTCTTAAGGATTATAGAGCTATTAAAGTAGACGCACAACGGCAAATTTTTGAGCATGATCAGTATACTTCAATAATTGTTGGTGTATGCTGATGTCCAGAATCAAGGTTGCGTTAATCGGCGTGGGAAACTGCGCATCAGCTGTCGTTCAAGGAGTCTATCAGTATGGAGATGTTGAAAAGGAGGAAGAGGCAATAGGGCTGAGACATCTCCATCTTGGAGGCTACCATCCACGAGACATCGAATTCGTCTCCGCGTTCGACATCGAGGCTAGAAAAGTGGGAAAGGACCTATCGGAAGCCATCTTCTCCCCGCCTAACAACACCCCAAAATTCGCCGACGTACCCGAAATGAATGTTCCCGTTTGGAAGGGTCCCGTTTTGGACGGCGTGGGCGAATACCTACGAAACGTGATCCAAATTAGCGAATCTCCAGAAGTTGACGTAGCTCAAAAGCTCAGGGAAAGCGACGCAGACCTAGTCCTTAACCTCCTTCCTAGCGGAGCCATAAAAGCCTCGCGACAATACGCTGAGGAGACTCTGAAAGCAGGGTGCGCCTTCGTGAACGCCGCACCCACCTTCATTGCTAGCGACGCCGCTTGGGGTAAACGTTTCCAAGAGGCGGGGTTGCCAGTTGTCGGCGACGACTTGGTGGATCAAGTAGGCGCCACAATTCTTCATAAAACCCTCCTAAAAATGTTAGCTGACCGAGGTGTGCGGGTTTCCGAGACCTATCAACTCGACGTGGGCGGAGGAACCGAGTCTCTCAACACCCTGGAGAGGGCAAGGGACGTAAAAAGGGTCATGAAAACAAAATCTGTGGAAACGGCTTTGCCGTACAAGGCTTCGGTGGTAGCTGGGTCCACTGACTACGTCGACTTTCTGGAGAATCGGCGAGACAGCTACTTCTGGATTAAGGGGCTCTACTTTGGAAGGATTCCAGTACACTTGGACATAAGGCTCAACACAGTGGACGCTCCCAACGCGGGCTCTGTCCTCTTTGACGTTATACGGGGAGTTAAGATCGCCCTCGATCGAGGAGTAGCTGGCTCCCTCTTGAGCCTTTCCGCCTACGCCTTCAAACACCCACCGCAAATGCTTCAGCTGGAAATGGCTGAGCAATGGTTTGAGGAATTTATTCATGGAAAGAGGGAACAGTAACCTAGTCAATCACTGCTCAAGACTTTGTTAATTCATTGGGTGGTGAAGGAAAGCATTGTAATCTGTCATGTAAGTTAAAATAGAAAACTCTATTTGCATTACTTATATTGTAATCTATGCTGGTTGTTCATTATGGAGGTTATTTCCATTCGTGTCCCAAAGGAGCTGAAAGAGGAGATGCGCAGGCTTGACATTAACTGGGCAGAGTATATACGGAACCTAATTGAGGAAAAGGTTCAACTAGAAAAGATTAGGCGAGCATGCCAGAACATAGATAAGATCAGACAAAAAACTGTTGGAGTTAAGTTTGATAGTGTCAGCGCGATCAGAGAAGCCAGGGATTCCCGATGAAAAAGGTTGTGCTTGACGCATCGGTGATTTTAAAATGGTTTATTGAGGAAGAGGACAGCGATAGAGCGCTTAAAATTCGTGACCTTTATGTGCAAGGGAAAATCGGGCTGTCATTGCCGGTGTTAGTGCTATTCGAACTTGGTAACACGTTATTGAAGCACCCCTCAATGACATTGAAAGACTCTGAAACAGCGTTTCAAGCTCTTTTAGACCTAGGGATGGAATTCAGGAGCTTCGTGGAGGTAGAGTTACTAAAAAGCGCCTTCAAGATCTCAAGGGATTCGACATAACATTTTATGATGCAGCATATGTCGTTTTGTCTAAATTATACGGAACAAAATTCATCACTGCCGACAAAAGACTCTACGACAAAATAAAGGAAGCCTTTGACGTGTTGTTATTAAGGAACATTGAACCCGAATCACTCCTTTGAACATCTATCGTGCCGTTTTCCCCTGCATATACGATTGCGTGTAGTAGTTGAAGCCTTTAAGTTATCTTTGAAATCTCCGTTTTCAGTTTCTTTACTACGTTAAGCCTTTTGCTCATTTCCATTTTTATTTTATCAATGATTTCCACAGGCGCTGGGTCTGTGTCTCGTAGGATGGCAAGATAGATGCTTGCAAAGTCTCCTACCTGCGATACGGAGAACATCTTCGCCAGTTTTCTCTTCCCCTTCGTGTAAATTTCTAGGACCCTTTGAGCCTTACGCAGCGCCAACGCCTTAGTTGCTTCAATTCTATGCTGGATTTCAGGTGGTTCGTCACGGTCTCGAATGAGAATGATGGAGAACTTTTTAGTGAAGGCTTCGGGCGCTTCCCATCCTACGACCTCGTTATGGCTAAGCTCCGGAAAAACGTCGTGTTTGCTCAGAACCTTGCTGTTTTCATTCAGCTGCGTCTTCAATCGACGGGATATGGCTCCATACTGCCTAAATCCATAAACTACTGGTAGGGTTTCCGCCAACTCTAACGCCAACTTTTTGGATGGATTTCTTTCTGTAGGAGTTTGGGGCGAGTTTTCCTCACCCAACCTTTCCAGAACACGTATAACCTCTTGAATGTCGTCGTCTACGTTTGGGAGGATGCCCATCCTTGCTAAAAGAACTGGCATCGGAAAGAATATGTAGGGAATGGCGACGCGTGGGGAAAGTCCACGCGGTATGGTAACGTGAGGTATTCGCAGTTTTTCAGAAAAGGAGAGTAGGTGTCCTCCAGAAGTTACAGTTATCGTCATGCATTTTCGCCGAATGGCATCCACGAACGCATTGAGCGTTTCTTCCGTGTTTCCTGAGTAGCTAACTGCAAAAACCAGAGTGTTCTCATTGGCATAGGCGGGTAAAGTATAGTCTTTGCAGACTTCTATGGGGATAGGGAGCTCATCTCGCAGCCAGTCTCGGAGAATTTCTCCGCCTATGGCGGATCCTCCCATACCCGCGACTATGATCTGCTGAGGCTTTCCATATTTGATCGAAATTTCCGATGAAATATTTACTTCGTTCGGTATCCTAACTTTTTTAGCCAGTTCTACTGCATCTTCGCAATACTTGGGGGTTTGCGTGCAGAGTCCTAACAGACCGCTCTTGTCGACCCTCTTAACCTCCTCCGGCTGATCCAGAATAGTGGCTTCACGTATTTTCTCACTCATGCTTCTCCACCTCACTCTCAGGGGTTTTTTCTCCCTTAAGCAGGTTTAACGCTTGCTCCAACACCCTTTCAGCTATGGCTGAGGCCTTTACTATGGGAAGTATAGTGGAGGGTATGTTGGCGGATCCCTCTACCCGAACAGTTTTGTTGTAGGTAGGCATGCTGGCAACGCAACTCTCGATTACGACCAAACGGGGCTTTCTGGGATAGAACTTTATTTCATAGCAGAAGAGCTTGCCCTTATTCCAAAATAGTGGCTTCACATCTTGACAGAAGGCGCACCATGCAAGCTCATCAACAGACCTTTGTTTAGCGCTATACACCTGTATTTTCAAACGACCCTTCTTCTCCATCTTTTCTTCCCCTAGTTTCTAAGTTGAAAGAGTCCTACAAACGAATGAGTTAGGCAGAGGGTTTACTAACACCATGCGTTTGCTCCTTAACAGCCTACACAATTGTAAGCCCACTTCAAAGCTAACATACTTCTACACATTAAAATGGCTTATGGAATGGTTTAACAAGAAGAACATTGAGTTATGGATATGGAGAGGGAGAACAACCTCATTTCTCTTCTACTTAGAAGGCATTTTTCAAAGGTTTCCTTTTCATCAGACTATCGTATAAGACTTCACCCACTTATCAAGGGCAATTACAACAACTTCTTGTCAACAGTATAGCCAACTTTCAATTTGCTCAACTGAGTCGCAGCAAGCGCTTCAGCTCTTTGAGTTAGAAGCCGAGGGTTTTCAATGGACGCAAAACTTACGGGATAAAATAATCCTCCCTATTAGTCGAGATGCCTATACCAAACTTCATCAAAGAACTAATTCCTCCCAAAGGTTACTATGATTTAAGCTATATTTAGCTATGTATATGTCAGATCAAGCACTGATGTCGTTAAAGTACTAAAAGTTCTTCAATAGGCATTGTCAAATATTTACATCCCTTATCGGTGACCACAATCGTTTTTTCGATCTGGAGACCACCAAACCCAATCTCGTAGTAGGGTGTTTCTATGTTTAGCACCATTCCCTCTTCAAGGGGCGTATTATCTGTCGGTCTCACTATTGGCATATCGTAGACCTCTATTCCTATTCCATGTCCGCAATGATGGCGTCTATAATGAGGTATTCCGGCCTTTCTTGTGGTTTCTAAAGCAATGCTAAATAGATCGGATGCTTTTACATTCGGTTTTACGTTGTTAATCGCCTCTTTGGTTCCTCTAACTATCGCAGCATAATATTTTTCGTGTTTTTTGGTGGGTTGACCGAATACCGCGCTTAGAGCTATATTAGAGGAATAGCTTTGAAAAATGCATCCTCCATCAAAACGCACAATGTCCCCCTTTTTCAATTTATAGCTGCTGGGCATGGCATTGGGGAAAGCGCTTCGAGAGCCGCAACCAAACACTGTCATAAAGGGTCTGCCTCCCTCCTTAGCCACAGTAACTTCAAATTCGTGCGCTAGATCAATTTCGCTCACCCCTTCTTTGACAGCTTGTAAAGCAACATTAAGTGCTTTTTCCGAAATTTCAGCTGCTTTTTTAAGCCTCTCGATTTCTTCTACAGTTTTCACCATTCTTATTTCTTTGAAAATAGAAGCTCCATGCTTAATTTGGGCTGCAGGTAGTTTATTCCTCAATTCGTCCCACGTTATACACGAAATGCCTGCTTCGTCTACCCCAATGTTTTTATCGTCAAGCCCTCTATCTTCTACGATTTTAATTAGCGCATCGATAGGTGTCACCTCAGGTTTAACTTCTACGATGAGCTTGGCCAGTCGCTCTTCAGATTCCATCAATTTTCTTGATTCTGGTAATTCAATGTAGAATGTTCCGTAGCATCGTATGTCCTTTATCCATGAAGGCTTATCAGCATACAGATCAAGATCTGAGATTGGTGATACAATTGCTGGTTCGGCGTCACGAGGCAAAACGATAAATACGGGCACTCCCCTTAAAGCCCACTGGCTGAGACTCCAAAAATCACTTACATATAGAGTATTTTCCGGTGTGGTCGCCACCAATGCGTCTAAATCATATTTTTCCATTATTTTTGAGGCTCTTTTAAAGTTTAGAGGCAAGATTTCACCTTGTTCTGCTCTATTTTAAAGGAGAAGCATAAATAATTTTCGTAACACGTCATGTTAATGATGACACCGCAAAGCCTAGGATCGCTTCTAAGCCTCTATGTTGTTTGCGGGTTTCATGTTTTGAAATAAGATACTCTAGCGCGGGCTCAAATAATAATGTTATACCACTGTTTCATTAGATCTCTGAACATGTTCCAATCGGGTTCTATGGCGGGAGGAAGGTCAGGTAAGACCTTCTTCGTAGTCTCAGGAAACTTCAAACCAGTCGACGTGAGCACACAAACCACGATTTCGTCTTCTTGCACTCCTTCTTCTTCACGGAGTTTCTTCGCTCCAGCAACGGCAGCTACTGAAGCAGTTTCCCCGTACAGTCCTTCTGTAGAAGCCAACAGTTTTTGCATTTCCATAATTTCTCCATCGGTTACTGTGATGGCAGCGCCCTTTGAGACGCGGATGGCTTTTAGTGCTTCGTAGCTACTAGTGTTGCCTCCAATTGAGGAAGCCACGGTACTCTTCCATGGCACCCTTTCTACATAATCTAATCCTTTAGACATTGCGTTTGCTAGAGGCCCTAAGGCCGCAGGCTCAACACTTATCATCATTGGCTCTTTTTCAACTAGACCCATTTTTTTGAGCTCATGAAAGGCTTTCCATGTTCCCCAGATGCCACCGCCATAAGATGTAGGAATGAAAACTTTGTCCGGAACATCCCAATTCAACTGCTCACAGATTTCGTATCCTATTGTTTTGTTGCCTTCGACTCCATAAGGATTGTATGTGGGCATAGGTGAAGTGTACGTTCCAACAGGGAACCAATCATACTCCCTAACACACTTAGACTCTAACACCCAGCGACCCTCTGGCGTAGTGACAGGTACCACCTTCGCACCGTAGACCTGCAACCAGCTTAGCATAGTTTCAGGAACGAAACTGGGTATGAAAACGACACAATCCAATCCTGCCCTCGCGGCGTAGGCGGCTACAGAGGCCCCCATGTTGCCATATGAGGATACTGAAACCACCTTCGCTCCGAACTCCAACCCCTTAGCTATGGCGACACAACAGTGCCTATCCTTAAAAGACCACGTTGGGTTCCTTGATTCGTCTTTGATGTACAAATTTTTGATCCTGACCTTATAGCCTAGACGCTTGCGTTTTATAAGGTGAGTGTTTCCCTCACCAAGCGTCAACATATGCCGTTCGGCTTTGACGGGTAGCAGTTCTTTGTACTTCCATACACTCTTCTCTTCTCCACGTTTTTCAAGGACTTTCCTGTTTAACACATTTGCAACACCGTCATAATCGTAATCAACTTCAAGATTCGCAATCATCTTATCAGTTTTACAGTTAGGGCACCCCTCAAACATTTTTCCAAGAGGGTACTCTGTCCCGCACTTCAGACAACGCAGCCTCATAGCATAAGACATTAAAATCCTCCCTGTTTCGCCTATTTTTAGTAAACCAATTTTTATATGTTGTTCCTTATAGCAACTTGTTTGTTTTACATTTGGGCAATGAGCTCAAAAGCGCATGTTTAGCATACTTGAATTTATTGGAACCTGTGAGAGAAAGAGTTTGGAAGAAAGCGCGCACTAAATGTGATATCCTCCAAAACTTTAGAGAATTGATTACAGAGAACATTTGGAATCAAAATATGTGGATAAAAAGTGCCGCACAGACTAGACAACATAGGCTTCGTTTGGCCACTCGCCTAGGTACCTATCTCTTCTGTCTACGATAACGGTAACAACATTTTGGCCTTCTTTCATTCTTTCAGCTACCTTCAAAGCTACAAATACATTTGCGCCCGATGACATACCACACCAAATCCCCTCTTCCTTGGCCAACATATTTGCCATATCTCTCGCTTCTTCATCTTTTACTCGGAACATTTCATCAGGATAACCCATTTTAACCATCTCTTCAACAATTGATTTTTCTGTTTGCCATTTTTTTAATCCCATCAGATCTACCAGTTTCTGCCGTGCTTTAGATGCCCTAAACTCTCCCCTCTTAGCCTCAGCCTTTTGAAATTCAAGATATACTTCACTTGTATATGGTACAACTCCGAAAGTCCATGGTTTAACACCTTTTTCTTTTAACGCCAATGCTACTCCAAGAAGCGTCCCTCCAGAGCCTATAGAGCAACCCCAAGCATCTATTTTCCCATACAGCTGTTCGTAAATCTCATACCCCATTTTCATTTGGCCAATATAGTTGTATTTATTATATATCTGATCTACCCATACCACATCAGGGTTGCCCCTTTCCAACTCATACATATACTTTTTACCTGCTATGATCCAGCTAAGACCCTTCTCCTCCTCTGAAAGTTGCTTCCAAACCTCTTCAGGTACGTAATCGGTTGGCGGCGGGCACTCGCTAACATCAGCTCCATAGGCCCTGGTAATCTTCAACCTTATGTCATCTCTTAGCAGCATGGGTTTATATATACCCAATTTAGCTTTGTACCCTTTCACAGCACAAACAAATGCCAGAGCAGGAGCTGTATTGCCCGAAGAAGCATCACACACTATGCCCCCCGGTTTCAACTTCTTGCCGTTCCAAGTAAGACCCTTCTCTGCCGCCTCAACCATTCCAAGAGCCATTCTATCCTTGTAACTTCCACTCGGATTCAACAATTCAAGTTTAACAAACACGTTCGCCAGCATATCTTTAGCCACTTTATTCAACTTGAAGAGCGGTGTATTTCCGATCAGTTCCAGCATACCATTAAAATACTTCAATGACAACACCTCTATCCTTAGGTTCGTTAGGTTTGAATTTCTAAAGTATTTATAAAGGTTATTGTGAAAAATTTGGGAGCAATGTTAACTTTCTAAATTAGATCAAGAGGAGCTGAACTGTTTGGATTCACTAGTGTGATTATGGGTAAAGTGACATGAGCACGCCTATAGCTCTGTATCTTCTGTTTGCATTCTTGTGGTGTTCCGGATATGGTTATCGAATCGATCATGGCTTCAGTCACATAAGTAGAAGCTTGTTTCAGATTACCTTTTTGAAGCTCCCGCTTTATACGACTTAATGCATTTTCATCTAAGTCTTCCTTTTTCAGCATTAATTCTGCCCTACTTGGGCGAGTCAGGAGGAAAGCCACCAATTCTCGCGTTGTATCCTTAGCCGCTCTTGAGTCTTCAGAAACTGAGCAGACGAGAAATGCTGCTATATCTATTTTAGACAAATCCCTACCAGCTTTCTGAGCGCCAATCTTTATGTTCTCAACAGCGGTTGTCATGTACTTAATTGAACTTCCAGCCGTAAGGATAACTCCATCAGCTATTTCCCCCGCTAACTGAAGCATCTTTGGGCCTACAGCGGCCATGTAAATAGGGATGTTTGCTTGAGACGTTTTAAATCTCAACTTCATATTTCTGATGTTAAATACTCGTCCATTGTAGGTGACGTTTTCACCAGTAAGCAGTTTTCTTATAATTTGAATCGCCTCTTTCATCATTAAAACTGGTCTATCCATTTTTATAGCCATTTTTTCCTCAATCCAAGAAGAAACACCGGTCCCTATTCCAAGCATCGCTCTGCCGTCTGAAAGTTCATCTATGGCTGCAATAGACATTGCAACAAGGGCGGGATGCCTTGTACATGGATTAACAACTCCAGTCGCTAACCTTATTCTTCTTGTCGCAAGGGCAATTGCCCCTAAAGCTGAGAAGGCATCCCTAAACAAATAATGCTCAGCGACCCACACTGATTCGTATCCTTTCTCCTCGGCTTTTATTGCGTATTTAACCATGTCTTTTGTTGAGAACACATCCGGCCAGAAAGCAATTCCCAAGCGCGTCATGTTCTAGTATCACCTAGCATGAGGGTCATTCCTTAAACCTATTTATTTTTTATTAAGCTTTGAAGCTAATTCAACCAATTCTGGTGAGAGGGTGTAGCTGGTGTAAAGAGTTTTGTGCAATAAAAAGAAAGGCATATTAAGAAAAATAAATATCAAGTGTTAAGTGAGAAGTATGACATTACTTAAGGTTGAAAAATTAGTAAAGAGATTTGGTGGGGTAGTGGCAGTTAATAATTGTTCCTTCTCTATAAAAGATAGAGAACTTGTGGGCCTAATAGGGCCTAACGGCTCCGGTAAAACAACCATCTTTAACCTGGTTATGGGCATTTATAAGCCTGATTATGGAGATATCTACTTCAAGGATGAACTTATTAGCGGGCTAAAAGTGCATGAGATTTCGCGAAGGGGGATTGGGAGGACCTTTCAAATATTAAAAGTATTTCCAAAGATGAGTGTACTTGAAAACATGTTGGTATCGGGTGTTGAAAAACAGAAGGGAAAATCAGAAACAGCGCGTGCATTTGAATTATTACAACTTGTCGATTTGAGTGATCTAAAAGATGAGTTTGCAGGAAACTTGTCCTATGGTCAGCAAAAATTACTAGAATTTGCTATGGCATTAATGCCAGATCCCATACTTACCCTATTAGATGAACCCGCATCAGGTTTAAATCCTATAACATTGAAAAAACTGACAGATTATATATGTGAGCTAAATCATAAGGGAAAAGCATTCGTTATAATAGAACATAATATTCCCTTTGTTATGGGTCTTTGTGAAAGAGTTATTGTTTTAGACAATGGAGAAAAAATTGCTGAAGGGCCCCCAGAAGCTATCCGGGGTGATGAAAAAGTCATAGACGCGTACTTAGGCAGGGCTTAAAATGAGTCTAGAAGTAGATAATGTGACAGCTGGTTACGGAAGTATTGAAGTACTGCATGGAGTATCCATACGCGCGGAGAAGTCGAAGATCACATGTATAATAGGCCCTAACGGTGCTGGTAAGTCCACGCTCCTAAAAACAATATTTGGGTTCATTAGACCCAGAAAGGGAAAAGTCATTCTGGATGGAGAGGACATAACAGCGTTAAAACCAGATGCGATTCTGAAAAGGGGTATTTCCTACGTCCTTCAAGGCAGAAGTGTTTTTCCCTATATGACGGTGTTAGAAAATTTAGAAGTGGGGGCTTATACTAGAAACGATAAAAAACAAATCAAAAAGGACGTTAAAGCAATTTTCAATTTATTCCCCATACTTGACAAGAGAAAATCTTATCAAGCTGGTACCTTGAGTGGAGGGGAGCAGAGAATGTTGGAACTTGGTAGAGCTTTGTTGTTAAACCCAAAGGTTGTCTTGTTAGATGAGCCTTCAATAGGTTTAGCGCCAAAATTTTCTGAAATGATTTATGAAAGAATAAAGGAAATGAATGGCATGGGAATCACTGTTGTAATAGTTGAGCAAAATGTTCGTAAGGTTTTGAGTATGTCTGACTATGGATATCTCCTTGAACTAGGTCAAAAGAGATATGAAGGACCCACAAAAGATTTTATTAAAAGTCACGAGATAATGAAACTCTACTTAGGCAATTGAGATCTATAACTTTTATAAATCGGGTATAATCGGGGGACTATCCCCTCAGGAGCAAATTTCATCACTACAATTAGTAGGAGACCTATTAGGAAAACTCGGAGATACGGGGATATCTCTCTAAGAAGCTCAGGTGCTATCATCAGGCCAAAAGCAGCAACGGCTGGCCCAAATAGAGTTCCCCTCCCTCCAATCACTGCCATAGCCACTACGGAAGCCGTCACGCTGATATGAGCAGTCTCTGGGGCGATGACGGTTATAAAGTGCCCGCTAAAACCCCCAGCAAGTCCAGCAAAGAAAGAACTGATGGCGAAGGCTAAGACCTTGTACAGCAGAGTATTTATACCCATTACACTGGCCAACAGTTCATCGTCCCGGATGGCTCTAAATCTTAGACCTATGTTAGAGCTTACAATCTTATACGTGATGAAAAGAGTTAATGAAAAAAATGATAGCATTATGTAGTAGTAAAACACCTTCGTATATGGTACCCCGGGGAATGGTGGAATACCGCCTAGACCCAGTGACCCTCTAGTTACTTCTACCCAGTTTAGTAGAATGAGATATGTAATTTCGCCAAAACCTATCGTAGCCACCGCAAGATACGGTCCCCTCAACCTTGCACAGGGTAGAGCAATAAGTACCCCAATGGTCATCGCAGTTAAAGAGCCAAGAAGCAAGGACAGCCAAGGCGATATTCCACTTAAAGCCGACAGTGCCGAGACGTAAGCTCCAATTCCGTAAAATCCAGCGTGTCCAAATGATATCTGACCGCAATAACCTGCTAAAAGATCCCAACTTACAGCCAAAATAGAATATAAACCAGCCATAATCATAACATGCAACCAGTAAGGAGAGGGTAAAAACATCGGCACCAAAGATAGAAATATTACTAAATACACAGCTGGATGCGTATATAAACTTTTAAATCTCACTTTAATAGCGTCCAAACAATCCCCTCGGAATGAATAAAATAACAAGTATCGTAATTATGTAGCTTATCGCATCTGCATAAGCAAAGGAGATCAACGTTCCTCCAACAGCTTCAACAACTCCCAATATGAAACCACAAATAATGGCTCCGTGAATGCTACCTAATCCAGCGAGAATCGTGACCGTGAATGACTTCAAGCCGATTGGAAGACCTATGGCTGGGTGTATGTAAAATACTGGGGCTAAGAGGGCTCCAGCTATAGCTGCTAGAGTGAACCCTATTCCAAGGGTGAGCGCGTAGATTCGACTGAGACTTATGCCCACTGCTTGGGCTGCTTCTTTATTCTGTTGAGTAGCTCGCATGGCTTTTCCCCACTTTGTTTTTTGAACGAATATCCATAGTGCTGCTATTATGGCAATTGTAACTCCGACGATCATTACTCTTTCATAAGCGTATGAGAGCCCACCGATATTTACAGAACCCGTCACAACGGAAGGAATTTTATGCCAATCTGCGCGCCATATTATTAAGACGAGCCCTTCTATACACATCGAAAGTCCAAAAGTGATGATCATTATATCGGTTAAAGATCTACGAGGAAGATCATGAAATAATGTATAATTAAGAACTAATCCCACTAAAAAGGAAATGGGAATAACGCCAAGCATAGCTACAAAAGGTTCACCAAGGAGGGCATATAAGGAAAATGCAATGTAAGAGCCAAGTAACATGTATATGTCACCATGTGCAAAATTGGGTACACCCATTACTCCGAAAATTAATGTAAGACCCACCGCACAAATCGAGTAAATACTCCCTAAAATTAGGCCATTAACTATTTGTTGTAATAACAACTCAACAGAAACCATGCTACTCAACTCACGCACTCAACAAAAAAATTTAGGAGGGCTTAGGAGCCCATGGTTGCCATATTGCTGGCTTTTCTGCGACCCCAAATGGATATACGACAACTAACTTGCCACCTTGGATTTGGCCAACGAGGCCAAATTCTACATATTCAAAACCCCACTCCTGATACACTGGATCAAAAGTTATGGTACCTCGGACACCGACAAATTTTGTTTCCCTCAATGCTTTAATGATTTTATCCGCTTCTACAGATCCGGCTCTTTGGATAGCATCGCAGACAACATATATAGCGTCGTATTGACGGGCGGCCTGCACACTGGGTTCCTTTCCATACTTAGCCGCGTATTTTTCAAACCAAGGTAGTGTTTTCGGAGTAACAGGAGCACGCGCGAATATATTTGATGAAAAGTAGTATTCGCTGTATTCTGGTCCGACCATGTCAATAAAGTCTTTTAACACGTATAAGTACCCTATCATTGTTGCTGGTATTCCAAGCTCACGTGCCTGTTTATATGCTAGGGGTACTCCTACTCCAGATGTATTTATGAGTATAACATCGGGTTTCTGCGCTTTAATCTCAGTTAATATTGGGTAATAGTCTTTTTCTCCTACTTTAGCGTATCCTTCGTAAACGCATTTTGCAGTTGAGTGTTCGGTTATATACTTTATTATTGCCGTTGAAATAAGTCTTCCAAAGTCTGTTTCTTCACTTAATAATGCGTATGTCTTTGGTTTTACATAGTCAATCGTGAACCTTGCATATACACCAGCCATTGCAGTAGTATTTGAATGAGTAAAGAATGCGTTAGGATACTTTTTTAACCTGAGTGCTTCAGTCATGCCTGAAACGCCAATATCCGGAATCATATATTTATGGGAAATTTCAATGGCAGCCATATGGACCGAACTATGATAGTGACCGGCAAGAGCCACTACTCCTTCCTTCGTGATAAGTCTCTCAGTCTCAGAAGCACCCTTCTCCGGTTTAGACTCATCATCTCCATAAAGTATCTTGACCTTTCTGCCAAGAACCCCGCCCGCCGCGTTTATCTCCTCCGCTGCCATATCCGCTGCCCATTTCATATCTTGCCCTACCAGAGCCGCTGGCCCAGTTAAAGGCAACACTGTCCCAATTCTAATTTCCTCTGGCAATTTAGGCAAAGTGAGGTAATAATAAGCGATACCCGAAGCAACGGCGACAACTATTACGATGGCGATGATTATTCCTTGCATTTTGGTAATAGCTTTCCTTGAAGATATTAGAGACAACAATTTGCATCCTCCCTCTAAGTTTTATTTCTCCTTTTGTATATTTTTGAGTTTTATTTTAAAAGATTTTCCATAACACGTTGTCAATTGAGTTTGAGTCCCTATCCAATTTATGTACCTGAACTATTCTAGTCCCAAGAGTTTGGCTGGGTTCCTCTTAGTCATTACGTCTATTTCTTGCTCAGTTATGCCCCTTCGCCTCAAGTTCAAGATAAAAAGTCTCATCGCTTCTATGGGGTGTAGTTCAAGCGTTGTACCAGAGTCTGAAGCCAATATGCATTTGTTGGCACCAACAGTTTTTATCGCCTGGGCCAGTATATCAAATTGGTAATCCTTTTCAGATCTTCAATGGTCCAGTATCGCTCTTGACTCGGGCTGGGCCCGAGATACGGATGAGACCCAATCGCTTGATGCGTAATAACTATCTTCTTCACTCCAGCTTTTCGCGCCTCAGGAACAACCTCACGAGGCTAGGAAGAGAATAATCGGAGTCAACTTCAATTTTGTGTCGAGCCGTGAAAAATGTTGAACAATGTGTTCTTTACCTATCTAAGAATTTATACAAATCACGTCCTTTCTATCTTAGGGATTCACACGACCGAGTTGGTTAACCTTAAGCTGGACGAGATTGCGGTGGGTGAGGATTCCATCCGGGAGCCTTCGGCATCCTTCGCGAGGCAGGCGTCCTCCAGCCAGTCCTCGTCCAATTCCGGGAGGGACGATACGAGCTACTGATCGAGGCTCGACGGCTCTAGCGGGCCAAGCGTGCCAGTCTCGAGACCATACCGCCCTCATCCTGGACGAGCCCTCAAGCCCGACGAGGCCATAGAGGCACGGCTGATCGAGAGCCTTTAGATCAGTAAGCTTGCGCCGCCGATATCTATTGTGGCTCCATTGATGTAGGAGGACGCGTCTGAGACTAAGAAAAGAACGAGGTCCGCTACTTCTTCAGGGGTTCCTAGCCTCCCCATGGGAATTGCTTTGATTTGCGCTACCATCTCGTCCGGAGAGGTGTTCTCCCTGACCATCGGAGTGTCGATCAATCCCGGGCACACCGCGTTGACATTGATACCGAATGGTGCAACTTCTCGTGCCAGGTGTCTTGTCAAACCCAGAACGGCTGCCTTAGATGCTGTGTAGTGTGCCCCACCAAGTTCACTTGTACTTCTGCCAGCGGATGATGATATGTTCACGATCTTTCCACTTCTTTGTTTTTTCATGATTTTGATTACTGCCTTTGAGCAGTTGAAGACGCCTTTTGCATTGACATTCATTACAAGATCCCATTCTTTGTCGTCGATCTCTTCGATTGATCCGCGACGACGCAGGATTCCAGCATTGTTTACCAGTATGTCTATTCTCCCATATTTCTGAAGAATGACATCTACCATTTCCGCAACCTGCTTATAGTTGGAAACGTCTGCTTGAAACGCTATGGCTTGTTGATTACGGTCTATGATTTCTTGCGATACCCTCTTTGCCTCATTGATATTGATATCGTTAACCACCACTATCGCACCGTTCGCAGCAAGGGCCTTCGCCACAGCTTCACCCATTCCCCGTGCTGCGCCTGTTACAATTGCAACCCTACCTTCTAAATCGTATTTCGAACCTTTCATCTTCAAGCTTCCAACCGTTTAACCTTTTCCAAGTAATGTTAATTAGAATCTTATTGAGAAAGAACAAAGCCTATCCGAATTTAGCGGACGTATTCCTCCATAGAGAAGTACCTGTCTGCGCTGTCGGGAAGGACTGTTACAACAGTTTTGCCCTTCCCTATTTCTCTCGCTACCTTCAGAGAGGCAACGACGTTTGCATCTGAAGAAATTCCACAGAAAAATCCCCGTGGTTTTACCTCCGCCACATAGAACATACGAACAAAATAACATTTGTGCTATTCACCGCCTCCAATCTTTGACCAACCTAAAATAATTTCATGAAATTTGGCGAAGAGGGGAAGTTGGTTATTTTAACTCGTCACTCGTTTGATGCCTAGACGACGTAGACCTCTTCTGGATACTCGCCTAAATATCTATCCCTTCTGTCTACGATAACGGTAACAACGTTCTGATTCGGCTTCATGCTTTCAGCGATCTTCAGAGCTATAAACACATTCGCACCTGATGACATGCCACAGTAGATTCCCTCTTCTCTGCACAATCTATTTGCCATATCTCTTGCTTCTTGATTGCTTACTTGGAAAAACTTATCAGGATAGTCCATTTCTATCATCTTTTCAACTATCGATTTCCCTATCTGCCATTTCTTGAGCCCCATTAAATCTACCAGCTTCCTCGGCATTGGAGATGGCTCAAACTCGCCCTTCTTGGCTTCCTTCTTCTTCACTCGTAAATATATTTCACTTGCAATGGGTGTAACTCCAAAAGTAAATGGTTCTACACCTTTTTCTTTCAAGGCTAATGTAGTCCCTAGAAACGACCCTGCTGAGCTTATGGAGCATCCCCAAGCGTCTATTTTTCCGTCTAGTTGTTCATATATCTCATACCCAATTTTCTTTTGACCAATATAGTTATATTCGTTATATATCTGATCCACCCATACGACGTTGGAATCGCTTTTTTCAAACTCGTACATATGCTTTTTACCTGCTATGACCCAAGCAAGTTCTTTCTCCTCCTCTGAAAGCTGCTTCCAATCTTCCTCAGGTATGTAATCGGTTGGCGGTAGACACTCACAAATATTGGGGCCATAGGCATCGATGAGTTTTAATCTCGAACTTTCTCCAAGAAGAAAGGTTTTATATACACATAAAAAAGCTTTGTATCCCTTTGCTGCACACACAAAGGCTAAAGAAATAGCGGTATTGCCGCTAGAAGCATCACAAACAATGCCCCCTGCTTTCAGCTTTCTACCGTTCCAAGTAAGCCCCTTCTCCGCCGCCTCAACCATTGAAAGCGCCATTCTATCCTTGTAACTTCCACTGGGATTCAGGTGTTCAAGTTTAACGAACACGTTCGCGTTCACACCCTTAGCCACTCTATTTAACTTCTGTAGAGGCGTATTTCCTATTAACTCCGCCATACTATTAACATATTTCATTGACATAACCCGATAACGGTTTTGCATAAAAGCCCTTTATAAATTTTGCCTGAAAGGCTAAAGCGACTATAGCTGCCTTAACCCTGGAGCAAAGTGCAGTGACGTTGACAAAGCCGCTTTAAGAGTTATTCATTCAGAAAGCAGGCTACACGAGGCTAATAAGGCATCACACAGGTCATGGACTAAAGGAGTTTGAAGGATATCAAGGTTTTTCGTAGAGTTGATTTAGAATATTGTAGCTCAAGCGTATAAAAGGCATATGCTTACTAAAGACATAGCAGTTTAGCTAGGTCAGCTAGGTCAGCCATGTCATCAATCTTTTCCAGCCTGTTTATTACCCCCATTATTTCGCTGATTTTCTTTTCATCAATTCCTCTGAAAGACGCAAGTGTTTCAAATTTTTCTTTGAGTTCTTTCTCACCCATAGGATTTTCTGGTTCACCTTTAGGAAGAGCTACGCGTTCTTCGTACTGAGTGCCGTCTTTGGTGACCATCGTGACTATTGTGCCCCATAAATGGGGTGCGAATTGGTTAAGCTCATCATCTGCAGCAATAAATTTAATTTTCTTCATCAGAGCAAGAATTTTTGCATCTCTCAATTTTTCATTTGCGAATTCCTTAACGGTAAATCGCCCTTCCACAAGCGAACATGCTAAGCAATATGGCATATGCAATCTGGCATGTGCGATGGTTTGAGGCGGGGGACCACACATAAGGTCTATGTTATAGGAGTAAGTTTTAACTCGAACTTCTTTTATGTGTTCTAGTTGAATAGTGTGTTCCTTAACAAGTTTCAGGATTGCGTCGATGGGGGAATGCATACACCTGCACGTTGGATACGGCTTGAAGTACACCTTCATTATTTGATATTCTTCTCCTAGCTTGTCGGTTATTACTGAGGTGTCATATTTGTCAGAGAAAGCTTTGCAGAAGCCTCTTGGGCCCTCAAGAATCGTACGCGATCCTGAGAATCCTTCCTTGGCTAATAACGCCGATAGAATTCCACTTAATGTGGCATGCCCTGGATTCAGAAACTGGCTCGCTGAGCCGTCGATGACAAATTCTTCAAGGCCTGATGCTTGTGTACCTGCTGAGCCCAGCGCGTCCGCAGTCCTTTCCCAGCTCAATTTCAGAATCTTGCTAGCAGCGACCGCTGCACCGAAAACACCTAGAGTGCTGTTTGGGCAAAATCCTCTGTTATGATGGGATGGAATCACGGCGTAGCCAATCCTCATAGCCGCTTCATAACCTAATGCTATGGCGGCTATCAGTTCTTTCCCCTCACATCTTTCACGCTCCCCTACAGCTAATGCCGCGGGAATTATTTCAGTTCCAAGATGCGCAAGTGTGAATCTGTCGCCATCATCTATCTGTAAGGCGTGGCCCATTGCGCCGTTGACCAGTCCCGCGCTTAAAGTCGGCACTTTAATGGGGTATCCAATAACCGTAGCCTCTTTAGCTCCTCCTAAGTTTTTTACAAAATTGGCCAAGATTCTTATATCCTCCTCCCCGGAGCCGCCGAGAGCACACCCGATGTAGTCAAGTAGGCACATTTTCACTTGTTTTACTACATCGCTTGGAAGGTCTTCATATTTTGTTTCAGCTATAAATTCCGCTAACTTCCTCGTCACAGCCTGCATAAAATCTCCTCACATGAGCGTTCACTACTATCTTGAACCCTACTAAAGTTTAGTTAGTAAGGTGCCAAAGCCTTTTATAGGGGTTTTAACGCCCGCCATCTTCATCATCATCCACATCGTTGCTTGATTGCTTGAAATTACTGGCTTCTTCAGATCCTGTTCTAATGAATCTAATATCTCAATCGTTCTGAAGTCAGTGCAGCTTATAAATACTGCGTCTGACTCTGGATGGTGAGCCTCTTTTGCTAATCTATATACGCGCTCTGGATGAACATGAGCAATATCCCTTATAATGCCTAGCCCCTTCATCCTAAGGACTTTAAAGCCGCTTGCCTCAATGAACTTCATCAATTTTTGATTTAACCAATCTTCGTAGGGTGTTATCACTGAAAGCTTCTTGATAACCATTTCCTTAATAGCTTCGATCACAGCCGTCGATGTGGTTATAGCCGGTATTTTAGCCGACCCTTCTATGAGGCCTATAATTTCTTTATCATACCCCAAGCCCTTAATGAAGCTTCCACCGGTGCATCCAAAGGCTATGACATTAACCCCAGCGTGTTTTAACTCCTCTGCAGCCTTGGGGACATCATTAATCATGGCCAATAATTGTTCTTCAGTATCTTCTGTTATTTTCACCCTTGAGGAGTGTATTGAAACTCCCTGAGGGGCCATTTTATAGAGCTCCGGCTCCATGGTTGTGTTAGCTGAAGGAACTATTATACCCAGTTTGGCTCTCCAGCCGATCATAGTGCATACTCCCTTTCTGGCACTTTCGTGAGTGTAAAGTTATAAGTTTTACGGTGAATTGGTGGCGGTTTTTACGCCTATGATGTTGCATGCATGGATACAGGAGAAGAAGGTAACTCATTTATACCAGTCCAACTCCAAATCATACCGAGGGTGAAACTGTCTCAGGAGGATGGTAAGCCTCGCGAAGCAAGGGACTGGAGAAAGCCCAACTGGTGGAAGCGGAGCGTTCGAAGCTACTGGCTTCTCATAGTGCTCATCAATGCTGCTGGGATAATGGCTTTCACCCTAATCGCGTTAAGCCTTCAGATTTTCTCCATCGTGGAACTGGTTGGAGGCGTTGTTCTCACAATCGTGTTGCTGTCCATCGCATACTATATCCGCGTAAAGTTCTCAATTAAAATCTGGAGGGCGCTCTGGATTTTATTCCCTTACAGACCTTGTGGGACCTGGGCTACCCTCCTTATAATCTTTGCAGTCCCAATAGTGATCGGCGCCTTCATAGGCGACTGGGGTTGGCAAGAAAAGAGGCTACATGCCACTCGAATAGTGTCTTAAGGTGCGGGAAACCCCATTCGAGACAAGAGTGATTCCCGTTTGGCACATAATCATTTTCGCGATTCTATCCTTTTACGTAGTGATTCTTTAGCTTAATTCCCTCTAGGTATTAGCTCCTTCATCTCTCAACACCGTCGATAGGCGTCCTGAGGAGGAAGCGTTAAGGCGGAAAAAAGCGCGTCAGCATTCAAAGGCTCTTCATCAACGCTGTGAACCTGTCACACAGCAAGAAACCACCAAAAAACTTGCTTGCACATTTATTGGATTTTTTCAAGTTATCTGAGCCAATAAATTAAGTTATAGTAAGGGTTAGTCATAAGGTGAAGGTTAGGCAGAGCTTTAAAAGAGTGGTGCGTATGGGTCGGCTTCCCGGTCGAATGAAAACTCTAATTTGTTGAAATTAGATATAAAATTCGTTACATCTCTTGCTACTTTCTCCAGTTCCTCCTTGTCAATTAATACGCGCTTAAAGAATTGTGCAATTTCGCCCATATGTTTTTCCTTCATACCGATTCTAGTGACCTCTCCAGTACCGATGCGAGAACCACCACCACCAGTAGCTAAGATACCTACCCTCTCTAAGAGACTCGTGACGGTTTCAAAATCTCCAAACTCAGAAAAGTCGCACAGGATCATATGCGTCTCTGAGAAGCCCCTATGTGCAGCGGCCACTTTAAAACCTAGATCGTACATGGCTTTTCCCAGCGCTTTTGAGTTCCGCACTAATTGATCGGCAAAGGCTTTTCCGAACAGTTTCAACTCGAGTAACATAACCAGTAATGCTGGGAATCTGTCATAGTGGTCATTGGCAATAAAAGCAGGAAAGAGTGTTCTACCAATTTTCTTATGAAGATTTTCATTATTAGTAATAAGCATACCGCCCTGTGGACCTGGGATAGTCTTTTGTGTGGATGTACACATAATATCAGCACCCTCCTTTAATGGATTTGGAAAACGCTTTGTCACTACAAAGAGCGAATAGTGGGCGGCATCGTAAAGAACGTAGGCACCAACCTCCTTAGCAACTTCTGCTAATTCTTTAATTGGTTCAGGAAAGAGAACCTGAAAGCGACCCAAAATAATTAGTTTTGGCTTTTCTTTTCTGATCAGATCTTGTGCAGCATCAACATCTATGTTGAAAGTGGAATAGTCGAATGGCCAATACCTAATCTTTAGTAATCCTCTTAATAGAGGGGGCGTGTCGTAGTGCACCAAGCCTTCTTTTTCTGTCCCCACAAGTGATGTTACGACCATCTCTCCGCCACCGTGCACCCCTGTCTCAATAACCGTATCTTCTGGTTTTGTCAGTGCGAAGATTGGTCCATAACATGCCATTTGACCACCAATCGATCTAAAGTCAACGTATTTTCCTTCGAAAATCTCAGTTGCCAACCTTCGAGCTTCCATCTCCATTTGCGCGATGTATTTACCGCCGGGATATCTCCTCTTTAATGGATCATCAACATATGTGGAGTATCTATATCCAAAATCACATGTTCTAAAAAGCCTGAGGGTTGGGCTTGTTATAAGTTCCGAGCAAATCAAGTTAAGGCAACTTCTTCGATATTTATGATGTTCCAAAAGCATACGTCTTACATCATTTACTGAGGTGATCATAAATCATCATCAATGAATTCAAACTTTAAGTTTTATAAATTTTTTGCATATGAGATATTTGATTTTTCGGGTCTTCATCTATACAACATAGGTTTCATTTGGATACTCTCCCAGATACCTATCTCTCCTATCAACGATGACTGTGACTACATTCTGACCCTTTTCCATTTTTTTAGCTACTTTCAAAGCCACAAATACATTTGCACCTGATGATATACCACACCAAATTCCTTCTTCTTGTGCTAGTTTGTTCGTCATAATTCTTGCTTCTTCATCTGTTATACGGAACATTTCATCAGGATATCCCTTTTCAAATATTTCTTCGATTATCGATTTTTCAGTTCGCCACTTTTTCAAGTCCATTAACTTTACCAATGTTCGCTGTGCATCAGAGAATTTGAATTTACGTTTACTTGGCGCATCCTTCTCAAAGTATATATACTTCACTAGTATAGGGAACAACTCCGAAGGAATGTGGTGTTATACCTTTTTCCTTTAGCGCCGACAAGAGCCTAACATCGTTCCGCCTGAACCTATAGAGCATCCCCAAGCATCTATTTTACCGTCTAATTGTTCATATATCTCGTATCCCATATTCATCTGACCAATGTAGTTGTATTTATTATATATTTGGTCTACCACACAACATTTGGATCGTTCTTTTCAAGTTCTTCTGCCCATTTTTTGCCTGCTATTACCCCACTAAGATTTTTTTCTTCTTCTGATAATTTTTCCCATTCATTCCTAGGGATATGCTCAATTGGATCAGGGCACGCAATAACATCGGCGCCATAAATGCGGGTAATTTTCAATCTTATGTCATCTTTAAAAAATTCTGAAGTGTGCAAAACTATTCTGAGTTGTTAATAAAGATGCCATAAATGGAAATTTATAAGGACAAAAAGTGAAAATTTAGAAATGAGCTTAGCTGTATAAGCTTTGGAGGTTAATGAAGTGAACATCGGAAGCGGAGGATTTATTCCTTTAAAACGTAACCGTACGTTGTCCATCGCGATTCCTGCATCCTTGGTTTCGGATGTTCCTCATCT
>Ga0315310_10000594_pt1 | contig 23440 bp, 29 predicted proteins | sample TDP5_MG_FD_203630 | JGI IMG/M metagenome (GOLD analysis project Ga0315310, IMG submission 203630) | Freshwater sediment microbial communities from Lake Towuti, South Sulawesi, Indonesia - TDP5 | ecosystem: Environmental > Aquatic > Freshwater > Lake > Sediment | place: Indonesia: South Sulawesi...
CTGCACCAAAGGTGCCATTGGAAAGACTGGACAACTACACGTGGCGGATTCCTCAGAAGTACAAGCTCGGTATGCGGGTGCCTGGACTCGTTTTTGCAGATCAAGACTTGCTTGAGAAGATGAAAACCGATCGAACGCTGGATCAATGCTCAAACGTCGCCCACTTGCCTGGCATCTACAAGTACTCCATCACCCTGCCGGACGGGCACGAGGGCTATGGTTTTCCGATTGGTGGTGTGGCAGCAACTGATTACGGAGAAGGCGTGGTTAGTCCTGGAGGGGTGGGTTATGACATCAACTGCGGCGTGCGTCTCTTAACCACCAACATGACCGAAAAGGATATTCGTCCAAGGCTTAACGACATAGCAGCTGCCATTTTCAACAACGTGCCCTGTGGATTAGGAAGCCGGCGCAAAGACTTTTCGATGACTTACAGTGAACTTGATCGTGTGTCGGCAGAGGGTGTTCCATACATCGTAGAGCGTGGTTTAGGATGGGCTGAGGACGTTGAGCACTGTGAAGAGAATGGGCACATGCCAGACGCTAACCCTGACAAGGTGTCTACCAACGCTAAGAGTCGCGGTCTGCCACAGATCGGCACTCTGGGTTCTGGCAACCACTTCCTTGAGATTCAGAAGGTTGACAGGATTCTTGATCCGACTGTTGCCAAAGCCCTCGGCATAACAGATGTTGGCCAAGTTACTGTTATGATTCACTGTGGCTCCAGAGGGTATGGACATCAGATCTGCTCAGACTATCTGCGAGTCATGGAGCGTGCTGCTCAAAAATACAAGATAGCGTTGCCTGATCGTGAGCTAGCGTGTGCACCTGGCACTAGCCCTGAGGCACAGGATTATTATCAAGCCATGTCCTGCGCTGTCAACTACGCGTTTTCGAATCGCCAGGCGATAACTCACTGGGTGCGTCAGAGTTTTGAGCAAGTGTTTAAACAGCCTGCTGAGAACTTTGGCTTGAAGCTCGTTTATGATGTTGCCCACAACATTGCGAAGATCGAAGAGCACAGGATAGATGACACCATGAAAAAAGTCTGGATTCACAGAAAGGGCGCCACCAGAGCCTTTGCCTCTGGCAGACCAGAGGTTCCAGCTGATTATCGACCTTACGGGCAGCCTGTTTTGATCCCTGGGAGCATGGGCACTAGTAGTTGGGTATTAGTTGGCACTCCTAAGGGCATGGAGTTGTCCTTCGGTTCGACCGCGCACGGTGCGGGTCGAATGATGAGCAGGGCTGCGGCTAAGCGTAGGTATTGGGGTGGCGAAATCAAGAAGGAGCTGGAGCAGCGTGGGATCATTATTAGAGCGGCCAGTGCGGTTGTGCTGGCTGAGGAGGCAGACCCCGCCTACAAGAACGTGGATAAGGTCGCTGAGGTCAGCGACAAAGTGGGAATCGCAACCCGCGTGGCAAAACTGGTACCCATGGCAGTGGTGAAAGGCTAGGTTTCACCTCCATCCTCACAGGTTCCAGCATGCCACAAGCATTTGGATTTGAGTACGCTGTGGCATCATTGGCTCGCTACGAGTGGTGGCTGCGTGTAAGAAGAAGGGTACAGACCCTTAGGCCTTCTTCTGTAATGTTGTTTTGCACCGCTCTGAAGTGGAAACTAAGCTCGGCGTCCTTTTTCTCTTGCTGTCTGAAGCGTCCTCTTCTAATGAGTGCGTAGCTGAGTTTAATTAGCCACGGTACATCTTATGGAGTTGAAGGGATAGCGTTGAAGATTGTTGGCTTAGTCTTCAGTGCCCGGAAGGCAGGCAACGGGTTCAAGTGTATGAAGTATTGCCTTGAAAGGATGGAGCGGAAAGGGTTCAAAACGGTGCTGGTCAATGCGTATGATTATGAGATAAAGCCTTGTAGTCACTGCAATTATGAGTGTTACGCGAAAACGATCAGAGGCAGAGCAGAGCAGTGCCCCATTGAGGATGACGTTCCGAAGTTATACCGAATGATGAAGGCGACAGACTATATTCTGATGGCCATGCCAACGTACGGAGGCAGGCTTCCAGCTATTTTTAAGGCCTTTGCCGAGAGAACGTCCGGACTGGAGCATTTGTTTAAGGATTTCGAAGAGTTTCAGCGGAGTTATCTCAACAAGATTAGGGGCGTAATAGTTATTGGGAATCTTACTGCGGGCGGAGACATGTCTCTTCATGAAGCCTTAGCTGATTTCTATAACATTGAGCAACCAGAGGCTATCCTGCTTCAGGCAAATGTGTACGGGCGAAGCTCGGTTAAAGGAGACCTAATTGAGGTTAAGGCAGTTAGGGAAACGCTGGATCGATTTACTGACCGTGTAGCCGAAGCAACTGAAAGGAGACGAGTGGAGGGGTCAGTTTGAAGATGAGGGTTGAAGTTTTCTATTTTGGCTGTTGCCCCTACAGCTATTTCTTTGCCTATGGCGGAGGCTTTCTTGACGAAGCTTGGACACGAACGGGCGGTGACTTCAAAGCAGACTTAGAAAGACTTGGCGTCGAGGTTGCGGAGTACAACATGCTTGAACATCAAGACTTGGTCCGGGAACTCAACCTTCAAGTAGACCCTTACAACCCTTTTTCCAGTTTTGCCCGATTTCTGATTGACGACAAAGAAGTTTCGAAAGATGAGTTCTTCCAGCAGATTCGTACACTTAAGAGGGCGGAATAAGATGAGCATCGAGATCAGAGACGTCGGTTTTGAGAACATTGACGACTTGGTTGGACCCAGATGTGCACCGAGACTGGATGACCCGCGCCACGCTCAAGCCTTGAAGGAAGGCGGGTTGAAAAAGAAGGAGTGGATCAAAAATGCTCTTCGAAGGTTTGGTTGTTGCGCCAAGATCGCTTATCTTGAGGGAAAACCCTCAGGGTTCATAGAGTTCTATCCCATGCACACATTTCCACTTCTTCCGGAACGGCAGAGAAGAACTGTTCTGATAACGTGCGTTCTTGTTACAGAGAAGTCTCTACGAAGTCGAGGAATCGGCTCAAAACTCGTTCAGGCGTTAGTTAATGACCTCAAGCATCGTCCATTACCAAGCTTCAACGGTCAGAAGGCTGAGGATGTAGCCGTCGGCTCATGGGGCTGTCACGTTGGTTTGCCTGAATCATTGCCTCGCTTTCGCAGCTTCTTCTTCAAAAACGGGTTCAAAGAGGATCCACAGTTTCCAGACCCTACTGGGAAAGGTGGCATCTTAGTGCACAGCTTATAAATCAACGACGCTTACGATATGATATTTTGTCGGCTGGTATATGAAGCGCCCGGGTGAAGAGAAATTGGAGTCGTTGCCTGTAGCTATCAAGGTGAGGTGGATTGATGGCATGCAGTTCGTTGCATATGATGATAGGGGTCATTCGGTTGTCATGGACGTTTCCAGGGAGCATGGCGGTGAAGGCTCGGGGTTTGGTCCCATACAACTCTTACTCGTGGCTCTGGGCGGCTGCACTGGAATGGACATTGTGGAGATGATGCGGAAGCAGAGACAAAAACTGGAAGGTCTCGAGATAATTGTCTCGGGCGAACGTGTCGCAGAACATCCGAGAGTATACGGTAAGGTCCATGTCGAATATATGTTTAGGGGCAAGGAGCTTGAGGAGAAAGCGGTGCAAAGGGCCGTGAAGTTGTCTCAGAGCAAGTACTGTTCTGTGGCTGCAACGCTAAGGCCTATGGCCAAGGTCTCTTATGGTTACGTCATACAACAGACATAAATACGCTAGTCAAACAAAAGAGACAAAACGTGTTTAGAGGTGAGCTGCTACGTCAACTGCTTTCGAAAAGATCGGGTCTGACCGTCAACTGCAGGATCATTGGCTTAGAAGACTGATTGCCGCGATAATAGACGGCATAATCATCGGTATAATTGCTGCTATTCTCTGGACCATAATCATATTGCCCTTCATCATCGTTGGAGCGATTTTTGCACAGTGGTTCTTCAACTGGTTCGGTGTCCCGGCTTTCTTCTCTGGTATTCTTTGGCTTCTTTATGCTGCTTTCATGGAGTCCGCTAGAGGCTCAACCTTTGGTAAACAGTTCATGAACCTCAGAGTGACCACCTTCGACGGAAAGCCACTTACGTTTGACCGAGTCCTAATAAGAAATGTCAGCAAAATCTACCCACTGTTTTGGCTACTCGATGTGATCCTCGGAATGGCAACACCTGGCGACATGCATCAAAAATACACAGATCGCATAGCTGGAACAACCGTGACATCCACAACTGGTGGAGGCATGATTCTGCCAACGCCACCAAGCCCACCAAGCCCAACCTCGCCATAGGCGCCAAATTGAGGTGGAAAAGCCATTACACAGCAGCCCAGCGCAGACATTGGAAAGGCAATAATCGCCTTTCAATACGTTGAACGCATCAAATCGGAACTCATCATTGCCTCAAAACTGCTTGACAGATTGGCGGAGTTAAGCGGCGAAGAGCTGGCTGGTGCCTGCAAAATAACCTCCTTCTTTTTAGATGCCTTAGAAGGCGAGATCAACTTAGCTTACAATGTTGTGGGATCAAGAGACTTCGAAGCAGCCGCTATAAAGGTTAGGGAAGCCGCAGACAAGGTAAATTACAACCAATATGATGAAGCCATCAGACTGGTATCTGAAGCCATCTCCAACGTTGCCTCAAGCGGTCAGTCTGCAATGCAGAAGCTCAAAAACCACAATCTTCTCTAGTTCTTTTTGATGGCCTTGTCCAAAAGGCTTATTTTCTCTTGGCTAAAATGCTATTTTTGGTTGGCAGGTTCAACTCATTTATGTATGGGACGCTGCAAGTCCTAGGCCCTGAACACGAGTTCTCAATTGTCGACGAAAAATTAACACCGCTGCCAATCGTGGACAGAGTAATCAAAGATGTTTACGGCCGCATAGTCAACTGTGTCAAACTGAACGGATTCTCGTTCGGCAAAGAGCTACAGGCCCATGTGGCTGAGTTTAAAGCCAACAAGCCTTTCGATTCACCGAGGGAATTCGAGGAAACGATGCAAGAAGGCGTGCAAACGGTGCTGAGCTTCCTAGAGAAACGTTACCATACACGCCTGCTCGGTTTGGGAATGCACCCTTTTCTGAGGCTTGATGAGGCTAGGATTTGGCCACATCGAGACAGGCGAATCTATCAGTATCTCAACAGAATATTCGATCTTAGGCAGCACGGTTGGCTCAACATCCAGAGTTACCAGCTCAACCTACCCTACGAGAACGAGCTTGAGGCTGTGAGGCTTTACAACGCATTGACAAAGATTTTGCCTTACCTGCCTGCCGTGGCAGCATCTTCACCAATTTATGAATCGAGAATAGGCGACTGCGTGGACAATCGTCTGCACTTCTACCTGACAAATCAATCAGAAGTGCCCTCAATCGCAGGTGACGTCATTCCTGAATACGTTAGTTCATTTGAGGAATATGAGAAAGTCACCGTGAAGCGTTATTCTGAGGACTTAGCCAAGCTGAATGCTCCCAGGTGCCTGCTCAACAAGGAATGGCTAAACTCACGAGGCACCATTATTCGATCTGACAGGAAAGCAGTGGAGATACGGATATTGGATGAACAGGAATGCATAAAGTCTGATGTGGCTCTCAGCTGTTTCATTCGCTCTACGCTACGTGGAATGTTAGCTGGTGAAGAGTTTGCTTGTCTGCCGCACAGTGTTCTTGTGGAGAATCTCGGCAATGTGATGAGAGACGGCTTACGTGCCATGGTTAGGCATCCTGAAAGCAAGATAGCCCGACAAGTTTGCCGCTTGATGTTTGAGATTGCATCGGAATACGCCACCTCCGAGGAGAGAAGATACCTGTGCATAGTTCTGGAAAGAATCGAGAACGGAAACCTCTCTAACCTGATCTTGAGAGACGTTGCCAAGAAGGCTCAGAAAACGGAACTAAAAGAAGCAATCTTCCACGTTTACTCATCGTTAGCTGACTGTTTAGAGAAAAACCGAATCTATGTGTGAGAAGAAATGTCCGCGCAAATCTGGAATCGGCATAGGCAAGACGACGTCTACAGAGTTTGCAGGGCATGTCTTCTAGGGTGCTGCAATGGAGCGAGGCCACCATTAACACCGAGACGCATGAGGCTAATTGAAAGTTATTTGAAGGCAAACGGATTAGGAATCGTCAATCCCTTCGAGGTTAGAGATTATGTGTTTCCCAGAGAGACAGACGATGGCTACTGCGTGTTCTTTAAAAAGTCGGCAAGTAAGTGCACCATTCATAAAGTGAAACCAGAAACATGCGTGGCTGGACCCATAACCTTTGACATAAACCAAAAAACGGGAAGAATAGAGTGGTTCCTGAAAAATGACAGGATCTGCCCATTAGCTGGATCACTATATAGAGACAAAGAAGCCTTCAACAATCACTTGAAATCAGCTAAACGCGAAATTCGACGGCTGACGCGAGACATGGACAATAGGGCGCTTCGTGCAATTTTGACCATAGAGGAACCTGACACGTTCAAGGTGGACGAAGACGTACTTGATTCAAAAGTCATGGCAAAGCTGAAGCTCTAGTTCGCATTTTTTAGTCAGTGTGACAGCGCATTGAGTTGTTAGGGTTTACCGCTTAATGGCATTTGAATTCATCTGTGCTTAAAGTCTATACACTTTCATACTACCTTTTGCTGTTGAGTCCAGAAGATGCTTGGTCAAAATCGATCTACTTTTAAGAGAAACTGGCATTTTCCTTCTGCTTCAGAGTCAGAGGCAGCCGAAGAAGATGAGCCAGCGTGAGACAAAAGATAAAGGTTCAAACAATAATGCGAATCTAAAGCCGCTTTATGCAAGGTCAATTGTTAACTCATTCGGCTCTGGCACAGTAAGTCCATTTCTAAGTGTCTACGCCGTCAAGTTAGGAGCCTCTGCCTCTGAACTGGGCTGGTTCCAGTCAGTCTCCAACCTGGCGCCAAACATGATGCAGGTTCCCTGGGGCAAGCTGAGCGACAAGATAGGTAGACGAATCCCGTTCATCATTCTGGGAGGATTAATAACGGCAATTCTGTGGGTGCCTCTCATGTTTGTAGGATCAGCCACACAGCTAATTGCGGTGATAGCGTTTCAGGCCATATTAGGTTCGATGGCTACACCCACATGGACCGCTCTGATCGGAGACCTCGTGCATTCTTCGAAGAGAGGCTCTATCACAGCCTCAATCAACCGACTGGCACAGGTCGGCAGCCTCCTCGCCACTCTTGCTGCAGGATATCTAATGGTCATGGTGCAGGGAACTCTCCAGCAAATGTTCTTTGTGCCTCTTCTTGTTGCGGTCTTGTTCGGCGTCGGTTCCTCACTTGTAATGATTCTTGTTCGAGAGAAGCCTCGTCCAAATAACCGATCTGTCGGTTCGATATTCAGCATCAGAGACTTAACCAAGCAAGCTCGAAGCAATCCGAACTTTGGGCGATTCACCCTCGCAAGTATTGTTTTCGGGTTTTTCATGTCTATGAGTTGGCCATTGTTCTCGATAACCACTGTCACTGTCTTGCAGGCCACCATGCTTGAGGTTGCACTGATAAGCGTGATTCAGGGAGCAGTCATGATAGCGTTTCAGCCATGGAGTGGAAAACTCGTCGACCGCGTTGGCAGAAGATCATTAATCATATCGTACAGGCTTGGCTTGATTCTCGTTCCAACCTTCTACGCTCTGGCAACAAGCGTCTACCATCTGTATCTGGCTAGTATAATTTTCGGCGTTATCACGGCTTTCGGTGACATAGCCATGTTCGCTTATCTCTTAGACATCATCGAAGAAGAGCTACGAGGAACGCTTACAGCCTTCTACAACCTAGTCACCGGAGTTGTTTTCTTTGTCGGTTCGCTGACAGGCGGGTACATGGCTAACTACCTTGTAGGCATCTTTGGACTAGCGCTTGCACTGCAGATTGTCTACGCGCTCTCTGCCGTTGGTCGCTGTGTCGGTGCGTTAACGTTTATGGCCATCGAGGAGCCCCACAAATACCCGAGTACACTGAGAAAAGAACTCCACGAAATCATGCACAGACTACCATTGATGCCAGAACGGGGGTCAACTCATCGATGAGGCTGCGATTAACTAGCCAGCAAGTGCTGTTGTTGCGAGACGAGGCTAGTAGGGTTCAGCCGCTTGAGGCATGTGCTCTACTCTTTGGAAGGACAAATGAAAAGGAAGCTATCGTTGAGAGGATCGTTACAGCGCCAAATGCTTTGAGGTCGACAATCAGGTTCGAGATCGATCCCAAAACGTTCTACGATGCCTTTATTCAAGCACAAGAAGATGGGCTTGATTTCTTAGGGTTGTTCCACTCTCATCCTGCCCCCGCTTACCCATCGAGCTTGGACCAAGAGTTCATGCGGCTCTGGGGAGATGCCTTCTGGTTGATTTTGTCTACTCTGGACAACAGTTTAGCTGCGTTTAGAATGTCCAATAGGCGAGTTCAAAGAGTGACCGTGAAGACAGATAAAGCTTAAGGACGGAAAGCCCATTATTTTACGCCTCGGAGGATGCAGGTTTTGAAAGAGACAGAGATACAGATCTCTGACATTAATGAGGGAAACCTGCGCGACATCCCGGCGTCATGCAGAGGTTGCGTTTACTGGGAGTTCCCCAAAGAGTTTGAAAAAGCCGCCCAAGAGAAAAAGGAGAATCAGCGAGACCTTGCCTTAGAGGAGAAGAAGCGAGAATGGTTTGTCAAAACTTTGAGCGAGTTCGGGACGTGTGGAAAGATAGTTTTCAGCCAAGACAAGGTCGTGGGCTACGCTCAATACGCGCCTGCCCAACGTCTTCCTCAGGTAGGCGAGTATGGGTCGAAAAACCTCGGAAAGATCGAGGATGGCGTTGTTTTTCTCTCATGTTTGTACATTAGCGACGCAGAGTTTCGTGGCACTGGCATCGGAGGAACGTTACTTGAAGAAATTATGGAAGACTTGAGAAGGCGTGGGTTCAGAGCCATCGAGACCTTCGCTTGCCGGAGCGGCTCAAACAATCCTTCGGGACCCATGAACTTCTACATACGGCATGGATTCCACGTCAAAGACAAGCAAAACCCACAGTTTCCACTCATGAGACGCTTTCTCTAGTTTCCATGGGTCTATTTTGAGACTACGTTCACTTTGTCGACCAAGACAGGTGGCTGTAGTCCTCTCGAGGGTAAGTCTGGGTCTCACTTTCGATCACTAGAGAAGTCCCGCAACGCGTTTCTTCTACTTCTTCAAGGCCCATGCAAGGGATGCAGCATCCTTGTAGAAACTGATCTGAATGTTGAGGCGGCTGTTTCTTTGATTCTTCAGCGGATGTGCTGAACCTTAGGGATGAACATGGGAATGGAGGCGTTCAAGGAAGATGCAGAAAGTGTGCTGATCTCGTACAAAAGCGCCGCAACTTTACTCCCTTTCGCAGTCAGCTCATAGGTTCGTGGCCTCTTCTCCTCATAAATCAGGTTCTTCTCCTTCAATCGTCGAAGATACTTGTATGTCCTCCTGACTGTTATCTTCGCTTGCAGAGAGAGTCGGCGAGCTGAGATTCCTTCGATTGGGATAGATTCAAAGACTCGTTTCTCAGTGGGCGAGAGCGTTTGTCTTGGCTTGCTTTTCGCCTTATGATAGAAGACGTATTCGCCTCGCAACCCATTAGAGAGTAGAAGTCGATTTTGCAACCTCTTCATAACCCTTGAGAGACTCTTCTGAGGCACAGACATCGCTAATTCATCAAAGGTCTTCGGCTTCTTCACTAATTCTCTAATGACTATTTCCTCGTAGCAACATGAATGAACCGGCAAAGCCATATCGAGCGCAGTGTTATGAAGCAGACCTTGAACGTTTCTTCCATAAAGTGAAACCTTATAGCGTGAGGCATCCTCTCTAACAAGACCGGCATTGATCAAGGGCTTAACGTATGCAGCCCTTATCGTGCTGGCACTGTGATAGAATCCTTCACGTTTCAGATACCTCTGCAGCTCCTTCAGGCTTCGAGGTTGCTCGCAGAGTGCGTCCAGTATTTTCACGCGTCTTGGATTCTTCACGGCATTAAGCAGCTTTTGAGAATGATCTTTCTCGGCAGTCAATTGTCTAAGTGACACGATCTCGTTTTTGACTCGCCAAATATCACAGCGTTCAACGCAGACCATGGGCGAAGAAGTCTTACAGTCTTTGCATTGGTCCTCAGCTTGTTTCAGCGCCTCGCTCAAACTTGAGGTTGCCTCGACTCTTCCGATCGACTGGCTTGATCCCATTCGTGTTGACATGCACTTTCATTCCTACTTGAGACTGAGCGTATGTCACAGCTAACATCCTGCATTTTGGGGAGGGGAGAGAAACCGATGATTCTCTTGGTCATCTGTCATACCATGACATACGTCATGTAAGACAATGACATACGTCATGCTTAAATACGTTTCCATGCAATAAAGTAAGCTCCAATGGAGCACCATTTATGCTGGCACCATGCGAAATAGCCGTCAAATCTGTGATACCTGCCGTAAGAGCTTATGTTGCCAAAGAACTAACCCAAACGTACAGGATGAAACAAAACGACGTTGCAAAGCTTCTGGGAATAACCCAGACAGCTGTGAGCAAATACGTCGGAAATGTGAGGGGGCAAGCCATCAGACTCGACCAAACAAAAGAGCTGCGAAAAATGATGAACGACATAGCCTCAGCGATAGCAGATGAAGAGATTTCAGGCCCCCAGTTAATCGTGAGATTTTGTGAAGTCTGCACAACCGCGAGACGACACAGGCTCATGTGTGGGCTATGTAAGCACTCGGACATCACACTCGACATTGATTCGTGCGACGTCTGCAGAAACGGGCAATCCTGCTCTTCTTGTTTCTAGAATCTTAGGCATATCAGAAATCCGCGTTTTGATTCGACTAGGTCAAGTCAACAGACCCGTCAGGGCAGCCTGAGAAGGAAAAACGTGAAGGTTATCGCTATAACCGAAACCAAGATGGCCCTTTTCCATTGTAGTTCACGCAGAACTTTCACAGCTGCGGTGCCTAGAATCGCCAACCATGCAAAACTGGCAAAAGAGAATATGAAATCGATTTCGCTTGGGAGGGACCCCCAGTTTTTTTCAATAACGCTCACTGCAGAACTGATCTCAGCGTCGTTAATAGGCGGCCAGTGGCTAAGTTCGCTAAAGTACAATGAAGGAAGTGTCCAATAGACTACAGTGCGCACAGCATACAAGATCACAAAAACCGAAAGCAGATAGGCTAGATCAGGGAACAAAATCCGAAAGGAGATGTCTTTTCCTCCAAGCATTCTGCTGATCAATACCAAGCCGGTTGCAAAGATAAGCCAGTACACCACAATGCCAAACGTGGTTGACACGAGGTAGCTTATGTACCAATTACTGAACGAATCTGCAGCTAGGAAACTCGTGGGCTGATCATTGATGTTGACGAATACCTTGGTGGCAAAGGTGTAAAGCGTGGCAGCGGTAGCCACCAAAATAAGCGCTGAGAGAGACAGCAGTCCCTTCAAAGCGGATTTATGGACAAGCTGACCAAATGTTTTCACCGGTGAGATGAGAATTTTCAGTGGCAAGAGCATCTGCTTTACTGTGGTGAGTTCAGGAGCTTGCTCAGCAGTCGGAGTTGGTTGTTCCTCAATGGTCAATCGTGTGCCACCGTGATACGTAAAGAGCTTACATACCTAGTTTAAGCCTTCGGTATGTTTCATAGTCAACGTACTCAAGGAATTCACTCTCAGCCTGAGAACGGACCGTGAACCTTTGACGACCTCTTTTTTCAAGAATCTCGTTCGTGACAAGCAGTGAATAGGCGTCGCTTCCAGCGCCGGAGCCGTAGCTTACAATTAGGATTCTATCGTTGGGTTTGGCGACATCAAGAATAGCGGCCAATCCTATTGGAGACGAACCCGAATAAGTGTTACCAAACCTAGCCACTTGAAGACCAGGCATAAACTGGTCTTCTTTGAAGCCCAGTTGAGTTGCCACTTTGATGGGAAAACTGACATTGGGTTGGTGTGATACAAAATAGTCTATGTCGCTTGGCTGAAGCCTCATTTTGTCCATGAGCTTCTCTGCAGCCTTCGTAATGTGTTTGAAATATGCAGGTTCACCGGTGAATCTTCCACCATGCCTTGGATAATTTTCCTGATCCCTCCGCCAGAAGTCAGGTGTATCCGATGTGCATGAGCACCAGTCTTCGATTTCAGCGATCACATCTTTCATCCCGAACATGAAGGCTGAAGCGCCGTAGCCCACAAAGAAGTCAAGTTCTCCTCCCAGTTCGTTTCTTGGCGCAGCCTGAGAGTTATCTGTGCCTACCACCATCGTATAGTGTTGGCGCATGCTTGGGTAGTATACCAACGCGGCGGCATCTTTAAACATGCATGTAGCAGCCTTGCAGGCGAATTCGGTGTCAACCGCGTCAACTGTCTGCATGCCGCCGGCTTTGTCTTCTTCTCCAAGTTTCAATACTTGAGCAACCTTGGAAGCGATGGGTTTGACTGCGTAAGGGTTGGATTCTGAACCAACATAGACCTTTGCCACCAGTGCTGGGTCGACTCCGGAATGAATAAGCGCTATCTTGCTTGCTTCTACGGCTGCGGTGATGGAGTCTTCGTCTATGAAAGGCACGCTTCTCTCGATTGTGCCCTCCTTCATCCTAAACTTAGAGGTGTAGACTCCGTAGCCAACGATCCCTGGCCTCTCAGCTTCCTTGTTCGGCTTAACGATCTGATGCTCTTGGAAAGGATAGTATTCGTCTGCAAGCGTGAAGGTCAGCGCAATTGTTGGGATGATGTCACTCTGCTCCACTGCGTAGCGTCTTCTGAACCTTGGTACAACTTCCATGCCTTCCAGCTCGGCTACGTTGATTTCCTGCCCTCTTAGAAGCGTGTCCGTAAGTCTACCCGGCACACGAACCTTGCCGTTGTGAAAAGATACGATCCCATAAGCATATGCTTCAAGCTTGGTGAACTTGTTGGTGGGTTCGTTTACAAGGGTTGCAACTTCAATTTCGCCTTTCTCGTAGAAATAGTCAACATCTAGCATCTTGCCGAAGCTCTTTCTTCCGCACGTGCCGCAGTAGTCTCTCGGCCTGAAATATTCTTTGCCGCAGATTCCGCATATGCTTCCTCTGAGTCGATCTCCAATGTATGAAACCCTGCGCTCGATCGGCTCACTACTCATCGACTAATCACCTCGCTTCAGAATATGAACGTAGGCCTTGGTTCCGAAGCCTTCCAGCTCCAGTGCACAGCCATATTTTAGATCATTCTGTGTTTTTACTTGGCGATTGTCAGCTTCGCCTCGGAGTTGTTTTACGATTTCGTATACTTGTGCGCCCCCTGTGGCGCCTAGTGGATTTCCGTCTGCCTTTAATCCACCGTTCGTGTTCACGAAGAGTTCCTTCATGTTTGCTCCATGGAAGACTTGTGATCCGTTTTTGAAGCTTTCTGCAACGTCCTGCCATGCCCTGCCTCTTTTTGAGAAGCCTAGATCCTCGAAAGAGATCAGTTCTAAGAAGGTAGACTGGTCATAAAGCTCAGCTATCTGGATGTTGTCAACGCTGAGGTTTGCCATTTTGAGTGCAGTTTTCATGGCGATTGTGCTTGCTATGAATTCGGTTCTCTCTTCTCGGGCTGGATATGTGACGTAGTCTGTTGCAGAGGCAGAACCAGTAACGCAGATTGGGGCGTCTGTCCATTTCTTGGCTTGGTCTGGACTGGCTAGTATTAGTGCTGTTGCTCCGTCGGATATGGGCGCGAAATCGTAGAGTCCTAATGGGCGTTGGCTGTTTTGTCGTTCTTTGAGCACGGCCTCAACAGTGATTTCGCGTTGGTACTGAGCGTGCTCGTTGAGTAGGGCGTTCTTGTGGTTTGCCACGGCTATCTGAGCTAGGGCAATGTTGAAGGTTTCTAATTCTGACTTTGAAACGTTATAGTTTTTTATGTATTCGCGCAGCATGAGTTCGTGGTTTGCCTCTGGGGTACATCCAGCGTAGTAGCTCCAGGGGTCTTCTAGCAGCATGAGGTCGTCTCGTATTTTGTCCCAGCGGTCGGTCATTTTTTCAAGGCCGCCGACTAGAACAAGGTTGTATCTGCCTGCCTGAATAGCGTTGCAGGCGTTGAGGAGCGCGGAGCTGAAGGATCTGGTTTTTTCCATTGGAATGTGCAGTTCTGTGAGTTCAGACAGGAAGCCTTCTTCGATGCCTATCTTATTGGTTATTGGAAGAAAATAGTCGGCGAAGTAGCCTGCGTCGAGGTTCTTTCTTTCGATACCTGCCGATTCTGAGGCCTTGAGCCAAGCCTCTTCGATGAGTTTTTCTGGTTCTCTCTCGTAGTGTTCGCCAAATTTTGTTCTGCCAATTCCTATTATGGCTGGGCAAGGTTTAGTCATGAAAATTTCACGTTCTGCATTTCTGTAAACTTTCTTTTACGTTCCCCAAAGAGTTTATTAAAGCTTCTGCGTTTCCGGGCAAGCGCACGTGTGGCGGAAAGCCTTCAGAATATAAGTGAGAATTGTCATTTCATTAGCCGTGACTGGTGAAGGCAACAGTTGATTCGCGTGGTTTTCTTTGACCTTGGTGACACCTTGGTTGCTGAGGAAAGCGCGATGGGAGCACACCTGTGGGAAACCACGTTAACTAAACTCCCCCACTTAGACGAGGTCTTAACAGAGTTGAAGAGGAAAGGCTTCAAGCTAGGCATCATAACCAACACGGTCACTTCACGTGAGGAACACGTTCGCATGGCATTGCGAAAAATAGACATTGAAAAATACTTCGACATCATTATCACGTCGGTAGATGTGGGTCACGAGAAACCAGACGAACGAATATTCCTGACAGCCCTACGAAAGCTCAGAATCAAGCCAAAAGACGCTGTTATGGTAGGCAACCGCATATCAGCCGACATCGTTGGCGGCAACAGAATGGGCATGAAAACCATACTCTTCAGATGGAACAAGCGTTATCCGGAAAGGATAACATCGCCAGAGGAACAGCCTACACGCACAATTAGGTCTCTACAAGAGCTACCTTTCGTGCTTGAGGAAATGTTGAGTAGCGATGCGCATTGACGAGGATTTCTGTCATGATAGATGCCTGAGACTCAAGAGCATTCAGCTACAGAGTATTCACGACTGAAAAGTCCGAGTTATGTCGTATGGGCTATGTTTAAGTGAGGAAAAAAAGGGGGGAGATAGGCTTTTGCGTGATTCCCCTAGGGTTCTATTGTGAATGACAGGTCTTTGCATTTGCCTAGCTCAGACGTGTACCACTTGTACCCATAGAAGCTGTACTCAGCGTACACGTTTAGATGGTACAATCCGACATCGACTCCGGGATCAAGATACATCGTGTATGTCAGGAAGTGGCTCATGTGGCTCGGTTCAACTAGTTCCATGTTGGTTATGACCTTGAAGTCTTCACCGTCTTTTGGACCGCTGAACGTGACTCTTGCCAAGAGTGGAATGTCCGCCCAGTTCTTGACTTTGGCGTAGAATGTGAACTCGTTGCCCATCTGAGAGATGTCAAAATGGCGGTTGCTCACATGGCAGTTTATAAGTTCAATGTAGCGGTCCGGTGTTAACATGTAACTGTCAACGTCCACGGTGCCGTCTGTCACCGTGTGCTGCAGATCTGCACCAGATGGGTCAGTTAGTGACGTCTTTCGAACGTCAATTGGTGAAACACCTACGTCTTGGGCTATGAATTTTATGATGAAAAGTGTTCCACTGCCCGATGCCCCGGTGAATGTGCCTATGGCTGTGCAAGTTGCGTCTATGTAGGAAGTAGCGCCAAGGTTGTTGAACACTTTCTTTATGAACAGTGTTCCAGCTGGAGCTTGGCTCTTCAGCCACGGTCCCTCTGTGACAGTCTGAACCAGTAGGATGTCGCCGTCGAACACAAGTCTAACTTGCCATGCATAAACGCCGACTGCATTAGCAATTTTTATGTCTACAGTGACTTCGTTGCCCACGCTTGTTGCCTGATAAGCGGGTGCTACAGATATGTCGGGTAGCACTGCTGCCGCTGGACCATGCTCAATTTGACTGACAGATGTTGGAATCAACGTAGCCAAAGTCAAAACAAGGAGAATTAGCAAACTACGAAATAGGTTGTTAGATCTCTTCATACCTTTACTTCCTTCTCTCTTTCAGCGACAACACTATCAATCACAAAAGTATTTAACATTTTTCAAGCATTTACATTTGACAATCAACAGAATTGTATGATAGACAAGCAGAATTGAATGTTTTCGCATGAAATCTGCAACAGATTCATGAGCAAGATGCAAAACTACTCGACATTAGAAAGGGGTAGCGTAGGAAAAGCCGGTGAGGAACAAGCGAACACTATGCTAAACGTATGGAAATGTATTGAAAATAGGAAAACGCGTTTTGAGGCTACTTTTATCCGAAGAGAGCTCCTAAGCCTTCGATTGCTGCCTCTTCCTTCTTCTTTTCTTCTTCCTCTTTCTTCTTCTTGTCTTCAGCAGTGGTGGATGGTTTGGCTTCTGCTCCAGCTGCCGGTGTTGGTGCAGGTGCTGTAGCTACTGGGGCAAAGGTTGTAGCTGATCTCAGTGCTTCGTCTATGTTGACTTCGGCTAACGAGGCCACTAGTGCCTTAACTCTTATGGGGTCAGCGTTTATTCCAGCCGCTGTTAGAACCTGGGTTAGGCTTTCTTCGTTGACTTGCTTGCCTGCCTTGTGTAGAAGTATAGCAGCATGAACGTACTCCATGCTCATCCAGTTTTCACCTCTGCACAATTCACCATTACTTGCTTTTCAACCTTTCTGAACGGATGATTCTGAAGTAACCTGATCCTGTTTGGGTTTGGCCTTCTCTTCAACCTTGGGCAGCTTGGTGCTCAGGGTCAACGCCTCAGCATGAGCCTTTCTTAGCAGGTCAGGGATTGTCTCCTTCGTGGGTATTGCCGCGTTCAAGGCCAGATTAAGGGCTTTGTGGTGAGCCGTCTGCAACAGCAATGATATGTTTTCTGCTGTTGGGTAACCCGTGTTCAAACACAGATTCAAGGCGTTGAATTGGGCTTCTACGAGGGTTTTCTTGAAGCCTTCAATGTCTAGGTGAAGGTGTTCATCGTCGATTATGAGTCCATCCTCGTAAACCGTCTTCAGGGCAAGTCCAACTTCAACGGGCTTAATGCCCAGCTTTGACAACACGCTTGCCAATCGTGCGTCTATGATGTCGTCCTTCTTTGCCACCAATGTGTCCTTGTTAACCCACACGCTGCCAGCTTCAATCCGAGTGGGCAACCCAACAGAGCCCAGTTGACTAATAATTGGCCCAGGTGGCATACCTGTGTTGCCCGCTGGAACAATCACGTCAGTGGCCGCAGTGTCTCCAGCTTTGGCCGTTGTCTTCACTCTGCCCCTTTCTAAGAGAAGCGACAGCTTGAAAGGGTTAAGATTAGTGAACAGGAAAATGTTTGAACCCTCGAGAAGTGGCGCGAGCTTTTCCAGGTCAGCCTTGTCCTTAAAGTCTGTAACAGCCCGCTGCATCAATGTGTTCTTGATCACGTATAAGCTGGCAACATCCTTCAGCTTCTTCTTCATCTCCTGCAGCTGTGCAGCTCGAACCTTCTGCAGGTTAGCTACACCCAGAACTCGGTACTCTTTAAGCAGCTTTTTGATTTCTTCAACTTTCGCGGCTTTCTGCTCCACCACTTGCCTTGGCATGAAGGTTCCCATCTAAAGCTTCATTTTCACAGGCGGTCCCATGGCTGTCTTGATCACAACAGATCTTACGTTCTTGAGCCCGCGCTTGAGCTTACCTTCGAGCCGCCTGATCACGGCTTCAATGTTTTCAACGATATGCTCGTCAGGCATGTCTTCAGTGCCAATGCGACACTGCAGGATTGGTTGACCGCGCAGACGAACCTGTACAGTCTTGCGTTGCTTCTCAATTACCTCGGTTATGTTGGCGTTAGGCGCGACAGGAGTGGGCATTCTTCCCTTCGGACCTAACACTGCGCCCAGAACACGACCCACGGTAGGCATCAAGGGCGCTTCTGCAACGAAATAGTCGTGCTCGTCAGCCAAGTGTTTCTGCCTCTTCTTGTCGCCAGCCAACGCTTCTAAGTCGGCTCGTTCAATAACGAGGTCTGCACCTGCTTTCTTGGCCCTTAAGGCCAGTTCTCCAGTGGCTATCACGCAGACCTTGCTCTGCTTGCCAACCGCATGAGGTAACTCGACTGATTCTTGAATCTTGCTCTCAGGCTTCTTCATGTCAATGTCGCGAAGGTTGATGATCAATTCAATGGACTGAACGAACTTCTTTTTTTCAGCCTTGTTCTTTGCTTCCTTCACTGATTCAATAAGTGCCTTGGCATCTAATGACATGTAGGAAGCCTCGTGCTTTCAAACCGTATGGAGAGCACTTATAAAAAGCTTGCTTAGATAAATGAACGAAACTAGAGCTGCTACAACTAGCACTAATATTTGCGGATGATCATACTCGCTCTTTCAGGCTCAGTTGTTTCACTCATTTTCTTGACGACAACTTGGAACCCATCAAGCGTGCTTGGGATTCTTTGGAAGTCAGGCATGCTGTCTTCAACATAAACGGCGATTCCGATAATGTAATTCTGTTCGTCACGAGCAATACCTGCGCCCACAACGCCTTCAATGTCTAACAGGCTGGCTTCATTTTCATGGAGAATTTGAACTATTTTGGTATCGGTTGGTGTCCTATCGTTTAGAGTGAAAACTATGAATGACACTGCAACTAGAATCGCTGAAACTCCCACGAATACTAATAGTCTCTTTCTGATTTTGTTCGTTTTCATACAGGAAATTCATCGCAAATACCAGTATTTAACGATTTAAATCCGAGTATCTTTTAGTCTCAACCAGAATTGTCTAGAAGAATACTCGGCTCTTAAATCCTATCCTAAGAAATCCTATAATCCTATCACCTCCTCTCTAGAAGCGTTTTTATGTTGCACAAATACTCTTTAGACTGAGAGGCATCGTGGCACTGCATCTCCTCGGAGCTCGTCAGTAGGCAAGCTCGTACTTTCTGAAAACAAGGAACAGTCTACGAATGTTTCTCTTAGTTGAAAAAACCAGAGGTGGACTTATTTGTCAAAAATAGTCTCAAATTGTGACCTAAATTCATAAATAATCGCAGAACGGTTATCTACAGTAATGCATACGCGGGGAGACGGGCAATTGGTCCACTATGTTCAAGCCATGAAGGGACAAGGGATGATGATTAGGAAGTCTTTGCCCTTCTTGTGCCCAGACCTTAACTATCTCGAGAGAATGCTAGACAGCCGAGAAGCAATTGTGATTCTTGCTAAAGAAAAAGATGTCATAGTAGGAGTCGTAGGCGGCTGGCTTGAGGGGACACCCAGCGGATATGACATTGAAGACAGGTTTTTGAAGCAAAGCGGTGCCTATCATGAAGCGCATCTCGACTGGATAGCAGTAAAAGAGGAATTTAGAAAGAAGAAAATCGGTGTAACGCTGGTTGAAAAGGTCTGCAAATGGGCAATAAGGAATGGCAAAAAGAGAATTTGGACCGAAGCGTCAGAGGACACTGCTATCTTCTACAGTAGGCTTGAATTTGAAGAAATAGGGCGGTTTCGAGACGAGAAAGGCGAGAGATACGTAACCATGCTCAGGCAGCTGTGAGAGTCTGAGCAGGTCTTTTCTAATTATTTTTCTTCTGGATGCTTGACATCTTCTCCGACTGTGTACAGAAAGATGCGAGCCGATGAGGGTCCAAGCCTGTCGAATGTTTTTCCCAATTCCTTGATGACTGAAGCGTAATTATTGGATTTGTCGAGTCTGTCCAAATACGATTGGAACGAGCCAAACTTCCCCCTGATAGCTCTGAATTGGCCCGCATTGTGAATAGTTGCTTCGATTTTGAGTCGATTTCGCACGATGCCTTCGTTCCTCATTAGCCGGTCTACGTCAGCCGGTTTGAATTTGGAAATCTTTTCTATGGAAAAGTCTTGGAAGGCCTTTTTAAAGTTGGGCCATTTCTTGTCTATCATCTTCCAGTTCAGGCCTGCTAGAAAGACTACACGAGTCATGTTTTCGAAGTAGGCGTCGTCGTTTGGTGGACGCCGGCCTCTGTACATCCATGCTGGAGGACGCCAACCTTTTTCTGTCAATCTGAAAACCCGCTTGCACAATGCAGTAACTAGGCTAATAAGTTTTGGCAGATTGAAACGAGTCCAGAAGCTTAACAGACTTGCTATTCTTCTTTTCCAAGGGCGTCTTCATATTTTCCTCGGTCGACTTCTTTCTGCACGTCTAATGGATCTTTTCCATCTACGGTTACGCCCATGCTGACGCAGCTGCCCAAGACTTCCTTCACCGCCGCCTTAAGGTTAGCTGATAAGAGTTGAGCGCTTTTCATTTTGGCGATCTTCACAATCTGCTCCATTGTTAGGTTGCCTATCTTCTGAGCCTTAGGTGACCCGGAGCCCTTCTCCACCTTCAGCTCCCTCACTATCAGTGCCGACATAGTTGGCGTGCCAACGGTGACTTCAAACTCTTTGGTCTCTGGGTCCACAATAATCTTCACGGGCACTTTCATGCCTGCATAGTCCTTGGTGACTTCGTTGATTCTGTTCACTATGGCAACGACGTTGACTCCTAAAGGACCCAGCGCGGGACCGAGTGGAGGTCCTGCAGTTGCCTGTCCTCCTGCAACTAGGGCTTCCACAACTTTCTTGGCTTCACTCAATGGGTAACTCTCCTTCTTTTTTGGCTCTTTCAACGAGTCTGACGTAGTCGGCGTGAACTGTGATGGGCAGGGTGAATGTCGCTTCTAGTAGTTCAAGCGTTACCTCTTCCTTTGTCTTGTCTATGCGCGTGATCTTTGCACGCATGCCCTTGAAGGGTCCGCCCACAACCTCTACAACGTCATCGGTGCCTAGGTCCTCGATGATTGGCTTGACCACGACGTAGCGTTCAACCTCAGAGAAAGCTACAAGTCCAGGAACTCTGGACCGCACGTGTTTGATGCCTGAGATGGCTTGCTCGACGAAATGTGGGCCGTCGGCTTCAACAAAGACGTAGCCCTTCATCATTTCAGGCACGAGAACAGCCCGTATCGGCAGTTTGGTGTTCTCGACTCGCAGTGCGATCATGTTGGCCACGTTCTTCTCTTGTCCAGCCGTGGTGCGTACGGCAAAGACAGAAGTGGGTGTCTTTCTCACTTCCTCTGTCATGCTTTGGCCCTTCTAGACGCCACCGCCGCTCCATGCCTGCAATGCTGCCGAAACAAATTTGATTATGAAACCCACAGCGCCCACAGCGACTACTCCCAACAGACATATCTTGACTGACAGCCAAATCTCGTCTCTGCTGGGTTTTTTGGCCAGTTTGAGCAGTTTTGCTGCAGAACTGAGGAATGACCTTAAGCCCAAGGTTGCTCAACTCACAAACAACAATGGATTCTGATATAAAGGCTTATCGCGCCATCTCTGTAACTTGTTTGAACTCGAACCTCAGCTGTTATTCGAGTCTTCTCACTGAGAGTGATAGCGCACGTTCCCAATCATAGATCACTCTAGAAACAACGGTCCACGTTTCCAATGTCTCTCTGTCGATGCTCACGACTTCGTCTGCCAACTTTAGTGTAGTCTTTGAGAAGTGGCCGCGTGGGAAGCCTCCGATCAGCACAGCTGGTCTTTTTTGCCTGATGAGCTTTGTAACTGCCACTTCTGTCGTTGTGGGCTTTCCCATGCGGCTCAGTGCCAATGTGTGTGAGGGTCTGATTGCGTTCATGAGTTGGGTTAGGGTCTGATGTTTCAGTGTGAGCAAGGGCAGGTCCTTTTCCTCTTCAGGTGGTATCTGTCCAAACTCGAAGAGTTGCTCCATCAAGCTGACGAAGCGGTTGCAGTTTTTGGGCAGTCTGGTCTCGGGGTTTACCCAAATCACATGATCAGCGTGGGTGTGAATGTAGACTGTGAGCATTCGTTCCCTGTTGAGTGGGGAACCCAGCGCTTCGAGCAGGGCAAAGTGCACGATGTCAGGTCGGCCTCGCTTCTCGTTTTGTGCAAGCCGTTTCATGGCTGAGTGATGGTAAGAGCGGTCGAGAATGACAGAGCGAAGGCGCTTATGACGCGCTTTCGCGAATTTTTGGATGGTTGGATGTTTCCAAAGCACTTTCGGAATCGTTTCAAGCGCCGATTCAGCCAACACAAGCGTAAGCAAATGCGTAGCCCTTAGAGAGTGGTATGGAGAGACGTTGTCCATAAAAGATTAGTGTAATAAGCGATGGCACAGGTCAATCTTTCAGTTTCAGCCACCTGTCTCCACTTGCCGCTGGTTTTCCGCGCAAGTAGCCTTAAGAGCGCAGTGCTCACGGATGTCTGTTCGTTACCTCAAGACGCCTCCATCTCTCCAAAGGCCGTAAGATGAGAGAACAGGAAAAGGTAACTTCCGATGACTCTCTCATCTGATACAGTTATTGTTGTGATCAGGGCTCTCGGGCTTGGTTGCTGATATGAATTTCGAATCCTCAATCCTGAATTCATAACGCTTTTTTCATGGCTTTTACGTATCAATACGCTATGGAAGACTACGGACTTTTGTTTCAATTGATTCTTGTTGCGTTTGCGCTCGTCATAGTAGGCGTGGTCTTCATCGTTTACCTCTTGATTCTGAGTATGAGGAAGAATAGGCGAGAAAGAGATATTGCCATCTCTGTAACTTCTACTTTAGATACCGTGTGGAAAAAGAGGGTAAATGAACAAGACTCGGCAGATAGCTCTGCAGCGCATTCACACTCTGTTTAGGCTTGCTAAGCAGAACATTCGCAAGGAACCAGAACTGGCACTGCGTTACGCCGAGATTGCTCGAAAAATCGCTATGCGAACACGATTGAAGTTGCCAGCGGAATATCGGCGCTTGATCTGCAGGCACTGTAAAAGCTTTATCTATCCAGGCGTCAACTGTCGTGTTCGATTGCAGAGACGCCGTGAACCACACATGGTCTTGACATGTCTTGTGTGTGGCAAACAAACCCGCATAATGCTTAAGCCACGTAAAACGGACAAGAGGGAAGACCTTGATAACTAGCCGAATGAAGCGGCGAATCAGGCACGACTTGAGCGCTGAGAAGCCCACTGTCTGGGTGGGTAAAGACGGCTGCACTGCGCAGATTGTCAACGAAATCAGCAGGCGGCTCGACGACCATGAGGTTGTTAAGACGAGGATTCTGCCGACCGCCTTGCAGAATGAAGAAGCAAAAGAAATGGCGGCGAGGGTAGCAAATCAAACAGGCTCAACTCTGATTGACGTGCGCGGCCACACATTTGTCTTGTATAGGTCGAAAAGCAGGGGCAAACGGAAAGGTGGGTCTTAGGCTCTTTCGACTGAAACGTTGAGTTCTCTCAGAGCGCTGATTATTTTTTCTCTGTCCATTGCTCGCATGCTTTTCCAGTCGAAGACCGCTGAGTCCACTTTTTCCACAGTTTTCTCAACACATTGCCTAACGACTTCCGGATCTGCATTAGGCACT
>Ga0315310_10000595_pt1 | contig 23416 bp, 15 predicted proteins | sample TDP5_MG_FD_203630 | JGI IMG/M metagenome (GOLD analysis project Ga0315310, IMG submission 203630) | Freshwater sediment microbial communities from Lake Towuti, South Sulawesi, Indonesia - TDP5 | ecosystem: Environmental > Aquatic > Freshwater > Lake > Sediment | place: Indonesia: South Sulawesi...
TTGGAAATATCGGGGGGAAATGAACCGTACGAGTTACTGGGACAGGGGCAGGTTTCCGGACTAGACTGAAAAGGTAGACTGGGGAAAGAACGTGGGCATCCTTAGAAGGCAGATGAGTCTAGCATATTTGCCCAATTGGAACGAGCATTTATGTTTTGATAGAGAATCTTATCTCTGGCTGTCGCTCATAAAAAAAGGGAAGAGGGAATTTTCAGACGTATGTCATTGCTGCGGGCAGTGCTTGCGTCCAGAACCCTATCCAAGCTAAGATGAAGAACATGCCTAGGTTTTGAATCACAGTGAAACCTATGATGCCGGGTATGCCGACTCTTTCCCATAGTCTCGTTCCACCGATCTTCATTATGGTGTACTTGTATATGAAGCCTATTACTGGCGGCCAAAGGTGGCAACATGAAAGCAACGCTGTCCATATACCTACGGGGTGTATGAAGAACCATGGGAATCTAGCGCGAAGGAAGAAACAGCCGAACACAACGATTATTCCACTTATGGCATACGTTACGCGTTCCATGGCAGTTAGAGTGTGACCGGGGTTAAGGGTATAGGTCTGTGCGCCGGTTGCTTGCTCTGTCCACATGTCATAGCCGGGGTTAGTGTTTATCCCGCCAATTCTGGTCCACCACCACATGCCGAATAGCGTCGCAACAAAGAAAGTGAAGATCGATGTCACAATCATCGTCTTTATGACGTCTTTGGGGTCAGTATTGGCTTCGTCAGTTATTTTGAATATCATTATTTGATATGACGAATGATGACCTGTCCATGTGCTATTTATGACACTGGCACTACTGAAGTACATGCTCTTAAACAAGGCTCCATCAAGAACTGGCGCTTGGCCCCATGAACCAGTAGTATACCCCACATCGTAAAGCCATCCTCGAGCGTCCGGGAGTTGAACATGTTCGATGTAAGCATCAGCTCTGGTTTTGGTATTGGCTAGTTCGAAGAGGAGAAATAGGACAACCGCTGTAAGCGAAACAGCGACTGGCACTCCGACCGCCATCCAGATTGCCAACATCAGTATCCAGGTTGCAATTAGGCCAATCCCGACAAGGCGGTAGGGGACTCCATCTTCCTCTTTGGGTCCAGTAGCGCTTCCAAAGGCATTTCTGAGGATATTGAGAAAATGTTCTCTGTAGTTCCATGCTACCCATACACCAATGCCGAACATTAGTCCATAAGTGCCCCAGTAGTTGAACTTGAATGGTCCTTCTACGTTGCCGTATTGAGAGGTAGCTTGCTCGACGCCAGGAACGTATGAGACCCACCCGAGTCTAACAGCGATGGCTGGATATATCATCAACATTGCTATGTGGCATATGATGCATGTCAATGTGATGTCTAGAGAACACAGAACATATATTGGGATGTCCACCCACCACAACCATGTATTGCCGAAAGCGCCGGGGAGGTACTGCTGGAATAGGCCGGTTAGATCGATATGATTTCCAGCGAATTCGCTGCTTGGTGGGATGGCTGGGATAAAGTAGTTTAATACGTCTGATGCGCCTATGACAAGTCCCACCGCTCCGCCTATCCAGAACGCCTTTGCGTATGCTGTACTGAAGTCGAGTATCTTCACTCTTTTGTGGCCAGGCTCTTTCTCCATTTGAAGATCCAAGAGAGGATACGTAGCCGCAGCGATTGGGAACATTAGCCGTTCAGTTTTGATGAATGGTTTTCGAAGGGACAAGGCTAGACACAAGCCAAAGAGTGCGAATGCCATCCAGACTGCGAAATAGAATAGTATCGACGGTGTCCATGCTCCCCAGTCAATTGGTGCACCCTCGAATATCGCATTGAGATTCTGAGAAGGGGCCATCCAATCTGGGATGAACGCGCCAAAACTCTCTTTGTAGGGACTTGCATATTTCATGAATGCGGCTGAGGCGGGCCCAATTCCTGGTAGAAGTTGGGCGCCTCCATAGGGAGAAATATAGCCGCCTAGTAGGTAGAATGCGTTTGCGTTGAAAAAGCTTACACCAATCAGCAGAGCGAGTTCCTGTTTTCTAAGTCTCAGCTTCTCAGGTAGTATGTTGTGGAAGAAGAAGATGAGCAATGTCGGGGCTAGTGGCAGAAGCCCGCTTGGGAACAGCCAGTAGTTGGTCATTGTAGCCTGTACTTGCGTTGTTATTACCTGTATCGCTATCGCAAGCAAGATGATGATCCATGTCCTCGGATAGAGCCCTTTTGCTAGAGGCTTCTCTTTCTCCATTTTCATTTCCCCGTTTCAAGATATGTGCCGGAAAAGTATTTAATTCTTACGGCTTAGTTGACGCTGCAAGTTCCATATACTTTCTCCTTACCCCAGAACTCAGACTGGTCCATGTTAAGAACTGCTCTCGAAGTCGTGTGACAAATTCTCTGTTCAAAACCTTCCAGTCAGAGTCGTGGCCGGATACTCTCTCCAATATCAGGTTACAGGTGAACCGATCTTCCTGTCTCTCAACCCTTATTCTAACATTCTGGAATAGATGGAGATCCACTGGCAACAAGTTCACATTTACGTTCAACTCTTTGTTGCTCAATGAGAGTTCTAGACTTCTTGTATTGAATGTTCCTAGGCTTTCATCAGTCTGCGACCTAAAATACTCAGCTAGATACACTAACAAAGCATCACTCTCCTTCTCATCTCTTAACACGAATGGAAATGGAATCTGCCAGATATTTCCTGCAGGGCTGGTGGGTATGGACCATTTCCTTTTGAGCGAGGGCGTTGCCAGTTTAGAAGCTAGCCCAGAAGGATACAGTGATGAAAGAGTGGTGAATAAGAGGGAAAACCCGATAACGAGCAGCTCTCCCGTTGTGGTGAAGTTGGGATAGAAGCCAGGAAGAAGATTATAAGATATCAGTAGAACGTTTGTACCCAGACCTGCAACAAAGCCAATAAGAGTGCTGACAACCGCGTAGATGAAGGCTTCGATAATAAAGATGAATGAGATTCCAGATGGGGAAATTCCGACGGTGCTGAAAATGAAGATATCCGATTTCCTTTCGTGCACATTTCCAACCATCGTCGTCAGTATCACCATCAACCCGATTGCTAACGGCACAATGGTCATTTCCAGCCCCATTGTGGGGAACAAAATGCTTCGGCTGTAAATGCGGGTGGTTCCATTGTGGGATACATACACCTGCACCTTGAAGTTTAGAGCTAAATCTTTTGCGATGGTTTCGATGACTCCTGGATTATCGAACTTTACTGCGACACTGGGTACGTATGCACCCAAGTCAACGGCCAGCTCATACGGAACAATGATCATATTGTCCCAGGATGTAGGTAGAAAGAGTAAGAGTTCCCCCCTGGCCGTTTGCGAGTGAGTTATCATAGACAGGTCTTCAGGCCTGATAGGAGCTGCTTGCATACCGTCTATGTCAACAATGCTATTCAAGAGGTTTGAGTCGTACATTCCTAGGATTTGCAGGGGTATTCCTCCCCAATATACAGTATCCCCCAGAGTGGCTCCGATTGTTTCACCTATGCCTTTAGGAATGATACAGCTGTAGTAATCAAATTCAGTAAACCATCTTCCTTCTTCTATATGAACCGTGTTAAGAAGTTCCTCTTCGGGTGTTAGGCCAATCACTGCTTTTATCTTTGTTGATCCAGACGGCCCTTTTACGTCAGCCTCTGCGCGCTGATTCTGGTATGATTGAGGATAATACCAAGCCCTTTTCGCTATGATTGAACTCTTCACGGTTGGTTCGCCAAAAAATTGGTCTACATACCTGTGCGACAACAGCAGATCCGGCGTGACCACCTGACTTCTTTTTATTAAGAAGCCACTATAAGGTGTATTTCCCTCATACACTATATTCTCCCTTGGAACCATGGTAATCGTTACAGACGTTAGTGCAGTGAAGGAGAATACAACGATTGTGAGGCTGGCTATAGTCAAAATCGTTCTGAACTTCCTGCGTCTCATATTCTGAATTGATGAACCAAAGCACATCTTGAGGGTTGAAGAAATTCTTCTTCTTGAGTATTCAAAATGAGTACCCAACATTGATACTCGGTACTTCTTGAGCGAATCGACCATCCTATCGCCGAAGAACGCTAGAACCATCAAGAAGAAGACTTCAAAGGATATTCCTAGCAAGGAGATAAAGGAGTTGGAAACTACCCTCATCCCCGGATGCAAGAGATAGAAGCCAAATATCGTTACAAGTCCTACCGAGACTGTTGAAACAATCCTATTTCTCCCAATCGTTATGAAGACCAGCCTCTCAAACAACAATATGAAAGGTACCAATAATGCAAAGAATATGATAGTACTGATTGCAACTCCATTGATCAGGTTGAATGTCGCACTGTAAAACGAAATCGACCAAGACAGAGCAGACAATGCTCTGGCATACGCTTCCTCATATTTCGCATTCTGAAGGAGATCATTGGCATTGCTTAGGCTTTCCTGTGCGTATCCCAAGTATAGCTCAGTCATCGCGTCGCGAACAAGGGCTCCCCTAAGCGTGTTGTACCGGTGAAAGCTCAAGCGATAGAGATCATTTGCATAGTCAAATGCATTAAAGACTAACTTTTCTCCAGCGGGTGCATAGAAACCCTCTCCCTCCGGACTACTAGTCGTATTCAGGAGGAGGGCTGTTACATCCCTGTTGACATCCAACCTGTAAGTTAAGCTGAATCTCTCTTCCGGGGGAATAAAGAGTACCGCAACAGGCTCTTGTCGGAAATGGTAAGAGGCATATGACAGAAACGCACTATAGGTCCCGAAGTCGAAGATCCGAAATTCCTCCAAGACCTGTGCAAGTATCGTATCACTGAATCTCGGATCATAGACGGCGTCCGCCGCCATTCTCTCTGTCTGGCCAATGTCGTAAAGCTCAACCGGAGAACACTTGAAACTTACAGTATTCACCATGCTTGGATGTTTATCCGCTCTTGCGAAAAAGCTGATAGCTTGGGCTCCGTATACGCCCTGATCTGGTGCATACTCAATCTGACCAGTCTCATTGTTTATCATATATGCTTCGACCAAGTAACCTTCTCTGTGGGAATATTGACCAAAACCTCCCCATGTGGTCAATGAGGTTTGAACACCAATAATCTTGAATCTTCCATTTTGGTCACTCTTTGTGACAACATGATCGAATGGATAATTTTGTGCTTTGAAAGCCAAATGAACAAGAGAGTTTGGCAGAGGATCGTACCAACCCTTCGTGTAGTTGAACGTTTTCACCATACCCTCTACCGTCACGAAACCATTGATGTAACGTGTAGCTGTAGTCAAGACTCTTCTCGGGTAGAATACAGACCAGTCAACTGGAAGATGATCAGTATTCGCTATATCGTATATTGTACTGGCGGCTATGTCAAGTTGAGCAATCAAGTTCTGAAATGAAACCTTTTCGAAGGTACTCAAGGGGGTGCCCCAATGAATTCTGTAACAGTCATCCGTGCGGATTGAGAAACCCATTCCGTTTGCAGCCATGAAAGCTTCAGTATCGAGCATATACGGAACGGGAATGTTGGCCCACCATCCATAAGATCTGAAAGCGACATCCACTTCGTAATCTTTGTTGAGCTGCCCCTCCACCCTTCGGATAGTATCCATTACTGAGGAACGCATAGGCGCATACTTTGTTACGAGATCGTCATCTAGTGGCTTCTCCAGAACATTATCACTAATTCCAATTTTGAGGGCATGACCTCCCATTAAGAACGCAACTTTGCTGTTGTCTGTTGAGAAATCAAGCCCAACAAAGGACAGAATTTTCCTTCTACCGCTAACTACTTCTTCTGAGAAGAAAAACTCTTCAGTGAACGCTCTGGCTCCAGCTATTGCCTCCCAGTAACCGGAAAGAGCGGCCACCATAATTGTTCTGCGTGGTTTGTGCGAAGCGAAGAATCTCGCGAGTTCTAATAGAACAGATACCCCTGTCGAATCGTCAGCACCGGGAGCAAGCGCAGGAACAACCGACCAGGTGTCGTAGTGAGCAGCCATAAGAACTGTATCGTTTGCATCTCCGGGGATTTCCGCAACGACATTTTTCGCCACAACTGCTTCATAGAACATGCGAGATTTCACGTTAACGATTGGCAAGCTTGGAGAAAGAGTCAACTCCTTCAAGTATTCGCCGTCAACTGGTGATACATAAAGTCTAGGAAGATAGAGTGGCGTCAAGAGAAACTTCTTTCTGGCTTCATAATAATTCGTGTCAGGAGGTGCAATAAAGATCACAGCTTTCGCACCCAATTTGGCGGCGTTGATCCAGTTGTCGCCACTGTTAAAGTCCATTAAGACGATACTTCCTTTAATGGGTCTATCATTGAATTCTCTCAATTCGCCGTCACGAACATAGATCAATGGTCCTTCAATTCCCTGTGGCGGGGTTGGCGAGGTATGAATAAGATTTGGCCAAAGAGTATGAGCGTCAATCCTTTTTTCCATCGGAAAGATAACGGTTACAGAGGTCTCTCTGTCCATCGGCACCAGAAGGTCGTAATCCTGAATTGAAACTTGGAGCTTGCTCTCCGGGAATTCTCTCGCTGTGGCATTAAGGATGTTTACAATATAGGTGGCAGCTAAGTCACAGCCTAGATAGCCCGTCACTCTTGATCCTAGACTTCCGAAATACTCCGTATGGTCTTGAATTCTACTCATATTAATACTGGCCAGAACCTCAGAATAGGAAAGAGACGCTTTAGGGTAAACGAACTCTTTCGAGGAAATTTCGGCATTCACCTTAGAAAACTCTTCACCATAAATCATTGCAAGAGAAAGTAGACATAAGATGACTAACGTTTTGAGCAGCTTCAATCTGTATCCTTTCCCTAAAATCATTCGCAAGCGGTTACCGCTTCATCAGAAATTAGATGCGTTCTTTCACTTAAATTTTTCTCACAAAATGGGGATTGAACATTCTTAGGTAAGATCTTGATGGATGGAAGATGGAAGCAAAATATAGATAAATACGACGACGTTATATATTAAAAATTTTGAGAAGGCGAATATATGAAGAAATCTGATGAACGCATGCTTCAGCCGGGATTAACATGGCGATCCGCTCTTGGAATTATCTTCTCAGTCTTAGTGATCCTTCCCGTCTCCATGTTTCTCAGTTTAGCAGCAGGAGCAGTTATCTCGATGCTCGTAGTAACAGTACTCTTCACAGAGTCATTCGCCCTTTTTGGAAAACAACTGACGAAACAGGAAACTTACATCATATTTATCATCTCATGGTTAGCAACGAGTATACCCCTAGGAGGAGGGGGAAGTTTCTTAGATTTTGTCTATCGAGCTTATTTTGTCAATTCTATTCCAGTCCAAGCATTTACAGATCCAAATACAGGCTTGCCGCTCAATCATGTCGTTCCAGATTGGTGGGCTCCAAAACATGATTCCGGAGCTTATGCCATGAGGTCCTTCCTTGATCCCACTTGGGTCGTTCCCATCTCCTTGGCCTTCGCCATGTTCTCACTTTACATTATTCAAGAGTTCTCTTTAACGCTTATATCTGCTCAGCTTTACGTTGAAGTCGAGAAGCTGCCTTTTCCCTACGCACAAATCGATGCACAAACGTGCTTAATATTGGCGGAGAGGCCTTCGGAAGAGATGAGGATCTTTACATTTTCTGCGCTTGGCGGAATCATTTACGGAGCTGTCCTGTATCTCCTGCCTATAATGACGGGCGGAGCCTTTTCAATCATACCTGTACCGTGGCTAGATTTCACAACTGGATTTTTTGGAATTGAAAAGGTAATGCCAGGGGCGCTTTTCGGCATAGGTACCGACATAACATTGTTCGCAAATGGTTTTCTCCTACCTCTTTATGTCGTTACCTACATGCTCATTGGCTCCATCGCAATCTGGGTCTTTGGGAATTGGGTAACCCGCACCTTTTACCCTAATTTTTTCCGAGAATGGGCTGCAGAATGGGGTGAAGGCATGGGTTTAACCCTGATCTATCAGAGATCTCAAGTAAGAGTCTGGCTCGGACCGCAGATCGCTATTGTCCTCGCAGTAACGTTGATCACATTGATCCGAGGGAGACAAAGCATTGTTAATTCATTTAAAAGCTTAGCAAAACTATCCGCCTCAGATAAAGAAGCGGGATATTTGCCGCTTTCACGCATCCTCGCGCTCTATTTCGGGTCTTCTCTGCTTTCTATTCTTATATTCCATATTTTTGCGCCAGATTTTCCCCTTTGGATAGTTGTTCCGTTTTCATTGGGTTGGGGATTCATCAACAATCTAATAGCCTCAAGAGCGACCGGGGAGACCGGTAACCCGATTTCAATCCCTTACGTATGGGAAGGCATAATCCTTACAAGTGGTTATCAAGGTCTGGAACCGTGGTTCATACGCCCGGTTATGGGAGGGACCTCATCTCCATGGTGGACGGCTTCCGTCAAAGCTTCTTATCTAATAGAGATGAGGCCCATGGACTTCTTCAAGTCTATCTTCATAGGATTCGCCCTTATAGCGGTTACGAGCTTCATCTATACATCTTTCCTCTGGAGCATAGCCCCGATTCCATCTACGGTCTACCCCATGACTCTCATATCATGGCCCGTAGGAGCGATAACTCAATCCATGTGGATAACTGGACAGATCTCCGCCCTTAACCCGCAGATTATGCTGGTATTCTTCTTTGGGACGATCATCATCCTGACCGTGGGTGAGACTCTTCAAAGGTACACCTCGATACCTTTTTCGGCAATAAGCCTTGTCGTCGGAGCTTCCATGATGCCCACATACGCGATTCCCCTCTTCATCGGAAGCTCAGTCGGATGGCTACTCCTTCAAAGACAATTCGGAAAGGAGTGGTGGATGAGGCACCGGGCTATCATTTCAGGGGGGCTAACGGTGGGAGAAGGCATAATTGTAGCCATAGCTGTTGCCTGGATGCTCATATCCAAAGGAACATGGATACTGCCATGGTAGTTAGGGTTATTGGTTAAGCGCGCTTCTTAGCCTCCTCAAGCCTCTGTACACATCACAGCGATTCGGTAGAATCGCATGAATTCCTGTGCAGCAAAATAAATATGCAACTTCCAAACCAGTAATACGCGAGTGATTGGCAAGATGTCAGAAGCTTCGAAGGTGCTAGAAAAATTAGCCGATGCGGTTCAGATTGGCGATCCGGACCAAGTGCAAAAGCTATCTAAAAGGGCAGTTGCTATGAAGATAGGTCCATTGAAGATAATAGAAAAAGGACTTACACTCGGTATTAGGAAAGTTGGCGAACTATTTGAGAGAGGTGAATTGTTTCTTCCTGACCTCATGATGGCGGCGGAAGCTACTAAAGCGGGCCTCAGAGTCTTGGAACCCATACTAAGAGAAAGGAAGGAAACTAGAAGTTTTCTGGGGAGATTTCTCATGGGAACGGTTGAAGGAGACATTCACGATTTAGGCAAAAACATAGTGTCTGTCATGTTGGAGGCTAACGGATTTGAGGTCATCGATGTGGGCGTAGATGTTCCAACAGAGACTTTTATTAGGAAAGCTAAGGAATTGAAGCCGGACATTTTAGGCTTGTCGGCACTCTTGTACACAACTGTGCCAAAGATGGAAGAGGTAATAAACGCGTTGAAGGAAGCCAATCTTAGAGATCAAGTTAAGGTGATGGTTGGAGGCGCACCGGTGACCCAGGAAATTGCGAGAAAAACGGGAGCCGATGCGTACGGTGAAGACGCGATTTCCGCCGTGGATAAAGCCATAAAACTCATGAAAATGCAAAATTAGGAGTGGTCAAAGTGCCCGTTCAAGGCATCGAAGGAGGCCATCTGAAACTCCTTACCAAAAGGGATCTTAGGAAGATCCATGAGGCAACGCTTGATATTCTGGAAAGATATGGAGTCACTGTTCACGAGGAAACCGCCTTAAGAATTCTGGACGATGCCGGCGCAACAGTAGATTACAAAGATGAGGTTGCGAAGATACCTCCATACTTGGTTGAAGAGTCGATGAAAAAGGCTCCAAGTACCGTGGCTCTTTGTGGGAGAAGTTCAGACTATGATGTGATCCTTGAAGGAAAGAAGGTGTATACCGCTGGCGGAGCTGACGCCATATATGTAATAGACTTAGAAACACGTGAGCGCAGGCCGGCGTTATTAAGAGACCTACGAGATTTTACAAGGCTTCAAGATGCGCTTAACAATATTCACGTAGTGATGGGAATCGTCGATCCAAAGGATGCGCCTCCACTAGGGGTTGACAGGCTTAGATGCTATGAACTGGCCAAGAATACTGAGAAACATATCATACGTGATGCTCAGGGCATGGAGGGAACAAGGGATCAAATCAAGATGGCTGCCGCCATAGTTGGAGGCGAAGAAGAACTTAGGAAAAGATCAATAATCTCATTTGTGGATTGCACAACCAGCCCCCTAAAACACGGAAAGACAAATACAGAAGTCTTAATTGAAGCATCTAAACAGGAAATACCGGTAATTATAGAATGTGACGCTATGGCGGGAGGGACAACACCGGTTACCCTAGCTGGGACGTTAGTTGTCCAGAATGCAGAGGTTCTCAGCGGCGTCTTGATGTCTCAATTGGTCAACTCCAAAACCCCCGTAATTTACGGAAATATGTCTTCGATTATGGATATGAGAACTGCCAATATAGCGCTTGGAGCTCCAGAACTAGGTCTCATACAAGTAATAACCGCTCAGTTAGCTCAATACTATGGGATACCCTTCATGGGATGTGGGGGAATGACCGACTCGAAGCTCTTAGACATCCAGGCATCTTTCGAGAAAACTTTAACTCTGATGCAAGCAGCTCTAGCCGGAACTAACCTGATTCATGAAATGGCGGGGATGCTGGATTCCCTCTTTACTGTTAGCTACGAGCAAGTCGTGATAGACAATGAAATAATGGGGGGCATCTACCGAGCCCTGAAAGGTGTCAAAGTTACGGATGAAACATTAGCAGAAGATGTGATAGGGGAGGTTGGACCGTTAGGAAGCCACTTTTTGGCCAAAAGTCATACGCGAAGGTTCCTGAAACAGGAACATTGGATGCCTGAAATACTCAGCCGAGAGCGTAGAGAAACGTGGGAGAAGAAAGGATCAAAAGAGATGCGAGAAGTCGCGAGAGAGACAGCTAAGGAAATCCTTGAAACACACTGGCCTGAACCATTAGAAAAAGATGCACTAGAGATAATGAACGAGATCGTAAAGGCGGCTGAGCAACAAAAAAAGTATTTATAGAAGCATTTTCTAGAATAGGGTGATGGCTAAATGGTTGCCGAGTATTATCCTACCGTTGCAGAATTCATCAGGGGCATTGTCAGTTATCATGGGAGTATGACCATAGACGACCTAATAGAATTAATCAAGATATATAAGGGGCAAAAGGTTACTCCAGAGTTGGCCATCCAGATGAGTGGCTTGGTAAAAGAGGGAGATATCGTCAGGCTACCAAAGAAGCCATAGCAATAAGATACCGGCACGGGTTTATCCTCACAGATTTCACCCAGCGCACATTTGACACGCATAGAAAAGACCGCATCTGCGCTATGATCGCTAGCAGCGAACACTGTGAAGCGATTTCCTAAACAGAGTGGAAGAATTTTCAATAGGCGTCGTTTCAGATTGTCAATAAACAGCCTTCCAGTTATGTAATGTTCATCAATTAGATGTGGTCGACACGATCAAATAAAACATCAAGACAAAAAAAGGTTTAGCGAGTACTCTATCATTGTGAGCTCCAGAGCATTTCTCCTACCTAAGATAGGGGCGCTGAAAGGAAGGGCACAGTCCAAAACGTCATAATCGGCGTATTTGTCCAGTATGCAGTCTCATCCTTATCCATCCAATATACGACTCTGAGGTGATGAGCTGCTATTGGCTCGCTGCTCTGGACCTTAGTGCCATAGAACTGGTTCCTCTTGTCGACGACTTCATCCATGTAGACCCATTTCAATCTTTCTGCCGGCACCGTATATTTCAGCTCTTGAACCGTGCCATCTCTGAAGTAGAGGGTCATTGCAACTTCGGCTGGTCTTTTTGTGGGATTAAGAAGGATATTCCACTCGCTCTCCCTCACCCACATTCTTGGGGTGTCGATAACGACGCTATCGACATAGTAGCAGACTTTGCTGAGTGACGTTATGCCCAGGTAGGATTTCGCACATTCCCTCTCTCCATTCTTTGTGCGTGGAGAATAGTCGTTCATAGTGTTATTCCACCCTATAGTAGCTTGGACAAAAACGGGTTCTTCACTGGCAATTCCCATGGCAAACCGCTTGTACTTCCGAAGTTCCTCCCAACTGTTCCAATTCCACTCGCTAGTCTTGAGCGCACTTGCCAAGAGAGAAGTTTTAGTAGGCCCCTCATCTTCATAGTAAAAGGTTACATCTAGCTTTGCATCGCGTTTCGTCGGATTAAACGCTAAGAGATGACCCATAGAACCGTACTTAGTCTGGGGGTCAACATGATAGTCCTGTACTATAAGATAACTCATGGTCGACATTTCTTACCCTCATCGTATCTGACTCGTTTGACGACATGGATAGAAAGAAAGGTTTATTTAAGATTTGCCATAAAAGTCTTCTTGAGCAATCAACTCCGCACCCATGTTCGGTCGCTTCAGACTCCCTCGACTGCTATTTTCCATGCTATGATAGGGTTTCGCCATGCTGAAATCTGGCGTAAGGCAATGCCCGAAATTTCTTCCGTAGTGACAGAAAACTGTTATCATCTGTTCACAAGCATCTGTTTACAAAGCCAATATTGATATCGAAGGCGAGATTATGTGTAAGTGCATCAGGTCCAATAATACCTAGAAACGGGCAGTTTCACATTCACCAACGAGCGCAAATGCGCAAATGATAAATAATACCTAGAAACAAGTTTATCACTTAATCAAAAGATTGTTGGGACAAGTAAGATGTTACAAACTGGCGTGTCTGAGGTTGAGTTTACGCCTAAAGTGGGGTTGCCCTTGGCGGATGCGAGGCCGATAGCGCATGGAGTGAAAACCCCGCTATTCACCAAGGCTGTAGTTCTTTCCAATGGTGAATGTGAGATCGCAGTGGTTACATTGGACCTGATAGGCTTATCTCGTAAAGACGTAAAACGCGCCTCAGTGGAAATAAGCAAGAAGTGCGGTATTCCGGAGGAGAACATACTTGCAGTGTGTTCGCATGCCCATACGGCGCCTAAGTCAGTAGCACATCTCGGACCCAAAGACCACTGGCTCATGTCTTATCCAGATGTCATCATCGAGTTCGTCGATAGCGTAGTCGAAAGTATCGTAGAGGCCGTTATGGATGCAAGGAATAAAACAAGGCCAGCCTCTCTTGGAGTGATTAAGGCTGACCTCCCCTGGTTAACCTTTAACCGCAGACAGCATACGCGGAATTATGGGGCCTGGACCTATTGGATGGGGATCCCGAAGGATCAGATCTACGCTCCAGAAGGACCCATTGACCCTGAGTTCGGGCTCTTCGTGATTCGCGGGCCAGACCACAAACCCTTGGCCTTCATGTGGAACTTCGCGGCTCACAACACCTTCTGGTGGGGCGGCTCCGACAAGTACTCAGCCGATCTAGCTTATACGGTTCAGGGAGACCTTGATAAGCGTCTGGGTAAGCATGTACCATGTTTGTATCTTCCGGGCTGTGGAGCCAACTTGATGTATCATGACTACGAGATTAACGAGCGGAGATGGGACGGCCAGAGACATTTCGGGCTAGAGAAGACTACAGATTATATTGCCAGCGCAATCGTAGCTATTTATCGCGAGGCATGCACGAGATCCGAGGTTGAGATCCGAAGTCGAAAGGTGGAGCTCTCCTTTGCCCAGAGAGATTATCAGCAAAACTGGTACGAGGACGACATTGCCAAAAAGCTTCCCAACTGGGTTGAGTTGACGAATAAGGATTTAGAGTATATGCGAAAAGAAGCAAGACCGACCTGGGAGAGTGATATAATGGCCTTGCGCATTGGTGACACAGCTCTAGTAGGGCTGCCTGGAGAAGTCTTCGTCGAGTTTCAGCTGGCAATCAAGATGCGTTCTCCGTTCCCGCACACCTACACATGCGCCTTCGCTAACGATTATTGCGGTTATGTAGCTACACGTCGAGCCTTCATAGGAGGCTCCTATGAGGCTTGGCCTAACTGCTACATGCGTATTGGGAGAGAGGGCGGTTACTTCATGGTTGACAAGGCTGTAGAGCTGCTCTATGACCTCTGTGAAACAAGTTCGCAATTGAGGGATGAAGAATGAAATATGGTAGGTTGAAGGCGGGAATTGCCGAAATTGAGATCACGGGGAGAAATGGACTGAAACTAGTAGGAAAGTTCACCTCTAGTATTGCGAAAGGTAAAAGGACACCGCTATTCGCGAAGGCATTAGTTCTGTCGAACGAGGAGACAGACCTAGCCATAGTTGCGCTCGACCTTTTCGGATTAAAAAGGGAAGACTGCGACAGGGCGGCTGAAATGATAAATAAGCAATGCAGCATCAAACCCGAGTCAGTTATGATAAGCTGTTCGCATACTCACGGCGCGCCGTATACAGCTCCTTTCCTTGGGTGGACTAGCACAGAGAAAGAGTATGGGGAGGAAGTCACAGCTAAGATTGTGGATGCTGTCAAGACGGCGAGAAACAATCTTCAGAACGCGTTCTTGGGCACGGGGCATGCTCTCCTACCTCACGTAATCTATAATCGGCGTTTCATCACGCGTAACATGAAGGTTGTTACCCTTTGGATGGGGATGCCGATGCCTAAGAATGAGATACTGATGCCAGAAGGACCTGTAGACCCTGAACTTGGCGTATTTGTTGTCCGAGCCGAGAATGGACATCCAATCTGTCTCCTTTGGAACTTTGCTGCGCATAATGTCTTCTCGGTCGACGATCAGTCTTCAGCGGATCTTCCATTCTATGTTCAACGCGGGTTAGATGAGCGGATAGGTAAGCATGTGCCAGCATTATTCCTAGCTGGCTGTGGAGGAAACATATCATTCAATGTCGACCTAGAGGAAGCCGAAAGATGGGTTTCCAACGCTGTCATGGCTGTACAGATGGATGTGCCCTGCGATCCAGCGATCTGTCTCGCAAGCCGAAAGGAGGAGGTCGTCCTGCCGATTCGGGACTATTCCGAGTTCTGGAGCGAATTCGATATCAAACTCAAGTTCCCCCAAGCCTTAGAGATCTATCGCTCAGAGTTGGATCTTCTACGTCAGGAGGGAGCGAATGCTGTAGTCACCTGTATACAAGCATTTAGGATGGGAAACTTCGCCTTGGTAGGAATGCCCGGTGAACCCTTCGCGGAGTTCGGTCTAGAAATCAAAGAGAAATCCCCCTTCTTAAAGACGTATGTGTCTGGATACGCAAATGATTACCCAGGTTACCTGATACCGCGGCGCGCATTTGAATATGAGGGCTACGAATCCTGGACAGCACGCTCAGCAAAAGTTGGGCCAGGCGGAGGAGAATATCTTGTTGAGAGAGCACTGAGTCTACTAGAGGAGCTAAGCAGAGAGGCCCCACTATCACGAAAGTATCTAAGGAGATCGAAAGAAGAAATCTTGGGAAGTCTCTCTGAATTCAACTTCGAATGAGTAAACCGGACCCTGTTCTCTGAAGTGCTAAACATTCTAGTATCATCCAATTAATATTGTTCTCATTCCTATCGACTGACCTAGCTGGATTAATTCTTTGCTTACATCGCCGTATCCGATCATCCAGTGGTGCCCCAGTCCTTCTTTTGGGACAATCTCTAGGAACTCTCTTGTCGGGACCGGCAAGCGGATCCTCGCTGGGTTGCCTGGGAAGATCATATCTGTGTGGACAGCAACACTTTCATGTTGTCACCTTTGGCCACCAATAATAAGCTTCATATACAAGTATGTCATAATGCAGGTTTGACGTCAACTGACGCCCCGAACAAACGCTATCTCTGTTGGGTGATATGAGAAAGACCATCCTGGTTTTGACAAGTCTTAAATATCTAGATCAGAAATATTTTGGGAAACAGTGGGAGGTATGTCTGAAAAAGAGATAGTTGTCAACTGCTCAAAATGCAATACTAGGATGGTTAAGCAGTCTGATGTGTATGTTCTCGCCAGATTTGAAAGAGAACCCAGTGGTGCAGTGAATTTCAGCCTGACAGACGATGTCACAATGAGAGTGTATGTTTGTCCCAAATGCCGTCACATAGAATTATTCTATGAAAGAGTATAGTCTTAGGCGAGTAAACAAAACTTATTCTCTAAGTCGCAAGTTCAAGGGGCTGGAGAGTTGGTTAATTTCAGCGGATATGACACAATGTTCTATTACAAAGTTAATGGAGTCCTGAGGCAATCATTAAAAATCTGGATTACTAATAGAACAGGGAAACCTCAATCGGGCACTGCTACAGTTTCTGCTAAGAACTATGAACCAGTAACCACGTCACTGCCAGTGATAAAGAAGGGGAGAAGATCATACACGGCGTTTGCGCCAGTAGTATATCCGAATTTTGGATCTCCCATTTCATACGGAGCTGGAAAACACAATCCGGTTCGTGCTCGTGTGGAATTGAAAGTAGGATCACAAACAGTCACGAAAACCGTCATGATAGGTACGTGGCGGCCGTGGACTATATATGTTTGTCAAGATGTCTGCACAGACTTCACATGGGGTTATAAAGAAGATGAAACGATCGATCTCTCTGTAAAACTGGCGAAGGCCCATCTAAAAACAATTAAGGATACGAAGGCGGAAGTATTTGAGTCGCAAAACAGATGGAACATAAATCAAACAATGGAAGTAATGTGGTTTGAGGAGAGAGAAACAAACGAGAAAGTGAAAGGACTCTTTGAAAGAGAAAAAGACGGACACATCAGCATAAGTCCGATTTTCAACTCTTGCCTTACATCAACTATGGGCACTGAACAGGCTGTCCGTTCCTTATATTTTGCTAGTGAACTCGAAAAGAAATATGGAATAAACTTATTCATAGTAGAACACATCGAGGTTCCCACAATCACTTGGGGTATGGCTACCATTTTTGCCGGAGCTGGCATAAGATACCTCGTAAAGGCTTGGCTCGACTTTATGGCTCCGTTTTGTAACCGACGCGATGACATCCCGATATTCTATTGGGAAGGCCCTGACGGTTCCAAGGTGCTTGCAGTTTCTGATAAGGGTGCATGTCTGAGAGCTGGCTACGCCCAAGCGAGGTTTCTTTTCGAGTCTTACAAGGAAGCAACTAAGGAACTCCATGGATGGTGGATACCTCACTTTGAAAATCACAGCGAATACCCTTATGACGCCTTCATTCTCTCGGGGTCACATGGTGATCTAGGTAGAGACTCGGCGAAGCAGGTAACTCGATTAGTCTCTAACATTATTCGATACAACAGTGAACCTTGGGAGTACCCAAAGATCGTCAATGCTAATTGGAAACATTTCTTCAAGCACATCGAAGATTTCGTCGGAGAACACGCGATCAACCCTCCCGTCTTGAGAGGAGACTTCGGTTGTTCATGGGATGAGTGGCCAGCACATCTCGCAGCTGTCTTTTCAGGAGTTAGGAGAGGAGTCCGATCCTTTATCACAGCCGAAAAATTGTTGACTTTGGCGTCTCTTCTGGAACCCAACGTGTATCCCAATCACCGAGACAAGCTGAAAATTGCCCAGCTGCGAATGGAGCAGATAGCGGAACACCCGTGGAATGGCAGTTACCCGGACGAAAAAGTGGACTCCCTTCGTAGGAAGCAAGAGTGGCAGAAGGAATTGGATGATAAAGCGAATGAAGTAATAGAAAATGCTTTAGAGGTCATATCTAGGCATATCCCCACAAAAGCCGAGACCACCTTAGTTGTCTTCAACCCTCTTTCATGGGAACGCACTGATGTGGTGATGATTGAAGGGCTAGGTCAAACTTCTTTCACGGTGAAAGACAACAGTACGGGAGAAGAAGTACCTAAAGACATAGTCTCCATTGAAGGAAAAGACGTATTTACTTTCATCGCTGAGAGGATTCCCGCCCTGGGCTACAAGACTTACAAAATCTCGAAAGTAGACATTACCAATGTTAAAGCCGCACAAGAGCCATCGATCACAATACTGGGAAATGTCATCGAGAACAGTTTCTATCGCGTTGAAGTTGATGATAGAACTGGTGGACTACGGAGCGTTTTCGATAAAAGAAGCAAAGTAGAACTAGTCGATGCCAAAAGCCCGTACAGATTAAACCAATATGTTTATCTCTCTGAGCGAAAAGAGTACACGCCGGCAAATGTTGAGGTTTCCTCGGGACAAATGGGCCTCGTCTCTGGTAGTCTCATCATAAAGTCTTCAACCTTAAGGTCTAGGATAAGAACAACAATCACGCTCTACTCTTTTCTTGATCGAATCGACATCACTAATGAAGTCGAAAAGGCTCCGAGCTCTGAGCCTCAGGAAGTGCATTTCATCTTTCCTTTTAATGTACCTAACCGTACCTACTATTACGAGGCCACAGGAGCGATAATAAGGCCCGGGTTGACGCAGTACGGCGGCGAGCAACTTAGGGGTTCCGGCCAGACTTCTTATGCCTGCCAGACTTTTGTAGACGTTTCAAACGAAAAGTATGGGGTCACATTGAGCCAGACAGATTCTTATCTGATCCAGTTTGGACACAGAACTACTTTTGAGAATCCAGAATTACCTGATCCCTCCAACAGCACAGTATTATCTTTAGTAATGTTGAACAAGTGTCCCGAGATGCTTCCAGATCAAGGTGGAATATCAAACTTTGTGTTTCGATACTCCATTAAAGGACATTTGGGGAAGTTTCAGGCATCTGAGGCGGTGCGTTTTGGTTGGGAAAGGAATAATTGCTTGATAGCTAGCATTCTGAATCCGAACCAAGAGGGAGATCTCCCCAACAAAGATCACAGCTTCCTCTCATGTGAACAAGAGAACATAGTCCTGACGGCGCTAAAAGTGTCCGAGGAAGGGATTGAAAATGGGATAATGGTCAGGGCATGGGAAACCGGAGGAAAAGACACCGTAGCATCATTTGATGTGTCAGCTCTGGGAGTGACCTCGGCAGTAGAGACGGACCTCTTAGAGAGGGATAAGGAAAGACTGGAAATCTCTAATGGTAAGGTGTCTGATCTCATCCGAGCACGTGGAATAACGACTATACGTCTGCTCCTTGATAAACGGAAATATTACCCCAAACCCAAATCAGTAGATGAGAACATTTGAATGCAACGTTTGGCTCTATGCTAACATACGAGATGACGTTCCTCTGAGAGGTTCGATCGAACGAAGTATCTCAAACTGGTCAGCCCGAATCAGGACTCTGGACAGTAGCGAGCGAACGATATTATGTTTTACGGGTATTTTTACTTCAAGAACGGTCTTCAAGGATCTACTCATAGTATTTCATAGAGTTTGAGCGGCCAAGGTTGACACATGGTTATGGTGCGCCCCATCATCAAGGGATTGCCAACTCGCCAAGCAGCACATTCGTACTCAATGCAGACTGGCTCTGAGCTCACGAACCTTGTAGACCAGTCACGCGACTTGTCCCTCCAAGAAGGAACTCCGGGACTTAAGAGAAAGTTGACTAGGTCATCTAGGAGTAAGGCTTTCATGCGTTCACTTGGCACCATAACCTTATGTTCACTCTTTTTTGGTTCAGACGCGTCTCGGTGCTCGGTTTTCGGTCCCCAAACGAAAGGAGTATAGTAGAAGGTAATGTCAACCTCTGTATCTTTCCTGTTTGGATTTAATATGTATCCATAGAATGTTTCTTTGAGAGCGTTTTCAGCTTTCGGGTAGCTGCTATATCCATAGGCATGATACCAAACTTTCGAAAGGGCTGGAGCTCCCATCACAAAATTCATATCCCTTGTCTTATGATCATCTTCAGGCCAGTAGGATGCCATCCCTAACTCTGCAAGAATCGGTTCCGTGCTGATGAGCTTTAGGCCAAACCGCACATTCTTCTTGACTACATCCCTGCCAATTTTACTCCACCCTAGAACTAATGTCCTACCTTCTGACGGTACTGAGCAAGTGAACTGTTCGGGCTCCAGTCTAGGATCTTCATAGTAGGCAGTAGCAGTCACATTGGCGTCATGCTTGGTTGGATTGAACAGAAATATGTAGGTGGCTTCCCTATTTGGGTCTCCTGATATGTCTTTTTCATAGCCATATGCAAAATAATTGACAGTTGACATATCCTGCAACCGTTTTAAGGTTTGTCGCTTCCGCTTTAAATATCTTATCACATAAAACCGTCTCCTGGGTTCGGGCTTCTGATGAAAATATTATATAGCAGATCCTTGTTACCACAAAACACAAATGGAAACCGAGTGATGATGGATATGTCGACTGTGAGCTATTCTCCCGGCAACTATTCACTTGTTACGCCGGAAGACCCGAACTTGCATGAAAGTCTCGCCCAATAATTGAGGTAAGGGACAAATGAAACCTATTCAGACGGTTCTAGGATCAATCTCTCCCGTCGAGCTAGGAGTAACGATGGTGCATGAACACCTCGTCGCGTTCTATAATGAAAACTATGAACGGATAGAACTCAACTATATGATTTCTACACTCAAAAAAGCGAGAATTATGGGGCTAAACTCTTTCGTTGAGCTTACGCCAAAGAAACTTCTTCTCAAGGAAAAAGGAGGAAGAAACATACCCGTCCTAGAAGAAGCATCAAGGGAGTCTGGCGTTAACATTTTATGTTGTACCGGATATTACCAGCCTCCACCAGAACTCGAAAAGATGAGCGTTGAAGAGATAGCAGAACTCATGGTTAGGGAACTCCAAGAGGGCATGGATGGAACGAAGGTTCGAGCCGCCATTATAAAGGTCAAAGGTGACGATTTCACTCTCACCGATATAGAGAGAAAGATCTTCGCCGCAGCTGCGGCGGCACAGACACGTACTGGAGTGCCAATACAGACTCATTGTGTTAAGGGCCTGAAAGCCCAATTTGAGACACTAACTTCCGCTGGAGCTAACCCAAGTCGCTGCGCATTTGCACATGTGCTTACAACATGGGGTTGGGAAGACCGATCAGCAAGTCAACAGGCAGATTTCCTCATAGAATATGCACATCGCGGAGCATCTTTCGTATTTGACAACCTCGGTTGGGAACAGTATACTCCCCATGAGGACCAGTTCTATATCATAAGGCGCTTAGTCGATGAAGGGCTAGCTGACAAAGTTTTCATCTCTCTAGACTTGAACTGGAGGGTTAAGGATAATGGTGTAATAGAGCGTGAAGGAGACTCCGTTAACCCTGAGAGCCGCAAACGAGACTTTCCTTACCTCTTCTCTCACGGCATTCCACTTCTGAAAAAAGCAGGTTTCAACGACGAACTGATTCACAAATTCCTAGTTGAAAATCCCAAGGAATACCTTACACCGTCTTAAAATAGCTAACTGACTTCGACCTGGAATAAACAAAACACAACTTCATTCCTATTGATTCAGCTAGTTTAGTTGATTCTTTGCTTACGTCGGCGTATCCGATCATCCAGTGACGCATGTGCTAAACAGAAGAGAGTATCAGAGATCCATTAAAGATTATTCCGTTTTTATGGCGAGGAACAACATTGCCAAGCTTATTATCAAAGCTGCAGATACTGCTATGAACGGTAGTTTAGGCTCTAAACTGAATAGGTAGCCTGCTAAGACGGGCGAAGGTAGATTGAAGAGAGATGACAAGGTTAGTGCTATAGATATTATTTTAGCTCTGCCTCTACTATCTATCGCTTCGATTTCATTGGTTAAGAAGGTCCTAGAAACGGAGAAAACTGTTCCGTTTATTATGCCTAGAAGAACTCCTGCGACTAAAGCTGAAAACAGGTAGCCTCTAGGTGAGCATATAAGGAGTAGAATAGCCACGCAACCTATTCCGTAGCCCGAGCCGAGAGCTTTGACATAGCCGCTTCTGGACGTAAGCTTCGATACTACTAATAAAGCTATGACCAGGGATGATATTGAAGAAGCTGCAGGTATTAGTGAAGCTACATCTTCGCTTAAGCCTAAACCTCTTCCCTCTATCAAATATAGTGGTAGCAGAAATCCAGAAACCACATGATAGAAACCGCCCCAACCTCCTATGACAGAGATCAACAGCAGAGCTACTAAGACACGGCTTCTCCTTATCATAGATAAAGAAGCTAGGTATCCTTTCAATCCTTCAAAACTCTTTCTCCTCATAATCTCGGTTCCCAACTCAGATTCCCGAATATATATTTGCCTTATCGTGCACATGGGCACCATAGAGACAAAGGCTGTAGTGAACAGCATTCTGCTACCGAGATCTACACCATATAGGCCTATCAGGTATCCTGCTAAGGGAGTGGAGAGAGCTCCTCCATTGAATATAGCATTGATGTAGCCATAAATGCTTGCCCTATACTTTGGATCCGTATCCTCAACTAGTAAGCATTCCCAAGCAGAATATCCAACAGTTGTCATCCCCTCTATTATGTAAGCGGCTAATGCATACCATATATTCCGAGTTACAATCCAAACAGCTAAGGAGGGCAACCATCCAAAGCTATCGAATATCATGAAAACTCTCTTTCTCCCAAATCGGTCTGCTAGATATCCTCCACCCAGAGGCCCCAAGAATGAGAAGAAAGAGAGAACCGTGAATAGAAGACCTATCTGCACCTCTGAGAGCGTTGCAGATTCCCTTAGAAATATGGGTCTGTAGAAAAAACTCCAACTCATAGGGATGCTCCAGAATGGCTCCGTTGCCACCAGCACTCTCGCATTCCTACCCCACTGCCTAAAGATCTTAACCTCCTCACCAGAAGTCTTCCTCAAGGCTTTCAACCTATATAACGATTGAGATCTTGATGGTTACTTTATCAGCGTTGACTATTCTTAGGACTATGAATTTGGCAACACCTGTTCAATCAGGATCGTTCGTATCCCTATTGATTGGGCCAGTTCAGTCAATTCCTTGCTTACATCACCGTATCCGATCATCCAATGATGCCCAATTCCTTCCCCTGAAACGACCTCCAAGAACTCGTTTATCGGGACCGGCAAGCGAACCTTTACAGGATTTCCCGGGAAGATCATATCCGTTTGGACCGCTTCAGCCCTGATTACGCACATGCGATACGTACCTCTTCGACCAACAAGATTCACCAAGGTAACCTTTCCCGGACGACCAGCGAATAGTACGCATAAGCCTTCCTCAGCTAGTCTTACGGGCTTTAAAGCTATGTCTTCCTTTTTTTCAGCTAGCGAGAACCCGCCTGAACCGCAATGAGAGAAAACAACCGAGTCATCTTCTTCATAAACCGCCAAGAGGTCGGTACTATGGACAGGAGTCCCAGTTAATTCGTAAAGCATCAACATAGCCACAAGTGAGTTCACATCGCCCTCACAAGCACACACTATCCCTTCTTCGCTTAGAAGCGAGAAAGCTAAGCAAGCACGCCCCATGAAATCGT
>Ga0315310_10000596_pt1 | contig 23413 bp, 23 predicted proteins | sample TDP5_MG_FD_203630 | JGI IMG/M metagenome (GOLD analysis project Ga0315310, IMG submission 203630) | Freshwater sediment microbial communities from Lake Towuti, South Sulawesi, Indonesia - TDP5 | ecosystem: Environmental > Aquatic > Freshwater > Lake > Sediment | place: Indonesia: South Sulawesi...
GCAAAGCGCCTCCGGTTGAGGGTGGGGGAACTAGATAACACTGTGAAAACAGTGATAGACCTTGTCTCCGAATGAAAAGAATTCTTCTACAGATGAGTATTCGCAGTTAAAAGCCCACGCTCAAGAGCTTCTAGACATATACAAAATAAAACATATGAGCTTTAGGCTTCTGAACGAAGGTGTATGTATGAGACCGATAATCGAGAAGGGAGACCACCTTGAAGTTCTCTCTAACGTTCAAAGCTACCAGGTAGGCGACATTGTTGTGCTGCGAATTCAAGGAGAGTTAATCGTTCATAGGATAGTCGATATTTCTCGACGACCCGGTGACGAGCGCTTCATCACCAAAGGTGATATGATGTCGAGATGCGATGAGCCGGTGGACGGAAATCACATCTATGGTAAGGTTGTGACGATCAGTAAAGCGAAGAGTGGACGTAAGATTGACTGTACGAGGTTGTCAAGACTTTTTTCAATCATTGCCTGGCTTTCGTTCAAGTCTGCAAGATTTGAGGAATTTGTCTGTTCTCCGTATGGCGGACAAGCCTCGACCTCGCAGAGGAGGGAGACGCCGTTCATGAAGATGTGGATTAAGTTGTTCTACATCCTGATTGGGACGGCCATGGAACTCCATAATCTTAAATACACATACGATCCGAAATCATTAGAGAAGAGTGGCCGTAAATCGAGCACCTGAATAGATTAGGAGGCCGTAAGTTATGAAGAAGAAGTATGAAACGCCAAGCATAATTGAAACTATCAAAGAAGAACAGCTTGTCGAGAAAGCAGCGATAACTACGGCACCAGCACCTTCACCCTTTTAGACGATGAGGCGGATAGGCGATGAAGAAGAAGTATGAGACGCCCAGCATAATCGAAACCATTAAGGAAGAACAACTTGTCGAGAGAGCGGCTATAACAGCGGCTGTAGCCACACCAGTTTAAAATGTGAGGTGGACAAGTGATGAAGAAGAAATATGAAACCCCAAGGGTAATTGAAACCATTATGGAAGAGCAGCTTGTTGAGAAAGCCGCTGTAACTGCAGCACAAGTAGCAACTCCCTTCCCCCCTGAATAGCGATGTTGGGTTACCAGCTTCTTGCACTGGCCTATACCGAAAGCTGCCCTTTCACTTGCGATCATTGCATCGGGGAATCGTCTCCAAATCGCATTGGCAAGATGTCTATTGCGGACGCAAAAGGATATATTCGATCAGCCAACGAAATGAAGATACCCAGTGTAGGCATTACTGGAGGAGAGCCGTTCCTCTACTTCCACGAAATTCTGGAACTTATTGAATTTGCCACCGGTCTAGGCATGAAAACGTCCGTCATTACAAGCGGATACTGGGCTGTCGACCCTGTAAGAGCTGATGAGATGCTGGGTCAACTTGTTGAGAAGGGGCTAGACATCCTAGCGGTTAGCTGTGACGAATTCCACCAGCGCCACGTTCCACTTTCTCAGCTTCGTGCTTTAGCTGACATATGCAGTAGAATAGGTTTGAGGATGACGCTAAATGTCTGCAGATCTGCCAAGAGTACATGCGAATACGGAGATATCAAAGCAACAGTCCATGAGCAAAACCTCCTCCCTCTAGGCCGAGCCTCAAATCTCTCTGACGATTTCTTTGTGCGATATGACACACCCCCACGAGGAAGCTGCAATAACCTCCTACTCCCTACGATCGACTGGAATGGCCAAATATTCGCATGCTGCGGTCCAGCTCGCTTTTCGACTAGAACGTCACCACTATGCTTAGGAAATGTCAATGAGCTCGGTCTGCGAGAGACGCTCCTCAGAGCTGCTGAAGAATCGATTCTTGGGGCAGTGAACGTGTGGGGCCCGTATAGGCTCTGGACCTTGCTTCAAGATGAAGGAGCCAACCAATTGTGCCGTCCCAGACAACGATACCTAGGCGGAATCTGCATGCTCTGCTTGGATCTTCTGAACTCACCGAACTTGGTGACCGCCCTCCGCGAGAAGCTGGAGCGTCCTGAGATCAAGAGAAGGCTTGAAGCTGCATTACTCGTGGCGAACTACCGGATCAAGATTGAAAATGCTTCTAAAAGAGCTACTGGGTGTAATGGGAGTCACTTGGAACGATCATCTCCATCATATTGTAGAGAGAGGACTTGAAACTTAATTTGCAATTTAGGAATCGAGAAGAACTTTTTACAGTGTTCTTAAGCGCTCTATTCGTTCCTAAAGAAATCTTGATCAAGGGCCTTCAAGTTGCCGATGGACCTGTCAGCCTAAGCTGGGAGAGTGTTCTAAGACTTTCCTTATCTCAAAATACTCACGCAATCATGTACAGTAATCTAAGGAAAATTCAAGGTGATATGGATGAGAGAATACCTGAAATATTCATGAAGAAGTTACGAGAACTTTACTACAAAGCGGCAGCGCGTGATGCAGTCCTATACAACGAATTTGGAAAGATCTGCGATGCTCTAAATGGAGCGGGCGTTGAATTTATGCCGATAAAGGGCGCTGTCATTGCATACAGCATCTACCCTGAAAGTCACCTAAGACCGTTCAAGGATATTGACATCCTGCTGAATACGTCAGAGCTTCCGCGTATTGTGGAGAAAGAGCTTGCCGAGCTTGGATACGAGCTACACAATCCTGGATTCAAGACATCTCCCTTCTTCCTCAAGAAGACTTCAGCGGGCCCCATCAGTATTGAGCTACACGGTCAAGGCCATGCTTGGAATCGGCTGCATAGAAGCCATCAGCTCGACTATAGTCTGATTGGAAGAGATCTTTGGCAGAGGTCCAAGATTAAGCATATTCAAAGTGTAAAGGTCAAGACGATGTCTCCTGAAGACTTGTTGTTGATCACTTGCCTAAATAGAGCTGATCTGGCAGATTTGCGACTAATGGATGTAAACGACGTTATGGGTGTGCTCACGCAACATGCAGATGCTTTCGACTGGAACTACGTAGAAAGAAAACTTTCTACGACTGGGGCAGTAATAGTATTCCACCTTCTCCAAAGTTTCATCAAGTCCGTATACGGGCTCGATGTCTTTCCAAGAGCTTTTCAGACAACGCTCGAAAAGGATGTACGCAACCGGCTTTTTGGGTACATGTTTGGAAAAGCCTCTATTATCCAGAATGCCCAAGATTTTCAACTACTCTACTTGGTCTATAGAGCGATCTTCTTAGACAAGTATGACATAAGACATCAATTCATAAACACTGGTCATCTGAGGAATCTGCTTCAAGCCAGAATATTAGGTAGAAGAAGCCATGCGTAGCTGAAGGTTGAGGCCCGCGTTAATGCTAATTTACGTTACAACAAGATGTCACAAGCCTCATCAGCATTCGTCTGGACGTATCGAGCCGAGCCCTAGCGCTAAGACTATCAATGCAGCCTAAGATTGTCGACTTCAGATGACCCTAGTTCTCCCCGATCAGAGATGTGTATTTACATTTCGGTTCCATCACAAAATATGCATACTTGCTCTGTTGCTGGAATCTCATGGCTACGGGTTCCTCTTTTCTCGAATCGAAGAGGACCCGTGCCCTTTTCCAGCCGCTTGGAACTCGAACCTTGATGGTTAAGGGTTCGTCATAGACTCTTAGATCTAAGCCGAATATGACGGTGAAGTTGACTTCAGAATGTTTCTTGGCGGTAGATGAAAGATATGTCTTGCTGCGTTCTACTACGTATTTTGCAACTGACTTCTGCGCTTCCACCCAGACAGTCTTTGAGAGCGTGTCTTCCAAGTGTCTTCTTCAACCCACCCTCGGGCTCTTATAGCTAGTAGCTAGCTACTATCATATCTTACCTTTAAAGCCCCATTCTCCTATGATGAGAGAGGAAGCCATCTCATTTGGACATACAATCCCGAAGTTTGGCGCGTGTCATTGGCTCCAGCACCTCTTACAGACCGCTCATGTAAGAGGGTAGATTTTTCCATATAAAAGAAGGACAGTGAAGAGTAGAACGAAACTTGAAACCATTATTACTGGAACTAATATCACTTTCAGAAATCGAGGCGTGTAACGAAGCCAAACCCCAGGTACAGCAATCATAATCAGATAAAGAACAAAAAGAAACGCGGAAACTATATTGAGCCAGCCGAGAAAAAAGAAAACCGCAAACTCAATAACTCCTACGAGTGCAGATAATTTATAAAAGGTCTTGGCGGTTCTTAATCCTTTCATAACAGCCACAGTTCCTTTTCCTGTTAGCAGATCGACGTTGTAATTTACGATTTCATGTGCAAATCGATGAGTCATGGCGAGAACCGCAAAAACAGAAGATATGATTATTGTTTGGAGAGTTACAGTACTTATGGAAGCAACCCCAGCAAGGAAAGGTAAAAAGCAGCCTGCGAATTGTGTTAACGTGGAGAATGGGTACTTCGTTTTGAGCCTAAAGGGTGGGGCCGAGTAAAGCGTCCCCAACAATGCCATTGCAAGGGCAAGCACGAAAAGACTTGCAGAAGTCATTCCGGTGGAAACAAGTCCAATCAAGAAAATTGAAAAAGTTATTGTGAACGCTGTTTTCCCTGAAATTATTTTTGAGACGACTAACTCTCTGCCCATGGTTTTCTCCTTTATTTTATCTATTTCAACATCAAAACAATCATTGACAGATTGAATGTAACAAAAGATCAACGGTATTCCGATAGCTAGTCCTTGAAATTGAAGCGGTGAAAAATTATTGTTCGAGTCAAGTGCAAAGGCAAAGCCCAAGACAGTTGCCCCAAACCACTTTTGCCATCCGCTGACATCTACCAACATCCACAAACCTTTCGCATAGCGGATGATTTCATCTGTCTTCATTCGATCTGATCTCACTAGGTAAAAACCTAATCACAGTATATAACAAATTCTGATATGACATTGACAGCCTTAATAATTACCTATTTTGTAACTGATGGGTCGGTAGTGTTTGTGAAGGAAAAAGCATTTTGAAACAACGCTCCCTGCGCTGCCAGATTGTCAATATTTGGGCTGTTCTTCTTAGAATAACGGTAAGAGCCTAGATTTCTAGCCCTGAGAGCATCAACAACAATGAAAAGTATGCTGGGGTCTTTCACCATTTACTGTTCTAGCTCCTTGATGATCAGAGTAGAAAATCACTTTTTACTTGCTTTGAAGTTTTTGAATATACAAATGCAACGCGTATAAAGGACTAGCTTGAGAAAAGAGAGAGAAATACTTAGTTGGACCAGAAACGAATGGGACTTTTTGATCCCAAGAACCATCCGACTTCTGCAATGAGACTGTTAAGAGCGCCATTTTCCTTAAATGCTCGTCAGAGTAACCTCCCTCAAGAAGAGCCCATAATACGTGACCCGCTTCTTCCCCTGAGCCTATCTTCTGGTTCAAGAGCCATTTGACAGCAAAATCTGTTTTGGGATTCTTGATTCTGTTCTTAAATAGTGCAATGAGCGCCATCGCCGTCTCGTAAACAAGGGAGTCAGACCACCTGTGAATGTCGTGGAATGTACTATTTTGAAAATGTGTGAGCAAATAGCTTGCCCCGTTTGCCACGGCTCTCTTGACTTCTACGTCTTCTTTGAAGCGAGCCAAAGCTACTAGGGTTCTGGACGTCATGTCTATGGTTGATTGATAGCTTCTCTGCCACATTAGACGAGAACCCATCTGCCTTAGAAATGCGTCGAAGCTAGGAATGTGCTTGAATCCAAATCGATAGGGAAGAGCGTGTGACATAGATAGTAACGATATATAGGCCCAACCACCATCTGGGTTTTGAGACTCCAGCAAGAAACGTACGCTTCTCATGTCGTCCTCATCTATGTAATTAAGACTCTGCTTTAGCAGCAAGATGAGGGAGGTGTCGTCAGCGTCGGGATAGTATCCCCCCGAATAATAGGGGTATCCTCGACCAACTCTTTTGCTGTCCAACCATTCGACGGCTGAGTCAACGGCTCCTCCTAAGTGCAACAACGCGAGAGACGCCCAGGCAGTGTCATAGACATCTTGGCAAAAAATGGGGCGAAAGCTTCCATTATCGTTGTGTGTGTTATCTAGCCAGTCCATGGCTTTTTCAGCATAATGTTCGTTGCCAAGTTTTCTAAGGACGTAAGCCGCCTTGATTGTTGACACGGTTATTCCAGCGTAGGATCCGTCTGGGTTTAGAGCCTTTGTCAATGCCGACTCGACTTTGTGGTTGATCTCTGTTTTTCCCAGAGAGACTAACAAAAGCGCCCAGCTGGGTAGGTAATCATAGAATTGGCTAGTCTTAGAACACAAGGCAGCTTCGGGAAAAGCCATAAAAAACAGCGACAACAATTTCCGTTTCATTTTAGTGAGGCTTTGAGATCCCTCTCCTGGTTTCAAAAGCTTTAGAGCTTGAACAAAATCATAATCCCACTCTAGGTCATTAGATTCTTTTAACGATGCAATTTGCTGCTCGGCAATTTCTGTTGCTAGGGCTTTCTCTCCTATCTCATTTAGTGCTGATACTAGAAGCGTGCTCATCACTGTGCTTGTTCTCCAAGCCTTCTTGTTCAGAAGGTAATCAACAATCTTTTGCCTTCTACTGTCGGAAACAAGGTAGAGCATGAGGACCGTTGAGAGCAAACATTCAGAGGTGACCGGGACTCTCCAACACGAACCGGTCTTCTTTTCTAAAAGCCAGTCGTCTCCTTTGTTTGCGGCATCGTAAATAAGCTCATTACTGTTCATCGTTTATTACCAAACAGCGTTGGATCTTGGATTTGTCAATAATACTTTGATATTTAGCTCATCCGTTTGGAATACCTCCTCCATAAACTTTTGCCTCTAAAGGTTCTCTTTTCAATTGCACATCGAATCCAGCTTCAGCTATTGCCTTTGCAGTTGTTGAACCCGCTGGACCGGCACCTATAACTATCACATCTCTCATGTGAAACCGTTTATCCTTAGGTAAATGGACTTTCTTTTATCGTGATTATAAGATAAGTGATTTTTCAGCGAATTTTCGCTGTTTTTGAGTCTCTGTTTCAATTGTTTGCCTTTCTATTTAAGTTTCAATATCACAAAATTCCGAATTGACTAATAAAACGCTGGGTATTTGTATTTTTGTTGATCCTTTCCTAGTACTATAGACGTTTCTCAAGGGCCGCTGAATCCGTAGGTACCTCAACTGCTTTGCTCATATCTTGAGCTGAGTGTCAAGTTCTAACGTGGAGGTAAGCAAGAGCGAAGCCGACAGCATCTTCCGCCGTCTAATCATGTTCCAGAAGCAATTATCCGAATTGACTTGGCGGAGGCTCAAAAGCATATGCGCAAAATGATACTGGTCAGCCGCCGAGTTGAACCGAATGAAGGTCTAGGTTAAGTATTGAAAGTGTCAACGTTCTTGAACTCATTCAATATAAGGATTGAGACGAATGGTTTGTTGGAGATTCGCCGTCAGAATCCAGAATCTTTTCAAGAGGAGGAAAGAAAATCAAAGGGTCAATGTTAAAGAGTTGCTTGAGAGCAACCAAGAGGGACTTACGATTAGTGTTGACATGCAATTTGAAGACCATTTTAATATGGATCATCAATGAAGACTTTCGTAGGTTCCTCCAAAGCAGAAAGGGAAGCTGCTTGCACTGTAAGGCTTGCGGTAACGAGTGGAAAATAAAAGAAGGTAAGGACTTGAGCGAAAGTTCGGGAAATACGCAAGACTGCCACTCGTGCGCGCGCTCACAGTCGCGGTAAAACCGCCAGTCAAGCCACTCAACGGACTATGTGCCTAGGGGATGTGTTTTGCTCACGCAAAAGGTTGACTCTGCCTCCAAGGAATTCTGCGATCTCCCCTATGCTAGCACTTTCAAATATTTTGTACCTCCCTTCGGCATACTTTATTCCGGCATGGGGACATGGACAAATCCTAGCAGAACACGGTTCTGGCTCCTCGAAAAGTTTCATTTTGCCTTGAAATATGTTCCCGATCTTGGTTGCCTCCCCTTGACATCTGACAATCTCACCATCGTATCGTATTGCAACGAAATCCTTGCCCGCCATACAGAGCAATCCCTTGAACGACAAATCTGAGAAGATCATCCTCGAGAGGAATTCTATATCCAAATCCGGGCGCATATGTGTAATATCGGATGGCGACAACTGCCCTGAGTGTAGAAAGCGCAGAATCGCGTTTAGGTTCAGCTCTAGCGTAAACTTCTCTCAACTGCTCGATCTTGGGAATAGAATAGAGATTCTCTTCTCCTGAAAGCTTATGCCCAGTTTGCTTGTACTCCGGAGGCTTCCAGATCCTTAACGCTATTGTGGCTGACAACCAATTTTGAAAAGAGGGGCTGAAGATTCATCTTCCCTTCTTCGCCCACAACACCCTATAATGCCCAGTGATGTAGTCGTAGAGCCCGAGGACAATGGCCGCCTGAACAATGAATCCGTAGAGTATGCTTAGGGCAAATGGCCTCGTCTTTGAGCTTGTATAGAGCGCTATAAATGCGATGAAGGCCCCAGCCAATAGAGCCAGCAAGGCTGGGTATAGCGCTATCATTGCTAGAAAGGAGGCCTGAGCTAAGAGTAGGAGGAAAGGCGCCACCAGTATCCTTAACGCGTACATCGGGGCGATCATCATGCCGAACAATCCTAGATGCCTTTTTAGGAAAGCGTCTCTATGCCTCGAGAATGCTTGAAGGGTTCCTGCGAACGTCCTCCTCTTATGGGATATCTGCCCCAAAACAGTCTCAACGTCCGTCTCAAACGTCTGAGCATTCGGCTCTACGATACATCTATAACCTTTCTTTCTGACGGTGAACAAGATTTCGAGATCGTCGGAGATAGTGTCCGCATTCAATGAGTCGATGAGGTTGCGCCTGACCGCCAAAGTTTCGCCGGAGAGGAAAGATGCTGAATCCAAGGCTGACTCCCACTCCCTAAGCTTCTGCCTAAAAAGCCGATAGAATGCTTCGTTCATCGCTCCGACGAAGGACCGCCCCGTTATGTATATATCCCCCACGACCGCCCCGACGGTCGAGTCGGCAAAGTTGGCTACAATCTCTTTAATCGCGCCTGGTTGAACTCTAGCATCAGCATCGGTAAGTACGATTACCTCCCCGCTGGCGTACTGTAGCGCCTCGTTTATGGCTGAGCACTTGCCCCTTCTTTCTGGTTGTTCGATAAGCGTAATGCTACCGGAAGAGGCGAACCGACCTAAAACCTGAGCAGTCCCGTCGGTTGAGCCTGAATCTATAAAGACTAATTGGACTAAGCCATCTGGGTACTCGAGTTGCAGTAGTTCTCGAACCTTCCCCTCGACATGCTCAACCTCATTGTAGCAAGGAACAACAATAGACAGTCTTGGCATGCAATCTCGCCGTTTTCGAACAGGAACAGGTCTTAACCGTGATAGTAGGTGTATGAAGATAGGGTAGCCTAAGAGGAGAACTAAAGAGATGGAGAGCGAAACCGCAAAGATCAGGAGCACCGCGAATTCTATGCTCATTCAAGTACTCCGCTTCTAGTCGAATCTTTACTCTTTCCGCAACGTGCTTAAGACAATTATCTTGTGGCGCACGACAAGTTCGCCTGAATGAGGAAGGATAGACAGTTGCCCGCTTGCGATGCTGAAGTTTTGAATCCGAGCCGGGTTGAGCGCTTGCTCGATGTTTCGACCAAGGATCAAAGGGTTGTAGCTGTTGCTTGCAAGATGGTTTCTATGGAGGATCATTCCCGTCTGGACTCGGTTGGGGGAATGGGTATACCTCTCATGTAAGACGAATACCAATGAGCGTATGGTCTAAGGATGTCTGCTGACTTGTCAGAAGTCAAGCCTATGTCGACTACCCATTTGACCAGTCGTGTGTAGTCACCTTTTTCGTTAACTTCTGGGTACCACTCTTGCATGTCCACCCTCTTGTTGTATAGGTATCTCAGCGTTAGGAGGGGGGCTAAGACTCTGAAGGAGGTAGAGAGTTCTCTCAGCCCATGTCCGATAATCCACTCAATCAGCTTGCCGTATTCTCTGTTGACGTTAACCTCTGGGAACACATATCGTAAGTCAAGCCTCTTCCTATGCAGTTCTAAGATAGGATTCATCCACACCGCTTCGTTCCTCGGCAGCTTTGTTCCAATCTCATAAGGTATACGTACAGGGAAAGAGTTGGGGTCGCTGAGATATAGCGGGATGAGTCGTTTCAAGAGGAACCTAAGGTGTAAAGGGATGTACCTGTAGCAATATCCGATGCTATTTTTGAGTAAGGCGAGGAAGGGTGATGGGAGGTATCTTAAGGAGCTTGGGGCGAGAAGCAAACTGGAGCCAACTACCTTTGGGGGACGCCAAGAGCCGTAACGTGTGTCAAATCTGCGGTCAAGGCTCCATGCGCAGTCTTCATTGTATCTCGTAAGCTTCTCCGGGTTGATAGAGAAGCACATTTCGTCCATTGGAAACCTGTTGTAATGAATCATCCAACCTTCTGGGAGTGGGGGTCTCTTGAACCTTCGTCTCCCATCTAGAATTTTTCGTCTGCCCTGCTCTGATGAACGGATCTTGTAATGGCGGAGGACGAACTTTCTTGGAGAAACTCTCGGCTTGATGCCCTCTGGGAAGTAGACTATATGGCTTCCACCAGACCAGCAGTCGGTGCCGGGGTAGTTCCTCCAGAAAGGGAAGTGGAAGTCGTCGCTCCAGATGTAGTACTTGATTCTCTTCACAGGGTCCTTCTGACCTTTATCGTCAAGGGGTGTAGGCCAGAACTCGAAGCAGTTTGATTGAACTAGGTTGTACCCTAATTTGTCTTCACGTTCAATGGCTTGCTTTAGAGTCAGACCAGGGAGAGGTGGCTCATGGATCTCATCGGAGTCTATTATCGCGAGCCAGCTAGGACTGTGGGTTTGGGCCATCTCTTCCAGTCGTCTGAGAATAAAGATCGGGTCGTACACCTCTGAAACTGTTCGCTCGACTTCGAGGACCCCTCTCCCAACATACTTCCTGCATATCTCGTCTGAACCATCGGTGGAACCGTTATCAAGGATAACTAAGTCAAGTCCTTGATTGATTGTATGCTGTATGACCTGGCCTACAATGTCAGCTTCATTGTAGACCGCCATTAAGCCTAGGACCATCAACTGTTGCTCTACCGGAGCGTATCTATTTTCTACAAGGCTATTCAAATTGTTTTCTTCATGAGAGGCTGGATTGACGCCTTGAAATGTTTCATATTTCCAGCTACGAAATATTCCGGTCTCTCAGAACTCTATCCATCTCTATTCCATCGCACCAAATCCCCAACCTTAATTCAACTATTCGGCGAGACATGTGGATAGACCGTTCATTAATTTCCTAGTCAATAGTGCCCACCATCTTCGCGATAAAACGCATCACAAAGTAATTCAAGTACCTACTATTCTCTCTGTAAAGATGGGTGAGCCTTCTTGGGAAGACCTGCAATACTGGGTGGAAAACCTGTTTGTGAGAAACCTATTCCATTCTGGTCCCCATCCATCATTGAGCAGCAAGATCGTGTCATTAGAGACTTTAGAAGAGTCCTTCGAAGCGGACGACTCGTCAACGGCGACTTTGTGAGGAGGCTTGAGGAGAGGATTGCCTCATATCTCGGTGTTCATAACGTGGTCGCCGTCTCATCGGCTACATCAGGACTTGTCTTGACGCTGAGGTTGTTGCTTTGTGGAAGACCTAGGAATGTGCTTCTGCCTAGCTTCACGTTCTCCCCCGTTGGCGACTCTGTCCTCCTTGCGGGTGGGCATCCTGTCTTCGTCGATATCCAAGCTGACACTCTGAATTTGGATCTTGATGATCTGAAATCAAAGATGTCGGAAGAGGTTGGGTGCATAGTTGCAACACACACCTTTGGGAATCCTTGTTCAATTGACCAAATCTTGAATGTAGCGAAACGCCAAAGGGTGCCTGTGGTCTTTGATGCATCCCATGCATTCGGCTCAAGATACCGCGGGCAATTGGTGGGCAGGTTTGGGATTGCTGAGATTTTCAGTCTCGATGCCGTAAAGATCCTGTGCGGCATGAAAGGAGGTCTCGTGGTTACCTACGATGAGCGATTGGCTGAGATGCTGCGCCTCGCAAGGAACTATGGGAATTCACCGGAAGGAAAACATCTAGTCTGTGGCCTCAACGCAAAAATGCCTGAGGTCTGTGCTGTGGCGGCTTTGGCATCTCTCAGTGCGGTTGGTGACCACATCCTTTCTAGAAAAGCTATTGCCGAGGACTATTTGGAGGGACTCGGTAGCCTTCCTGGACTGCAGTTTCAATCGATCGAAAACGGAAACACGACTAACTTTCAGTTCTTCGCCATCCAAGTTGAAGAGAGAACGTTTGGGGTTTCCGCGGAGTCCTTGGTCAAGGCTTTGGCTGCGGAGAAGATTGAGTCAAGAAGATACTTTTGCCCTCCACTTCACCTCTCGCCAGTCTTTTCTAGCGGACATGTCAAGTTGAGGATGACCGAGGAGGTCTGCAGGAAGCTAGTTTGCCTACCGATCTTCGACGGAATGAAGCGCAAAATGGTAAAGCGGGTTTGCTCTGCCGTCTCCCGCATGCATGAGTACGCTGAGGAGCTACGCAATTATCAGAACGTGAAAGGTCATGAATAATCATAGTCAGAGGATTAGCAGGACTAGACATTGGGAGGTCGAAGCTCCGACCTTGAAATTGAGCTCATTGTATAAGGCCTGTCTGTTTTCCTTTAGATTTCCTTTTATTGTCGAGGTTGAGGCGCAACAGTAAGCGGTTTGGAGGAATCTCCTTGAATAGCGTGTAGCCGGTTTTCCTGCACAGCCCGATCATTTTACGGTTCTGTGAATGAACGTTTGCTATGAGTTCCCGAATCCCGAATTGGCGACCTTCCTCTATCTTAATCTTCATGATACACGTGCCCAAGCCTCGACTTTGATAATCTTCCGCTATGAAGGTCCCTGACTCTGCGATATAGCCTTCGTAGGTAGGCTTTCGTAGTTTGAGAAAGGTAAAGGCGACGATCTTGCCTTTGGCGTTCGTTGCAACATAGCCCAACGTCACAGCTCTAGGGAGTAAGTTCATAAGGAGTCTTCTGAGCGCCCCAATAGAGGACAGGGCGAGGGGAACGGCCCACATCGACCAACCGATTAATCTGTGAGGGAACGGATCCGAATACCTTCTCGTCTCTGGGGACAGAGACTGATACATGGCGTAGCAACCGAAGATGTCGGTTGGTAAGATAAGTCTGACTGTGACTATCTCGCCGTCAGCTAGCGTGACCAGTTTCTTCACCGGAACCGTCGGCCTTCTGGGTTCAGACTTAAGTGCGTGCGAAAGCTTCATTGAGCCTTCAGAGCCCCCAGCACACCACTTCAGATCTGAACAACCGGGTAGTTTGAAGAAATAGCATCGTTACCCAAAGTTTCCGATTACTTACAGCTTTAACTTCCGAAACAAATGGTGGAGCCGCATCAGATTGTTGACCATGAATGCTAGGTCCGTCTCTCACCACGAGTTTCATGTTCTTCACCCATGTTGAGTCAGTGTGCAAGCTTCCAATCGTACCTTATCTTATGCTTGACTGGCTTTAAGCTCCTCCTCGTCAAGCTTCTTCCAGTCGTACAGGTTTGTGCATGCGCCTTCGATAAGATTATGCTTTTCAAATATCTACGATTGTCGGGCCGAGTGCTATATGCATTGGCTTACAGTTTAATATTATCTAACTGTATCTCAATGCTGAGACAGCGATTCGATTGAAGAAGATTCTTATTACTGGAGCCAGTCGTTTATCGGGAGACGAGCTGGTCGAAACGCTGTCCAAAGAATATAAGCTTACTTCAACTCGTAATGTGCAGGCGCTTGATCCTGATTCGATAAGGATGGATATCGTCGAAAAGAGTCGTTGAGGACTTCAAGTTGAGAAACCCAAGGTATAAGATTATGTATATTTCAAGCTGGTATCGGGGTAGGGTGCATTCCTTCGATAAACGCGCTCACAACGTTGGCATAGCGCGCCAAGCATAAGATACGTGTTTCGTTGGAGTGGCCTACCCGGGATTGATCGTGGGCATCACTTTGTCCGCGAATAATCTGAGCGGCTCCCGCTCCGCTGCGTCCACTATGTAAAGCATGAACTCCCCCGCCCCCATGCGCTTGTAGCTTAGAAGGGTCTCTGAACACTGTTCAGGAGTGCCGACGATCCAAGCCGCTGGGGGCCTGCGCTGGATAATCTGTTTCCTTACGTAAGAGAGGGCTTTCTCGGGATGGCGGAGGGCGATGCTGATTTTAGATGCCACTGGTATCTGAACCTTTGAAGCATAGGCTCTCAACCTGCTTCCAACCTCGCGCTCGTCGCGGCCTAGTATGACCCTCCCGTAGAGGGACTTTCTGATCTGTGTGTGATCCCTTCCTATTTCGTCGCAGTACCTCTTCAAGAGCTCAAGCTTGGCCAGGTATTCTCTCGGTTCAGCGGCGAAATTGCATCCATCCGCGTATGCTGCAGCCACCTTAAGTGTAGACCTGCCTTTACCGCCTATCCATATTGGAGGGTGAGGCTTCTGGACAGGTTTGGGCTCGCATATAGCTTCATGCGTTCGATAGTGTTCGCCGATGAAAGTGACCTTGTCCTCAATCCACATTCGCTTGATGAGGTGAACGCTCTCTCGGAGCATACTTGTCCTCTCATCTAGGGATGGATAAGGGAAGCCGTACGCAACGTACTCTCGTTTATGCCAACCGGCTCCTATTCCGAACTCCAGCCTTCCATTTGAGATGCTGTCTAACGTCGCTGCCATCTTAGCGACGAGAGCCGGATGCCGGTATGAATTGCATGTGACCAATGTGCCGAGCCTGATCCTTCTCGTCTCCGCCGCTAACGCGGCTAAAGTTGTCCAACATTCAAAGCAAGGATGATTTGCCCTCGCTGGGCTGATGAAGTGATCTTGGAGCCATAGTGATGTGAAGCCCAGTTGCTCAGCTTCACTAGCTACTCCCTTGATCAGGCTGTATTGCTCGGTCGGGGATCCAGATAAGTCCGCGTTGAACCCTTGAGGAAGAATAAGCCCAACAGAAATTTGTGATCACCACCTTTGCACTCGTAAGGGAAAAGCACCTCTTCATGAGGTCAAGATGGACTCTCTGAACTTGTGAGTTTAGTTCTTTCCGATATGTCGCGATCCAAGCGCAACACGTCCTCACGGGTTTCCCTATCTCTGATGACGCTTACGTTGCCGTCGACAGTTACAAGTAGCACGCATGGACGCGGATGAAGATACTGGCGTGACATAGCAAGGTTGTAGGCGCCCGTGTCTAAGATCGCTAGGATGTCTCCTCTATCTACCCTGGGAAGAAACTGCTTCACCGCGATCAAGTCGCCGTGAAGAGGCCCAGCTATATTCACGCACTCAACTGGCTTAGCGCCCGCCCGATTGGCGACCAAGATTCGATGACGCTCATTGTAGCCAGCCACAAATATACTAGTGGTGCCATCAACGAGGACCCATTTGCCGCCGTATGGCGACGGTTTCAGATCTAGCACCCGCAGGAGGAGAACTCCAGCGCTTCCAACCATGAAGCGCCCAGGCTCAAAAGCCAGCACTGGCATTGGCAAAGAGTACTTCTGCAATTCGCTCTTAAGCTCGTCTATTGTCGATTTGGCGACTTCATTCAAATCGTTAGTTTTCTGTTCGTCCAACGATGACCCAAGGCCGATCTTTCCTTTGAGGTTATCTTCAAGCAAGTCCAAGAATCCGATCGACTTGACATGGGGAACGCTGAAGCCTCCTCCCAGGTTCAAGTAACGAACGGGAAGTTTGAACTGATTGAAGATCCTCCCTGCCAAGGCCGCAAGTGGTCCAGCCGCTCCTTGATACGGATGCGTCATCAACCCTTCCAGCTGAAGATTACTCATACTCAATGCATGCGTACAAGCCAAGTTGGCATCCTCACGCGGAAAGCCGTATTTTGAGTTATGGTAAGAGGTCGCCCCTTCGATAACCCTGCGAAAGATGTTGTTGGGAGGCCTAGAGAAGTTGAGTCTGATGCCGATCGATTGCTTCACACCGAGCTTTCCAGCAATCGAGTTCAAACGCTCCAATTCAGAGAGAGATTCGACATTCACCAAGCGGACGCCCTGTTTCACGGCTTCATAGAGCTCCATGTCAGTCTTGGATGGGCCGTCGAACACTATACTTTCCGGCGGAAATCCTGCCCTTCTGGCTACGTAGAGGTCAAGTCCAGACATGACCTGCGCATGAGCACCTTCTTGCTGGAGTATCCTACATAAGGCGAGGTTGTAACTTGCCTTGCAAGAGTAGTAGATAAGAACATCAGGGTAGTATCGTCTGAAAGTTTCATGGAACAATCGATAGTTTTCTCGTATCTTCATTTCATCATAAATGAATAACGGGGTTCCATACTTCTCGGCGAGATCTGTAAGATCCAACCCTCGGAATTCCAGATGATCACGTGTGTTTATTCCAAAAAGGTCGGCATTCAAAGAGGGACCATCCATGGCTATTTGTGTGATCTAATACTCGTCTTGATAGATAATTCCTTGGATTTCCTTGCAATTATGACAAAAAGTCCTGCGAAATGTTTCAGCAGAAATTGAGAGAGCTCAGAGTACTCTAGGCGCAAGACCAAGGCGTAGATTAGCTTAGGCAATCTTCCGCTAGTTCGCCCTAACTCAGACAGCAGAGTCATTGTACAGTATCCACCTAGTGTGTCAAAACCCTCTCCCAGCAGTAGCGCCTTCGTTTGCTTGACTGGCAAGTAGTACTGATGCGGCCAATTCCTCAGGTTTTTCAGTTTGAACAGTGTGCGAATTAATTTCAAGAGTGCACTCTCGTACCAGAAAACTAGAAGTATCAGCGCAGACTTCTTCAGAGCCCTTCGGTACTCTCTGACCACTATTGGCACTTGGTGCGGTGGAACGTGATCAATCGTAGATAAGTCAAGAATGATATCGAAAGATCCGTCTCTGAAAGGCATGCTCTTTATATCGGCCCGTATGATTTCAGTGTTCTTCAAACGTCTCCTAGCTAGATAACACACAACCTTCGAGATATCCACCCCAAATAGGCTTAGGTTCCTGTTACGCTCCAACACGCCCAAAATATCCTTACTTGTTTCTACACCCTCATTCCATAAATCAGTCTTCAGTGCACAGAGTCCGCGTGTGTCGGCATGTCTAAAGGCTATTGCTATCGCATTTAGATATGACCGGCCGATGTATGACTGGCCTGGCTGAGCTTCGGCTCCAACTATCTTTGCTTTAGAGTCCCAAAGCTCATCCTCCTTCATAGATGCTCTAACCCTTTTTTGCAACTAATCGCATTATCTCAAATCAGCTTCTTGAGATCCATTAAAGCTGAGAGCCTAATGATTCTTATCTAGCTCGATTGTCCAGAACTCTCGCCAGTTTATCTTCTCCAAACCAGTCTAAACAAGCTACGGATTCCTTCTTTCCTAGCTAAGCGCAGGCTCGCCACTATGACCTTGCGAAGATCACCTCGTCTAGTGCCATCTGGGGCCATCCTATAGATAATCCTAGCATAGAAACGCATTAGAGAGTGCCAAGGATCGGATAACCCGTGTTTCTTTATGACGACTTCATAAGCATATATCCATCCATCTATATTCGAGTCATCGGAAATTGAGGGCTTATTTTTCGATGAAGTGTTGAAGAGTATTTCCGGCACCCATATGCCTTGATCCCCATTCTTCAGCATTGTCAGCCAAAGATCCCAATCTTGCAGTCTTCTTATTCTTACATCAAAACGTGGGAACTTGCTTCGCCTGATTAAAGAGACTCCACTAATATAGTTCTTTTTTCTTAATTTTTCAGGATTGAATCGTTCCATTCCAACGATTTCATTGTCAATCTTGAACCCGCAGTAGGCGTAAGCCTTGTCAGGATTTGATATCAATGCTTGAACCATTTTCTCTAAGAAACGCGGCTCGAGTTCCACATCGTCATCGCAGAACAACAGAAACTCTCCTATAGACTGCGCGAATCCATTGTTCCTAGCGGAGTTAGGGCCTGCTTGCTCTTGGCGGATGACGTTTATCATAGGATAGTCTTTGACTGCTTGGCAGATGTCTAGTTCGGATCCATCATCGACCACGATGACCTCGAAGTTCTTGTAAGACTGTCGGAATATGGTTTCTAAAGCTCTTCTCAGCGATTCAGGTCTGTTTCGTGTCGGTATTATTATACTGACGAGTCTCTCCTTGCCTGAAGCACTCAATTTCCCGTCAACCTGATTAACAAGACCGATAGTCTTAAGCTATTCCTAGTTCGATACCGATCTAACGGTCAAATTTGTATCAGACAAGCGGGCCTTCGTAGGAGTGGGCCTGCCGTCGATGAAGGTGAAATTATGCTCAGTAAAGTATCTAATGTTTTGGTTGTTGGAATGGGTGAAGTGGGTAGAGCTATTTATGGAATAGCTAAGGAGAAATACAACGTTATAGCTCTTGACGTAAAACCAAAGGATTTGGATAAAGATGTTGACATCATGCACATATGTTTCCCGTACACAGAGAAGTTCATTGATTGTGCAATAGGTTACATCAAGAGATACAGACCAACATTAACCATAATTGAAAGCACGATCTTACCTGGAACTACAGGAAGAGTATATGAGGAAACGAAGAAGCCCCTCGTTCATTCCCCGGTGAGAGGAACGTATGCAAAACTGTCTTGGTATATGAGAAGAGCAGTTAAATATGTAGGAGCATTCAACCGAGAAGACGCTTTAGCCGCTCTCAAGTATTATACGTCTTTGGGTTTAAGAGTCAAGGTTTTGAATTCGCCGATAGAAACGGAACTAGGTAAATTACTGGACACTACTTATTATGCTCTATGCATAGCTTGGCATCAGGAGATGAAAAGAATGTGCGATAGATTTGGTGCTGATTTCGACCAAGCAGTAACAGAGTTCAACAAAACCTATAACGAATTGTATCGGAATTACCACCCTAGAGTTGCAAGACCTGTTCTGTTTCCTGGTTATATCGCTGGACACTGTTTGATAGCTAATGCTAAATTGTTGAAATCGGTCTATCCGTCCAAATTTGTCGAGTTGATTCTTGAGTCGAACGAGAATTTCGAAAAGGAGCATATGCGTCCAAAAGAAGTAGAATCAAACAAATCACGAATTCCAGATAAGCACGTTAGAGCATGAGTTATTCAAAAGTATTGAAAACAGATTATAAAGAAAAATTGAATATGGGTTCAGATGCTATGAATTAAATGATGAGAACAACGAGATCACTGTTTTGATTTTATGAAAGAGCATATGGAAATATCGAGTTTATTGATTTACGCCCGGAGCAAGATGGTCGATTTCAATGATCGAACCGTTGCTCAATTACGGTCCCTTCCACAGGATCTGGCCCGCCGCCGACAGAATTGGGAACATTTACATAACTGTCAGTTCCGTCCGCTCGTTTGCAAATCCGATTTGCAAGTTTTTCAAATCTGATGATTTAGGTAACTCATGGATTGAATTGGCTGACTTTCTCTCTATGGATGAAAAGAATTCTACCACTGGCCAGCCTTTCGTTTCGAGAGAAGGTCTAATCTTGGCTTCAGTGTGGGATTCTAGCTATTATCAGTTCGGCAAGACTTGGTTAGCGATCTATCGAAGTAACGATGACGGACTGAACTGGGATATAGTGTACTCAAACCCTGCAGCGACCTACGGTAAGCATTTCTTCGAGGGCGATCGTCAGGGCGAAGTTTATCTCTGTGCTGGAATAGGGGGCGGAGGATCTGAAGGTGAGGTGCATTATGCCCCGGCTAGGGGCCTCTTGCTGAGATCTCTAGATTCTGGCAAGAGTTGGGATATTTGTCTAGAAGTGGATAGTCCGACGGCCCTTTACGACGGGACAGTTAGTAACGGGATCACAATAGTGTCTGCTAGAGAACGCGGATCAATCTTCAGGAGTGATGATAGTGCCAAGACTTGGAGTGAGGTCCGATTAGGTGCAGCTGCTAGAAATGTGAGCAGGATTGGCTCAAACATAGTGGTGAGCAGTGATAGCGCGATTTTCATAAGCCGCGACGAAGGGTGCAGTTGGATCAAGCGCAAATCGCCGCTAAGGAATCTTGTTCTCAGATACCCGACACTCCTCCAAGATCAAATCCTCATGACCGGCGTCGGTTGGCGCTCGTTGATATTAGCAACTGATCTTGAAGGAAACGAATGGCGTATCTCCCTTGACGCAACGAAATTTGCTCGCTCAAAGTTTATGACTAGGTTGGCTACTGCAAGAGAATACTTTTTCCTTGGCGATGAAATAGAAGCAGGAGTACTCCTAAGAGTTGCCGCAAACTCCCTTAAGCGCGGCCATACATTTCCATACTCCATATTGAGTCGCCTAGGCTCAATCGACGACTCTTTTGACGCACCCAGGCTCGGCTTCGATGCAAGGAATACATAGATCTACTAGCTACTACATGGACGCCCTAGAAAGCACGATAGGCTGGTATGTGAACAGCGAGTAACTAAGCTTTCAGTCGGATCCCTAAAAGTTACGTCGTTGCATCTTCTCCTTACACCAAAGAGAATCATGACATATACTTTGCCGCCAAGAACAATCGCCAACGATAGCTTGAACCTCTATTTGATCCAGCGCGTAAAGACCTTTAATGCAGTTCAGGATTATCGACATCAGAGGACTTTACTTTTCCCTCACCAAGGATACATATCCACAGGTGGGTTCCATCTCAAAATATGCATATTGGCTCCGTTGGTACAATCTCATGGCTACAGATTCCTCGATTCTCGAATCGAAGACGACTCGTGCTTTCTTCCATTCGTTTGGAACTCGAACCTTTATGGTTAAGGGTTCGTCATAGACTCTTAGATCTAAGCCGAATATTACTGTGAAGCTGACTTCAGAATGTTTCTTGGCGTTCAATGAAAGATACGTCTTACTGCGTTCCAAGGCGTACTTTGCAATTGATTTCTGCGCATCCAGCCAGACACTTTTTGAGAGAGTCTCTTCTAGGTGCCCTCTAAGATCTTGGAGCATAGTTTGATACTTCCGTTCGACGGCCCGATCTTCGGTGACTAGATGGTGGAGCTCGATCAACCAACCGTGGCTCCTGATAGCCCTGTCAACCCACAAGTTGGCTCTTTTCAGATCAGTCGACTTTTCCCAAGAATAGCATTTGAGCGCGTAGAGGTCGAGCGCTCCGGAATTGATCCCTGGGTCTGTCGATCGCGCTGAGATATAACCCGCCTGACCGACTAAGTCCTTTAGAGCTAGGTTGTAGGCGCCGAAGGGATATGCGTAGGAAACAACTGCGTGTTGAGGGATACCCTCCTCTATCCTTCTTTTGGATTGAACTAGCTCGCTATATACGGTGTCGGAAAGCACAGTCGGCGTTGAGGCACACTTGTTAACTCGGGTCAGTCGCCGTTGAAGATCACCGCATATTTGTCTTGCATACCAAGTCACCCGAGCTGGATCTCCAACCGAAGACGAAAGTATGGCCAGTTTGTCTGCCAATGAAACATCGAACTTTGTATGAGTTAAGCCGTGGGAGGCAACTTCAAAGCCTGAAGAAGAGGCCTGATTCCACTTATCCCAATTTGCGACCTGATACCCATGAAGGCTCTGCCCCACAGCCTCTGTTGCGATGAAGTATGTGGCGCGGATGTTCAACTCCCTGAGCAGCGCCGCCGTCAAGTCGTAGGTCTCTTCGTATCCATCGTCGAATGAGAGGGACATAGCCGCGCTAGCATCGCCCTGCCACTGACAGATCGTTGCTTCGAACAAACTGTCTCGCTCCTAATGAGCGTTGTAGGACCTGTATGATTTCCAATGCTTAGGTTTATGCTATGATAGTTCGTCACGATAATAAAATTGCTGAACGTTGTCATACGCCATTGGGCCGCACTCCTTCGAGGCCGCTCCTGTAAGAGGAATACTAGTGAGCGCATCGTCCAGGGATGTCTGCTGACTTGTTAGAAGTCAAGCCTATCTCGACTACCCATTTAACCAATCGGCTGTAATCACCTTTTTCGTGAACTTCCGGGTAGAGCCGTTGGATGTCTGCCCTCCTGTTGTAGAGTTCTCCTAGTGTTAGGAGGGGGCTAGAAGTCTGAACGAGGGAGGCAGTTCTCCAAGCCCATTTCCTTCGATCGTGTGAAGATCAAGGCGTTGAAATCTGGTTTACGCATTAGCCTCAATATCTCACTATCCGGGACCTTCCTGATCGACAGTTGGACCCTAATGCGCCTTCTCCATAACCGGCCAAAGTTCTTAAGTGGCCAAACCAAGGCCCTGAGCCTTGCGAGCGCTGATTGAGGTTCGTTTTTCAGAGCCAGCAGAGCCCTGCCGACTTCTAGGGTGATCAATGGTGGTATACACCTCACCAGATTTAGAAAGTTGTAGTTCTTGATGAGCGTGGATATGTGGTTTTTTAGGTAGTGGAAAACGAGGTCTGGACGTGTCTTCTCCTTACGGCAAGCGTATCCCCTGTAATGATATACGACGGATTTAGGAGCGAACATTATCTCATAGCCTCGAAGCCTGACCCTCCAACAAAGATCGGTTTCTTCATAATAACAGAAATAGTCAGGGTCGAAGGGTACGCCCACTAGACATGATTCATCTAAAACTCTTCTCTTAAGGGCCATGGCAGCGCCGTCAGCATATAATACTTCCTCCACTTGATCAAACGAGTCTCGTCTCCGCGTCTGGGATCGTGGATAAACGTAGCCTAGGTAGTCGAAGTCGTAGCCTACACTGTCAATCTTGTTGCGATCTCTCATGCTGAACAATTTGCACTGAGCAACGCCTATGTTTCCTCCCATGTCTAAGACCTGCATCAGCTCTCGCAGCCAGTTTCGCTCGACCTCCGTGTCGATGTTCAAGAAAACGATGACTTGTCCCTTGGAACTAGCGTATCCTACGTTGTTTCCTTCAGCAAACCCGAGATTTCTCTCGTTTCGAATTATTCTAACGATTTGATTCTTGCCGAAGAGCCTTAAGGCGATCTCTAAGCTGCCATCCGTTGAACCGTTGTCAACCAGAATTACCTCAAAGTTCGGGTAGTCGGTCTCCAAGATAGACCTCAAACACCTCTCGATAAATCGTATTCCGTTATAGTTCAGAATAATTATCGACGCTAGGGGCCAGTGCCGATAGGGTTTGTCGCTAGCTTTGTTCTCGCTACTCAATCTTTTCCGCTCCAAGTAGTTTCCAATTGCTTGCGGCTTCAACAAATCGAAATATATGCTTCTTTACCGAGACGTTCCTTTTTTATGAGGTATTCTCTGATTCCGTCTATCACGAACCTTGCGTCGTCGATGGTCGTCCTAGCCTTCTCTAGCGTATAATACTCCATCGGTGTCACCCATCTATCAGCGACCTTAAGAGGATATCGAGCATAAGCAAACTCTCTCTGAATCTCTCTTCCTTTCTCGATCAACTGCTCGCATCCTTCTTCCCTCAACCAATCGGGTCTTCTTAGAAGTTGCTACTTGG
>Ga0315310_10000597_pt1 | contig 23386 bp, 20 predicted proteins | sample TDP5_MG_FD_203630 | JGI IMG/M metagenome (GOLD analysis project Ga0315310, IMG submission 203630) | Freshwater sediment microbial communities from Lake Towuti, South Sulawesi, Indonesia - TDP5 | ecosystem: Environmental > Aquatic > Freshwater > Lake > Sediment | place: Indonesia: South Sulawesi...
CTTTCCATGCTACGATGGTTGTATTTACAACTTTGCCAATTACAATATCTCCCGCTTTCGGGATTTACGTCTATCCTTAATTATTCTGATATATACGCTCCCTGAAGCGGAATAACTACTATATTATTATTACCTTTCAGCTCAGGTAATCCTATAATCGATGCTTTAACTACATTTTTATCCCTATAAGTCCCAGGTCCTGCATTAAAAGATCCTTCTGCAAGAATTTCTCCTGGCACTACCACTTTTCTCTTTTCAAATATAATACTCATTTAAAACACCTCAAACCTTTTTATAACCTATAAAACCCTCAAATTAAATCTTCTTTATTTCCATTTGTCCTTTGGTTAATTTTTGTAGTTGATCTACTACTTTCGGCTGCATTCCTGCCGCCATTTCAACGAGTGCAATCCACTTTCCATCGGGTTGCCATTCTTCTTTGGTTACCGTTCCATTCCGAATGAAAATTTGGTAAGCTTTCGCTTGATATTTGCCGGGTAATTTCACTGCTAACGTGATTTTCTCCAATCGAATGGGTATGATCGGTTCTAACTGCTTAATAATATTTTTCACTTGCTCTTCGGCGCTCTTCCAAGGATCCACTGCAATCTTTACTTCTGCTAACGCGCGTTCAATGCGCGCGGGAGGATGGGGAAGCCCAGTCTGAGGATTTAAGGCATTTTGGGCGATATAGGTTATTATTTCTTTTCGCTTTTCTTCCACCATTTTGCGCCTTTGCTCGGTCGTCAGCGCTAGTTCGCCATTTTCCAGAATCTGCTTAGCTATTTCCAGCGCATCAAGCCTCCCAAAAACCTTTTCAGTGGATTCATCCGTAGCCCTTTTGCCTCTTAATGCATCTTCAAAAATCGTATAGCCTACTAAAATATCCCTGATGTCGATTTCTTTCCCATTTTTGAAATCGAAGGCTTTTTCAGGATATACTAATACCTCAAATTTCTCGCCGCTCATTGTATATCGAGCTACCACTGCGCCGCCTAGATCTACGCGCTTCTCCCCGCGCATCGCCATACGTCATTCACTGACTGCTATTAACCTGATCTATATATTTCTGCATTTCTTCTGTTGAAAGTCTTTCAAATTTCTTGTTTTCAGTTCTGATAATTGCAATTTCCGCCTTAGTAGTATCCAATTCCGATTCGATCACTTTCTTTAATGATTTCAACGCCATTACTATGATTTCATCGAGAGATTTGTCCTCACTGTAATCTTTCTCTAACTCTTCTTTCACAACAGTACTCCCTGAGCCGATCGCTGCTGCAAGGTAACCCCAATATGCGCCGCTAGGGTCCGTCATGAATAAACGGGGCACATCATCGATCCCGGCAATTATTAACGAAACTCCGAACGGACGCACACCTGCATGCTGCGTATATAATTGCTTCAGATCGCATATTTTCTTGGTGAGCGTTGCAATGGAGATTGGTTCGTTATAATACAACCGATTAATTTGTGACTGGATCCTAGCATTATCAATAAGAACTCGAGCATCCGCTGTTAACCCGGCAATTGCAGCCCCACAATGCATGTCAATATCAAAAATCTTTTCGACTGATTCGGGTTCCTGCATGTTTAAAATTCTTTTCTCAACGGCTAACACTACACCATCTTTACACCTAATTCCGATGGCAGTTGTGCCTCTTCGGACTGCTTCAATCGCATATTCCACCTGAAAGAGGCGCCCATCGGGGCTGAAAATAGTAATAGCTCTATCATATCCAATACCTGGTGGAGCAAACATAATCACACCTCTTTTTTATGGATCCTCAAAACATTCTCTGGAAACAATTTTGCAACTCGTTTTTTTCTATCTTTTTGTTCTTTTCTTTGCTTAAAAGTTATTTCTTACCTTATACAACCCATAGAAACTCAATACTCATCTTCTTTCCATGGTTCTCTTAGGTAATTCCTAACTATCTGATATATCTTATAAGAACTTTTTATTTCAATCCATTAAAATTTATCTGATATCGAAATGCATTGTAAAAAAACAAAAAAATCTCTATAAACTATAAAAAACATTAATACACGGAATAGGACATAAAATCTCTCAAAATCAAGAAATTTATGGAAAATACAAGAAGTTGATAATACGTCTCTCGCTCTACGATGAGAAAAAGAAAAAATTCTAATAGTAACTTTGCATCCTAAGTCCTTTTAATTCCTACAAAATAGTTTATCAAAACTTAATTAAATCTAAAATAATTATTTTATTGATTATAATTGCTTGAATTCAATAAGCATGGAAGGATTTAACATTAAATGACAGAGAATAGTAATCCTGTATTTGATGAAAAATTACCCAGAAAAGCAAAGCTTGCATATAGCAGTTCGAGTTCTGCGCTTTGGGCATTATCAAATATGGTATTCACGCCCATCACCTTTTACTATAATATAAAACTAGGATTGAGCGGGTATCTGATTGGTATAGCCTGGCTCATTTTTATAATTTGGAATGCGGGAAATAATCCAATTTTTGGGATGATGCAAGACCGAACCAAAAACAGATTAGGGCGTAGAATTCCTTATATTCGATATGGCGCGCCAATTTTGGGGATTTTATTTGTATTGATGTGGATACCGTTCGTAAATACTAATGATCAATTAATATTATTTTTTTATTTCCTACTTATGCTATTTCTCGTTGATACGGTTCTTGCACTCATGGGGTTGGCAAATGGTGCTTTACCTGCAGAGATGGCCCTTAACTCCAAAGAACGAGCGAATTTATTGGTTTACTCGAATTTACTTACTGCGATTGGAACGGGAGTGTCCTTTGTATTCCCGCTATTATTATTAACTGGAGATAAATCCACTACAATTCATCCGTTCTTGTATCCGGCTATCATAATTTTAGCGATAGTTTGTGCGGGAATAATCTACCTCTGTAGCTATTATCTCAGAGAGAATCGTTTTACACAATTCGAAAGTCCTTTAGGTTTGAAAGAGGGAATTAAACAGACGTTAAAAAATAAACCGTTCCTGATAGCAACGGCAGTTGGCTTTTTCTATACCATTGGGAATACCATCTTTCTCACCGCATTTTATTATTATATTGATTTTATTATTTTATTGACTGGAATCACGGTACTAATTCCCTTATTGATTATCTTCGGGATGGTCATCGTCTTTTCGATTGCCCTTAAATCCTTGTTACAAAGGTTAGGGGTAAAACGAGTCTATATTCTTGGACTACTGCTAGCTGCATGTGGCTTGATCTGCTTATTTTTTGCTAATACGTATTTAATACCTGCTCTGCTAGCATGTATACCGATTGGCATAGGTTTCGCAGCCAATAGTATCCTAGGGGGTGTGATTAGTGCGGATACCTATGATTACGATGAGATTTATCTCTCTGGAAAGCGGAGAGAAACCACCTATGGTGGTATAGGTGCTTTATTTGTCAAGCCTGCAACTTCTATTGCAAATTGGCTCTTTTTATTCATTATTTCGGCATTTGGCTTCATTGCAGGCGTAGGAGTAGCCGGTCAACCAAATTCGGCGCTACTTGGAATAATGATCGGCTTCACGCTAGTTCCAGCCTTCTTCTTGTTCATAAGTGCTTTAGTCATGAAATTTTTCCCCTTGGACGGGCCAGAATGGGACGCAAAGAAAATTGAATTGAAAATAATTCATGATCAAAAAGAAATAGCATTCTTTGAATACTTCAAAGAGAAAAGAAAAACCGATTACTTAACAGCTTCAGAAAATAAAAAATAAAAACAAAAAAAGCGAAAAATTCTTTATAAACTGAACTTTCTTTAAATCAATAAATATTATTGATTGGTCGGGAATGTGTAGTTTTTATGGGTAATGTAGATAAGACGGTTAAAAAAATTCAGGCGCGATGGATTTTGGATTCCAGAGGGAATCCTACAGTTGAAGCAGAAGTATTTTCGGACAATTTTTATGCAAGAGCCGCGGTTCCCTCGGGGGCATCGACGGGAAGTTATGAAGCACTCGAACTTCGAGATCAAACTTCTGAATTCAAAGGAAAGGGTGTAAAAAATGCAATACGGAATATCAATCAAAAGATTGCCCCAAAATTGATTGGGATGAACTTTCTGGAGCAACAGAAGATTGACAATATAATGATAGAGCTTGATGGGACTCCAAATAAAGCGGAACTAGGGGCTAATGCTATTTTGGCGGTTTCTTTAGCGATAGCAAAACTTGCTGCGCAAATCAAGAAGGAACCACTCTATCAATACATCAATAAACTCAGTCAGAATAAGGTAAAGAAGAATTATTTGCTTCCCGTGCCAATGGCAAATATTATAAATGGTGGAAAACATGCTGGGAATGATTTAGCCATCCAGGAATTTATGATTTTACCGATTAATTTTAAAAGTTTTTCCCGGGCGGTTCAGGCAATAAGCGAGATTTATCAAACATTGAAAGAGATTTTAAATGAAAAATATGGCAAAACCGCGCTAAATGTTGGGGATGAGGGCGGATTTGCACCAAATATGAAAAAAAGTCAGGAAACATTCGATGTACTCATCGCTGCCGTTGAAAATGCATCGTATTCGCCCAAAGAGGATATAGTATTTGCAATTGATGCAGCGGCAAGCTCGTTCCAAAAAAATGGGATATATCAAATAGATGGTGAAGAACTTGACTCAAGTGGATTAATCGAATATTACCGGAATCTAACAGAAACATATCCGATCAGCTCCATTGAAGACCCATTTGATGAAAATGATTTTCAAAGTTTTGCAGCACTCACTTCAATGCTCGGTAGCCAGTTAATGATAGTAGGGGATGATCTCTTCGTGTCCCAATCAGAACGGCTTCAAATGGGCATTGACCAACAAGCCGGAAATAGTCTCCTGTTGAAAGTGAATCAATGCGGCTCTTTATCAGAAGCAATTGCTACTGCGAACTTAGCGTACTCCAACGATTATTCAGTAATAGTTAGTCATAGAAGCGGAGAGACGGAAGATACATTTATTGCCGATTTAGCGGTCGGGTTAAACTCGGGTTTGATCAAAATGGGTGCCCCTGCAAGAACTGAACGCACTTGCAAGTATAATCAACTGCTGCGTATCGAGGAAGAATTAGGCTCCCAGGCCATCTACGCAGGTAATAATTTTAGAGCTCAATGGAAACAATTTCATTAATCATTTATATATAAAAACCCGGAATTAGCCATGAAATCTCCTAATAAGCAAAAAATTTGTAGCAAATGCAAGAAGCCAATGGTTCATATCTCGTTCTGGGATGAAAAAAAGATGATACATGAGTACTGGGTTTGTGGTTGTAAAAGATAAGATTTTGAGAAAATAAACATGTCTTTCTCTAAAAATTTAGTATCAAGAAAAAAATTAGAAATCCAATTGCAACAACTAGATTCATTCCAAGCGCCGAACCCCGCGCTAGAGCAATATCCAATTACACCCCAGGGGGCGTCCATTGTTCTAACTATTATCGCAAATACCTATAATGATATACAGAATAAAGTTGTGTGCGATTTAGGATGCGGGACTGGTATTCTGGCAATAGGCGCTGCATTATTGGGTGCAAAAGAAGTTATTGGGGTGGATATTGATCAAAATCAATTGGAAATTGCAATCAAGAATGCACAAAAGCTAAGTTTAACGAATAAAATTGTGTGGATACAGAGTGACATTCAAAATTTTTCTATCAAAGCTGATATTATTATTCAAAATCCCCCTTTTGGCGTTCAAAAGGGAGATCATGGTATAGATATTATTTTCTTAAAAAAAGCACTAGAAATTGCTAAAATTATTTATTCACTCCATAAATCTGGACAGAAAAATCAATCTTATATAAAAAATTTTATTCAAAAGCAAAATGTATTCCTTGATGCCATTATTCCTATTCAAATTAATCTCCCCCATCTATATACTTTTCACAGAAAAAAGAATTATGCTGTTCAAATTGATCTCTATAGAATAATTACCTCTTAGATTCTGAAATACACATGTTAAAAGTTAGAATTGGATTTAAGAAGGTAGATTCAATTGATTTATATTATAAAGGATTTTTATTATCTCGTTGATAAAAGAAAGTTTGATTCCAGAAGAAAAAATTCAGAAACGATAAATTGATAATAGAATAAGAAAGTGGTAATAAAATAGAGAAATTATGGTTTTAATTTTACCCGATTAAGATTTATGAAGAACTAAAAAAAAGGTGAAAAATATTGGTTGAAAGTGAAATTGAAGTAAAGTCCGGGGATCTTGTTCTACCTGGAGAGAAAATAGGAGTTATTGAGATGTATAATCCTGGAAAAGGAACCCATGCTCAAAATGGTATAATTTATTCTTCAATTATTGGTGAAGTTCGGATTGATAATACAGAGAAAACAGTATCTGTTATATCCAAAGAGAAAAAACCTTATATCCCCAAAAATGGGGATGTGGTTATTGGTGTAATTGATATGGTTCGGAAGCAGATGGCAATTGCTAATGTTTTAAATGTCCGTGGATTTAATGCTACTACTGATTTTGAAGGAATGATTCATATATCACAAGTTTCCAAAAATTATCTCGAAAACCTCGCAGATGCATTTAAGACTGGCGATATCATTCGGGCAGTTCTCATCAATGATGAAATTTCCCCTTTTTTCCTCAATACAGCGGCACCGGACCTCGGCGTAATATTAGCATATTGTAGCGAATGCGGGGACATTCTCCAAGTAGACAAAGATGGGCGGAATTTGCACTGCGATAGATGCAGGATCATTGAAAAACGGAAACTTTCACGCGATTACGGAAAATTTATTTTATAGATTCCTTTAATCCAACATTATAAAGCATTCTGAATTTGCTTTACTATTTCAACGGCATATCTTAAACTCTCATAATTACCGGAAAGGATAAGTCTGACCTTGCTAGATTTCAATTCTATATTTAAATTTACCATTGTCACTTTCTTTCGCACTGATTGCAGAAATTGTACTTGTTTATCCGGATCTTGAATGAAAAAGGTCAATTCTTTTTTTCTTGTTTTTCCCAAAAATCTTTACTCCATTTCGATTCTAGTATTTTCATGGGAATTATTGTCTCCTGCTATTAAAATCTTTGGTAATTTTAATTTGATAATTTTCGAATAAGATTTTTAACATTAGATATAATTTTTTGATTGAGGTTCAGAGTACCATGAAAATTGAGATCTTAAATCAAACGGAAAATGAGTTAGAACTTCGTATCATGGAAGAAGGTCACACGTTGATGAGCGTACTTCGCAAGGAACTATTTAACGATCCAGATGTGATTCATACTGGATATATGTTAAAGCATCCATTAATCAAGGAAGTGCGATTCTTTCTAAAAACCAAAGAGAAAAGTCCGAAAGAAGCTCTTGAAAATGCATTAAAGAATCTATCTGCCAAACTTGATGAATTTGAGCTAAACTTCGAAAAAGTGATTGCTGAAAGCTAGATTTTTCTATTATGGTATTATTTTTAATAAATTTATTTTAAGCGAATCGGTTCTTTATTTCAAGTAAAACTACAGTAAATGCTTGTAATGCGCTTCGCTCCTCCTTTTTTCTGTCAGAGAAATCTCCAGTTTTTAGGTTATCATATAAAATTGTAGCCAATTCTTCGATGGAAATTCGTTCTGTTAGCCAGGTATGAACAATTAGGGCTTCCACTGCATCTGCGAGGTCATGAGGACTGGCCCTATGAGAAACCATAGTCCGAAAATCAGCCTCACGCACTGCTTGGGATAGGACTTTATCGGATACTTTCCAGCCTTCAAATTTCCCTAAGGCGCATGATTTGGCAAGAGAATAGATAAAATTCACAAAATTATCCCCCAATTTAGCTAGTTCCTTATTAGCCATAACTTCTTTAATAGAAGAAAACGTCTTGATTGCCTGTAATTTTTCAATAATCATTTAATTCCCTTCAAAAATTAAATTTAATTAAGATTTTTCTTAAATATATAAATATTTTTCTAAACTTCTAATAAGCTCGCCAAGTATTCCTACATTTAAGGCATCTATAAAAAGTAGTCATCCCTTCATCTGCACCACGTGTTTGTAATTGCCAATATGCTGCCTCGGAATGACCACATTTAGGACACTCAATTCTTGTGGTGGGCATTGTATTCAAATCCCCTTTCTGCACTTCAATGAGATCTTTTTCTGAGTGCCGAAATTCTTTCGTTATTTTATAGCATTCCCTATCAACTTGTTCGGAATCCAATTCTTTTACAAACCCACACCGTTTACATTTGAGGATATCTTTGTCCTTCATTTTCATTAAGTACATTATTGAGCCACAGTCGCTACAATATTCCATAGAGTAACACTCTATTGAAACCACTTAAATTTATTGAATAAGAACCTAAGTATTTCATTAATTTACATCCTAAAGATTTTTTAAGGATAATGTATATATTGAAACAGATTGAGGGAATGTAAATGGAACCCAATTTAATTAGAGGAATGTTATACTCGAAGTTTGATGAAAGGATGGGACCACAGGTCGTTGCTTGTATTCCTTCAGATTTGCCGGAAGATCTAAAGAATTTAGTTAGTCTAAAATCCATTGACATCTTGAGCGGCGAAAGAGGCTTGATTCCACAGTCACTAGCAATTATTCCATTTGCTTCGCTTGACTTGAAAGGATTAATTAAATTGATGGAAATAAGGGATGCGACTCGTCGGGGCGGTTTAGTTGATAGTTCAATAACTTTACTTTTTAATGAAGCCAATGATCCTATTTTCTACAAATACATGGAGAATATTAGACCAGTTTTTGAAGAAGCTGCTGCGAAATTTATTGAATTGGAAGAGGCAAAGACAAATAAAACCCAGATAAGCGAACAATTGAATATTATGTATGTAAATATATTAGACATTTTAAATGAATTACGTGAAGTAGAAGTGGGAACAGAAAAGAGAGAGCCTATAACAGAAGCAGATGATGAAATAGAAATTCAGGGGTTCAGATTTAAGATCATAGTATGTGGAGATCCCGCTGTGGGTAAAACATCGACTATTCTCCGCTTCACCGATCGCGCATTTAAAAAAGTATATGTCCCTACAATTGGCACTAATATCGTTGAAAAATATATTAGAGTTAAAAACGCAAGGATTGAATTTGTGCTCTGGGATATAGCTGGACAACAAAAATTTGCAAAGGTCAGGAAACACTTTTACACAGGAGCAGATGGGGAATTACTAATCTTCGATTTAACACGTCCCAATACCTTTAATGATATTAGCAATTGGTATCAAGATATAACATCCACTCTGAACCGGAAATTGCCAGGTTTTATATTAGGAAATAAAAGTGATTTAGTGGATCAAAGGGCTGTCAGTAATGACGAACCATTACAACTTGCGAATGAGTTGGGCCTTGATTATATTGAAACTTCTGCATTATCTGGAGAAAATATTGATGAGGCCTTTTATAAATTAGCGGAATTACTGATTAGCAACAATCTCTAACGGTTTTTCAAAATATTTTTGAATAAATTTTCCGACTTTGGAGAATAAAGTGACATTTCCTTTAAATTTTTCAAATTCTTCTTGATAAAACTCTTGAAGAAAAAGACTGGTTTCAATTATAGATGAAGTTCTATTAAGATGAGCAAGAGGAAAATTGAAAAAATAGATGTATCTGTTTATAAACATTAAAGAGTGTAATGAAATGGAGTTTTGGATATTATTTTTAGAATATTTTATCGGATTCTTTATCATTTTAACTCTAATTTATTTAATTCTACCACTTGGCTGGAAAATTGTGGCACCTTGGTTCAATGCGGCTTTCAAACCGAGTAAATTGGATCGAATCGCCAAGCCCGATCCTAATCAGCTGCAGAATTCTATTCCAGAAGTTGTCATTAATGAGCTAGGTAACTATGAAATAACTTTTGGCTTAGGCCGAAAATTTAGCAATGGCATGCTTCAAATTCATTATAAAAAACAATGGTTCTCTTCTAATCCAGTTAAAAAATGGGATAAATCGCTTAAAATCTTATCAATTGAAAAAACCTCAGACTCGGATATATTTGGCACTTTCAAAAGCCTTTGTATGAACTGGAATTTGGAAGGAACTTCAATTCAAATTCGGAGCTATATCATTATTTATCAAAATCAGCCTTTAATAAAGTTTCAATTAGAGTTTCCAACAGGGTTAAAAGATGTCTCAACTAAAAACCTCCATTCTTTCATTTTTAAATTTCCCTGTTTCAACCTTAAGGGCCCGAATAAACGAATCCTCGCTTTTCGGTTTGGGGTTTTTTCACCTCCGACACGAAGCATCAAGAGTAGTGTGCAAGGTCCGGTTGTATTTTATGATAATGATTTGAACTCCGTTGTTTTGGGACCGATGGATAATTTTATGATTGCCTTTACGAAGCAAGATACGCAGATTTCTCATGGATTGGAAGGCATGATTAAAGAAATCCCCGAGGGATATAGTCATTCCTCACTGATGTTTTTTACAGGGGGAATCAACAAGGCTATTGTCGATTGGTGCAGATTTCTTCAAAGATATCATGGGACAGAGCCAAAGGATCCTTACGCCGATCCAGTAGTGGCATATTTAGGCTTCTGGACTCAAAATGGTGCTTATTATTATTATCGAAAAGAAAAGGGGATGACATATGAGCAGACAATCCTCTATGCAAGCAATATTTTCAAGGAGTTCGATATTCCTTTCAAATATTTCCAACTGGATTCCTGGTGGTACCAGAAAGATATGAAAGCCCTTTGGAAATACCCCCCATTCCGATGGCTTGGACGGATCATCGGCGGTGCCGCTTTCGGAGGCACCATCCTTTGGGAACCCCTTCCAGAAGAGTTTCCAAAGGGCTTGAAAGCCCTTCATGAAAAAGTGGGGTTGCCTTTCGCGTGCCATTCTCGATGGTTTTCGCCGAAATCACCCTATATTGAACAATATATTAGTGCGATTGGCAAATCTGCGATTCTACCAATGGACCCTCTTTTCTGGGAAGATATCATGCAGAAAGCTGCGAAATCGGGCATCATAATGTATGAACAGGATTGGCTCCGCAACACATTCTCTCGTATTCTTATGCTTCAGGAGGAGGTGCATGCCGCAGAAAATTGGTTGACTTGGATGGCTGAAGCAGCCCAACGACATAAGATTTCAATTCAATATTGTATGGCACCCCCGGGTGCTTTCCTTTATGCATTGAAGTTACCGGCAATAACAAATGTTCGGGTGACAGGAGATTATAACGCCCGGGTTACTAAGCAGTTCTATTATCCTCATTTCAGTCAAACTAATATTCTTGCATGGGGAGCGGGAATCTGGCCTTCTTTGGACTGCTATCTTACTACTCGAACCCCCTTACGGAAGGGACTCTATCGGGAACAATACCCCGAATTAATGACTCTACTGAGCAATTTAGGGGGCGGAGTAATTTGTCCCGCGGATAAAGCTGAACGTGTAAATAAAATTCTTTTAATGAAAACCTGTAATAAGGAGGGGCTTCTCTTTAAACCCGATCGCCCAATTACTGCAAATGATATAATGTTCAAAATACACCAAAAACCGTATATCATGGATACTTGGACGGAAAAGGATGGGCGGTTTTGGCGATACATTGTAGTCGTAAATTTATGGCCCCGCCGCGTCAAAGACGCCAAAATGACTTTGTTAGAACTCGGGTACGCGGAAAATGGCGTTCTCTATGACTACTTTACCGGCGAATTAAAGGAAATAAGTCCTGAAGATGCGATTGATTTAGTACTTAAACCAATGGGTTACAAATATTTCGTTTTTGCGCCTTGGCTAAATGGGCATATTGCGCTCATTGGTAGTCCCGAAAAATTTGTCTCATGCGCTAATAAATTGATTTCAAAAGTCAAGATGGATTCGAAAAAACTGAGTTTCATTGTCGAATATTCCCCCAGTTCCACTTTGAAATTGCTTATTTTTTCTAAATATACACCTACTGACATAAAATTAAAGGATCTTTCTGGTACTCTTAAATGGAACTATGATTCCACTACCAAACGCCTTGATCTTGTCTTGTCTTTTACCACTCAGAATAGTAATGAAATTATAATAGAATTCTAGATATATCTCGAATTTGGATTAATAAATAAAGGTAGGAATCGATTAGTTTCATAAAAGAGAATTGAAATGAGTAATTGTTAGCAATTTAGAGAGCAGAAATAATGCAATCAAATAAGATTTCCTTGATTTTACTGTGCTTAATTGTGGTAAATATATTTATATCGGTAGGAACACAAGGAAATAATTTCAATTCAACACAAGAACCTGTATTTATAGTCGATGATATTGCTAAAAAGTTAGATTATAGACTGCAATCTTTTTTAAATTCTGTGAATATTGATAAAACTTCTTCAATTCAGATAATCATTAATTTTCAAAATACAGCTATTATGGAGAAAGGGATAGCGAAGATTAATTCATTTTCCTCAAAAATTCAATTCCTTCACGAATGGCAATTTATCCATACCGCCCTTTTTAAAGTACCAATTGAATATATAGTAAATATCGCTGCTTTTCCAGAAATCCTCAAGATCTGGTTAGATATGGGATTTTATATTGAAAATTCTCAAGGAAAATTACCCGATCAAGCCCAAATTTCTTCATTAATAGATCAAATTAGCAATAAACCAATTAAAACACAAGATATGGAAAATTATGATAAAAGCTATAATGGATCCAATGTAATAGTCGCATTATTAGATACTGGCGTTGATATTTTTCATCCAGATTTAAATAAATCAATTCTGGCTTTCGGTGGGGCTTCTTTAGTCGAGGGCGACCCATTTCCGCTTGATTTCAATGGGCATGGTACTTTTTGCGCTGGAATAATTGCAAGTGGTGGTATAATTAATAAAAATATGAGGGGAGTAGCACCAGGTAGTTCTATTTTAAATGTAAAAGTTTTAAGTAGCTCGGGTTTTGGCTTATGGTCTTGGATTATCTCTGGAATTGAGTATGCAATTACACACGGAGCGGATATTATCTCTCTGTGTTTTTCAATGCCAGGATACCCAAATGACCCGGTTAATCTTGCTATAAATGCAGCTATCCAACGGGGTATGATTGTTATTACTGCGGCTGGAGATGAGGGCCCCGCATTTTCTAGCATAAGTGCGCCGGGAATGGCACCAACGGCAATTACAATTGGCGCCTATAATGATTTTACCCATGCACCCGCTTCATTTAGCGCAAGGGGTCCAACTTTATCATTTTATACTAAACCCGACATTCTTGCATCTGGGGTAAACATAACCTCTTGTCGCCCCTCAATTCCTTCTAATTTGCCCATTAATTTAACTGGATTCTTTCAAGGAACAACAATCTATGGAGTTCCTCTTAATAAATATTATACAGTCGTTAATTCCACAAGCGCTGCAGCTGCTAATGTAACAGGCGTAATTGCGTCCCTTGTACAACATGCCAAATTTCTATCCGCTGAAGAAGTTAAAATCATCCTACAACAAACTGCAATTCCCTTTTCAAGCATGAGTCCTAATATCCAAGGCGCTGGGTTGGTCAATTTGAAGGGAGCACATGACTATTTAACTAAAAACAAATTAAACAAATCACTTATAGAAAACAGACTATATAGTCCAACATTCTTCTCTCCAGGATATATTACAACTCAAAATGGCACTCGTATTTTGACCATGGTCGTTTCTAGTTATGGTTCTTTATTAGGGGTGATAGATTCCCGACCTAATATGACATTTACTCATATGATCCAAGGTCAATTGGCCATCAAATATAATGGGCAATTAAAGTGGTTTTCAGATATGTATCTTTTGCGTGAATTACACAATTTAACTTCAGAATTCTCCAGAATACAATCTATTTTAACTGATTACTCTATAATCTGCATTTTTACAGCAGAAGCTTGGCCTTCAATAAACGGTTTTCGTGTTAATCTTACTATAATTAACTTAAAACCAATAACTCTTTATAATCTAAGTCTCTATTGTCTATGGCAGACAGATCTCTTTTTCAATGCGTCTATTCAGTCCAGTCACGATACTGGCAGATATAATGGAACAGACGATATTAGTTATGCTTACGACTCAAAAAATGGTAACTTTTCATATATTGGTTTCTCAGGACTCTATCATTCACATTCTCATGAAGTAAATACCAGTAAAAGTATCCGAGAACAAATTCAAAAAGATTCATTGCTGAATAATAATCAAACTAAGAATAACCAAATTAATAATGCAATCGCAATGGAATGGAACCTAACATCCCACCTAACCACTTCAAAATGCATTCAGTTCTCGGAAAGCATTGGCATTGCAAATTCTTATACAGCCCTCAATAATTCTATAAATTCAATAAAAACGATGTTATCCTCTGATATCTTGCCAAATTTAGCCTTGCTATCTTCAAATATGTCTCGGATTGGTTTTATTAATCACCCTTACACTAGTGATGTTCTTTTAATGAATATTGGAAATGTTCCTATAAATAACACTCTTATAGTATTCCTAATTAACTCCACCAAAGGTCAAACTCACACAATTTTTTCAAAATTTATCAATCTTGGGAGGCTCGAGCCCTTCGAGTTTAAATGGATAAATGCCACATGGAATCCAACAGAGGTGGACATCTATTCCTTATATTGGATTTTGGGCACTGAAGCATTTATTAATGAATTAATTCTTTATTTTATGAATCCCTCCCGTAAAATTACCCAAGAACAATTTTTCTGGGATAATATTTTCATCCGAAATATCTTCATCAAAGATAATATGCATCAATTGCAATATATATTCCCGAATAGAGTTCCGATAGCGCCTTATTTAGTATATTTCCCTAATGATATCGGAGTCTTTAACATTTCTATCACCACAAATCATCCCCTGAATCATTTGAAGGTTATAACTAGTGAAGGCAATCTTCCTCAGCCCTGGATCACCACTATTACTCCATTAAATATCGAAAATTTTGGAAATATACAACTAACCATTTCAATTCCTTCTAATCCTAGAACAGGCTTTTTTTATCGTAAATTAAGTATAAATGCTGATAATACGGCTATTGGAGATCTTTGGATTAACTTTTCCATTCGATATCCTTCTGGAAAAATTTTATTCTGCAGACCTTCTCCGAATTTCAGCCTCCAAACTTCTCTTCAAGGAAATAATTTATTAGCACTCTGGAAGGCACGATTAAAAACTATCTACAGCGGTTATTTTGAATTCTATAATCTATGTCTTCAAAATAATTATGATGTAGATGATTTTGGGGTAATTAAGCAACTGAAAGCCAATCTATCGCTCGATACTATGATAAATCTTCCTTTTAAACTTCCTTATCAAATTAGCTCTTTAAAACAGAATTTTACTTTTATTTCAACATATGATTTGATTATTTTATCTGATCCACAAGCTAATTTATCCTCTAATGAAATAGAAACCCTTATTAATTTCGGAAAAAACGGTGGAGGGTTGTTCTTCTGGACGGAGCCAGAAAATGAATGTGTGCAATATTCAATCAACTCTATTCTAAGCCATTTTGGCATTCAAATAAACAAATCGTACGAGTTAAACATAAAGCAATCATTCTTAAATCCTAACCAACATGAGATTACGAGAGATTTATCCGCAATAAAGCTCTTCAGCTTTACTACCTTCTCGAATTTTTCTTCCCTTGTAAAATTCACACAATATCAAAATGAGGCTACTTGTATCCTCAATAATTCCCACGGGAAAATTCTCTGCATAGGAGATTCCAGCATCTTTAATGATTCCTGTATTTTATCTGCCGATAATTTCCGGTTTCTTAATCAATCCATTAACTGGCTTTTAAAGGAAAAAATCAATATTTCGGTCTTTATAAATAAAGAAGATGCATCTGCGCCTCTAAGGATGAATCAACACCTTTCCATTTCGATTCATTTGACTACAATTAATGGGAGTGAATTATATCAAAATCTGACTCTCTATTGCTTATTGATAACACCCTCAAATCGGATGCTCTATATGATTTTTTTCCTTATCAGGGAGAAAGAAGGTTGGTATAATACCTTATATTTAAGCCAATGGCTCAATGAAACGGGGTCCTACTTTTTAATTATATATGTCGATAGTCCTTCTCAAATTTCGACTTATTCAGTTCAGGAATTAATTTTAGAACCCGCATTACCGCCCTCTGAGGGAAAGGGTTCACTCAATCGAATTTGGGCATCACCACTTCGCATCTTAATTGGTATCCTTATCGCGCTAGCCATTACTGGAGTCCTTGTAGGCACCTTTCTATATCAACGATGGCAATGGCGGAGACAAATGACCATTGTTGAATTGAAAGAGAAGTTAAAACGAGATATTTCAAATGTTCTGAGTGAGTATCAGTTATATATGAGAGAAATTGAAGAATTTCTCCGCAAATCACAAGTTATGGATACCGAAAAACTTAGAATGATTCTCGATAAGCAAGAGCGATCTAAAAATTTACTTAAAAAGTTGAAAAAACTCGGCAAACATGTGTGATTAAATTTAGATAAATCTAAAAATAGTGAGACCTCTTTATTAAATAGCACAGATGACGAAAAGATGCACTAACTTTAATTTATCAAATTAAAAAGAATAATTTTATATGAATACAAATTTCCAGCGGTTTATTTCCCCAAGGCTCAAAAATTCCACATTTGCCTGTATTCAATGTGGCAAATGCTGTAAATTTTCAGAGATTATAGTGTCGAATCGTGAAATTCAGGCAATTTCATTCAATCTTGATAGTCCAATCACTGAATTTAAGGAAAAATATTTAGTTAAAAAAGAAATTCATCAGATTAGGAGTATTTTTTCTGAAAGATTTGAGATTCAAGGGGAAGTTTTCATTCTTCGGAAAAATAGTCAAAATCTCTGTCCCTTTTATGAAACTTTTGAAGATAAAGCCTTTTGTAAAATTTATCATTTTAGACCAATCGTCTGTAGGCTATTTCCATTCACATGGAAAACTTCCGCATATAACAATAAGCAGATGCAAATCGCTATAGATTTTAGTCAGAATGGATGGGAGGAATGTAGTGGCATAAATAATGCTATTGGAAAAAAGTGGGCTGCTTTACGGGACGAAGTTACTGGTGCTGTGCTTCTATCTGTCATTCAATCAAATGAATTGATTGACGATGGTTTTTTAACCCAAAGCGCCCAATAAAAAATCTAAAATAGATCAATATAATCGTAAATTTAAAGAATGATAAAGGGCAAAAAGAAATGAAAGTCAAGATAATTACCCCGAGCCGATTGCATTTTGGGCTAATTGACTTGAATGGACAAGTGGGACGAATTGATGGCGGATTAGGGGTAGCATTAAATCAACCAAATATCATTATTCAAGCAAAAAATGAGCAAACTGATGATAATAATTTCAATATAATGAAAGCTCAAGGATATTCTTCCAATGAAATTAAAAACCTAATTGAAACCATAATGAAAGTATTGAATATTGAAAATGGTATTTCTATAAAGATATATTCTCAAATTCCTGCGCATGTTGGGCTTGGATCGAAGACGCAATTATCACTTGCAATTGCTAAAGCCCTATGTATTTTAAAAAATATTGAAAAAACACCCTACGAATTAGCCCAATTAACACAGAGGGGTGGTACTTCAAGAATTGGTCTTACAGCATTTGAGCAAGGTGGCTTTGTGGTGGATGGGGGCCATACTTTCGGAAAAGGGAAACAAAAAGAAACATACCTTCCTTCTTCAGCTTCAAAAGCGCCTCCTGCTCCTGTTATATATTGGGATGTCATTCCTGATGATTGGTACTTCATCATTACGATCCCAAATATAAAGCGGGGTGCTTCTGGCTCAGAAGAAGTCAATATTTTTCAAAAATATTGTCCAATTCCTCTAAATGATGTAAAAACGATCAGTCACATCATACTCATGAAAATCCTCCCCGCTTTAAAAAATGAAGATATTGAAACCTTCGGTCATGGTATTTATGAACTCCAAAAGATCGGATTTAAAAAAATCGAAATAGATTTACAGGATAGAATAATTCCAGAATTAATTGAGTTCTGTATGAAAAATGGTGCGGCAGGTTCGGGAATGAGTTCATTTGGCCCATCTACTTTTGCCTTAATAAAGGGATTACCTAATGCACAAATATTACAACAAAAAATAATAAATTTTATGAAGAATAAACATGAAATAGAAATAATTACTGCTAATGTTAATAATAGAGGCGCACAAATAGAAATTAACTGAAAATTTAATTCTTATTCAATTCGATCTTTTTTTTCTTCTACTTCTTTTTAAAAAACCCTTTAAAATAGGAATATTTATAGTTAATACTACTAATAATGGACCAATCTGAATTATATTCCATTTAATTTATTTCTCTTTTGAAAGCCACCAGTTCAAATAATCCTTTCTTCTCCGTTCCCCTTCGTATTCTTTCTCCTTTTCTTCTCGTACTTTATCACGTTGCTGTTCCCACATTTTATCAAGATCATCCCTTTTGAGAGCAAGACCACATCGTTGGCAAATGTAGAGACGACGACCACTTTCGTATTTCATTGATCCGGCGCATTCGGGGCACCTAGGCACCTTAAATCACCTCTAAATCCAATACTGCACTTTCTAATTAAATAGATTCTTTATTATGTTAAAAACTTTCTGTTTTTAAATCGGGAAACATTTTATTATAGCAGACAATTGGAAGCACCACAATTTTTGCAGAATCTGCATCTAGCATGTTGAATTAGACTATTTGCACCACACTCGGGGCACCTATTCTCCGCTACTTGCTCCTTTTGGATCGAAGAATTTTCCCCCCTTCCTACCGATAAAACTTGATGCTCCTTAGACCCATACCTATATACAGTTATCCCTTTGCAATTCAATTCGTATGCTAAGTGAAAAATTTTTTCAACATCGTCTACAGTTGCGTATTGCGGTAAATTTACAGTCTTTGAAACAGCGTTATCTACGTGATTTTGAAAAGCCGCTTGCATTTTTACATGGGCTTCGGGAGGAACTTCTAAAGCGGTCACGAAGACTTCCTTTACTTCTTCAGGAATTTCGAGAATATTGGCTATAAATCCTTGGCCTGCAATTTTTTCCATTAATTCAGGAGTATAAAACCCTTCTTCTTGGGCAATTTTTTCAAAATAGGGATTTATATCGAGAAAAACTTGGCCATCTAGAATTTCCCTTCGAAAAACAATGCCGAATATTGTCTCAATCCCACTTGAGCAACCAGCAATGATACTTATCGTTCCAGTCGGGGCAATACTTGTTAATGTTGCATTCCTAAGTCGTGATTTCCCATCATAAATACTTCCCTCATAATTTGGAAAGACACCTCTTTCTTCAGCTAAAGTTTCTGAGGTTTTATGTGATTTTTCTTCGATAAATGCCATTAGTTCATTAGCAGTTTCAAAGGATATCTCTGAACCATATCTAATTTTTAATTGAATTAATAGATCCGCAAATCCCATAATGCCCAAACCGATCTTTCGGTTTCTTTTCACTATCTGCTCAATTTTTTCAATTGGATATTTATTTGCATCAATTACGTTATCTAAAAAATGCACGGCAGCCTCTACGATTTTTGTTAGTCTCATATAATCAATCTGTCCCTTATTTACAAAATTAGATACATTAATAGAGCCCAAATTACATGCCTCCCATGGTAACAAGGGTACTTCCCCGCACGGATTTGTACTTTCAATTCTCCCGATATGGGGAGTTGGATTTGCTCTATTTATTGTATCAATGAAGATAACTCCAGGGTCTGCATTCTTCCACGCCATAAGGACAAGGAGATCAAAGATTCTTTTTGATCCTATTTCTCGAATCACTTGTTTATTCCGCGGATTAATTAACGAATAATTCCTATTTTCATTCAGAGTATTCATAAATTCATCTGTAATTGCGACACTTATATTAAAATTTGTTAAAACTTTCGGATCATCTTTAGCAGTGATAAATTCTATTATATCAGGATGATTTATATTTAGAATTCCCATATTTGCACCCCGGCGCATTCCACCTTGCTTTATCTGCTCGGTAGATGCATCAAAAATTTGCATAAATCCTACGGGTCCTGAAGCCACGCCATTCGATGATTTTACTATATCGCCTTTCGGACGTAAATTTGAAAAATTGAAACCGCTCCCACCCCCACTTTGGTGAATCATTGCCGCATATTTTAATGTATCGAAGATGCTTTCTATGGAATCTTCAATAGGCAATACAAAACAGGCAGCAAGCTGCTGATATTTCCGCCCTGCATTCATTAAGGTAGGCGAATTGGGAAGGAAATCTAGATTTTCCATTAATTTGAAGAAGTCTGCTTCTGTCCTGTGGATATTTTTTACGCCAGCACCATATAGTTCGTCAACTTTGCTAATATTTTTTGCAACCCTTCGAAACATATCTTTAGGGGTCTCAATTATGACTCCATCTTCATCTTTTTTTAAATAGCGCTGATTTAAAACGCTCATTGCCGTGTTACTTAACGCTTTCATACACTTACACACTTCACACTTACCTAACGCTTACTTATGCCCGGTAAAATTAAGGTCTTAAGTCGTTTAAATCTTTCATTTTAAATCCAAAATGTTACCGGAGATATGCGGAACAATGCCAGAAATATCACGATATTATGGCGGTTTATTTCTGTATAACATCTGCTAGCATACTAATATTATATAAATCGAGATGAAAATAATGGGAACAAGTGTCAAAGTGTCTTTCTTGGGCGCCCCCGCTGTCGGGAAATCGACATTAATCAAATTGTTATCAGGACAAGTCCCCATCCCTCTAGATTATAAGCCAACTATCGGACTAGATTTTGGAAGTGTCCAATTCGGAGAACATGAAATTAAACTCTGGGATATTGGTGGGCAACAGGCTTTTCAACCATTTTGGAACCAGTATTTAGATGGATCCTATCTTATATTTGTTGTGACTGATTCCACGCCACAGAACGTTCTTCAAACAAAGCAACTTATTGAGTGGGTAAATCGAACCCAAAAAAATGCACGAATTGTAGCAATAGCAAATAAACAGGATATAGCGGGTCACTTTGATGCAAAAAGGGTTGAAAATATTCTACAAATCCCGACTTACGGATTAACCGCAATAGATCCTCAACAAAAAGAAAAGCTCTGTTATATTTTAGTTAAAGAATTGCTGAATGCAACAGAAAATGGAGATTTTAAAGATGGAACTGACAGCAGATCAGGTTAAATCAATAGCTATGATTGGATTTGATGTCCTAAAAGGCCCCATAGTGGAATGGGAACAAAGATTAACCAGTGATTTTGAATTGGATATAAATCAATTTTGCACCCCCTTCTATCTCATGTTCCAAAGTGGAAATGGCATTAAACCTCGTGCAATTTACTTCGAAAATTTTTCTGTGGTCGCATTTCCTGAGGAGATGAATTTACTCCTCATTTTCTTGAATGACGGCTCGCTGCAGGAAACCTATGATGCACTACGCAAATTCGCTCAGAATCATTATCCAAGGGTAGCTAATAAAAAGCCAAAAGAAAAGACGGCAAAAGAAAAAATGATAGATGTCTTAAAGGAACAGCAAAAAATGACCATTTCTGAATTAGGAAAATATTTCAGTTACAATAAAAAAACTATTCGAAGTTATCTTCTTGAACTGGTCCTATCAGGAAAAGTGAAGCGCGATGGGAAGAAGGGACGCGAGACTATTTGGGCCATTAATACAGAATAGAAAATTTCTCAATCTTTTTTCTTTTCCAGCTGTTTCATAAAAATAAAAACAGAAATAATCACTAGGAAGATTCCGAAAATATAGGATAGCAAATGATTGATACTCCAAAAAATATTTATTAAATCATCCAAAGAACCATGCCCTAATTCAGATAAATTATACAAAAAATTAATACTCCAAGTTATATACAGGAGGGCATTTGTAAAAAGAAAAAACGATAATGGTTGCCAACGTTCCATTTTAGATTTAAATATGCCAGCTGCCGACTGCAATGCGTAAATTACTGTAAATATAAAAATTGCTATGCTTAAATAATTCATGAGTTTTACATAAGTTCCAAATTGGCCCTGAATAAAGATAATTAAGTAAATTAAGTGATATAAGAGATAAAGATTGTAAAATAGAATATAATTGGTCACAAAGAAAGAAATTCGATATATTTTTCTAATTAAGGTGATCGATAGAATAGCGCCTGCAAAAATTGTTATTATTAATGGTAATATCCATATATATGGGAACAATAACTTATACAAAATCGGTTTAATATTTGAAATCCCATCCAAAATCGATTTTATACCAATAAAATAGATTATCAACCCTATTTGGAACAATAAAGAAAATATAATCAAATTCCGATCCCTTCTTTCTTTATGCTCAAATCGATCTAAAAAATAGCTATTTGTATCTTTCAAGAATAATGCCATGGTTATTAATTGAATTAATAGCCAAGCAAGAAAGGCAATCAATAAACCATAGGTTATAACAGAATATACAATTTTAGCAACAATATTAAATTGAAATAAAAAGATCATAAGGGAAATAAATCCAATCGTGCCAATAATAGGCAATACAACAGCGAAAATATATTTCCATTTTGTTTGAAAAAATACCTCTCTAAAGCGTCCCTTTAAATTTAGTAAGGTATATAATAGATAAATCATAGAAGAAGACCAACCAATGAGATACACCCATTCAATTTGACCAAATTTTAACTTAAATATGATAAAAATTGGGGCGAGAATCCCTATTAAAACTAAGAAGAAAAAGAATGTGATGGAATAGAACCGAAATTCCACCCCAAAATAAATTTTAAATCCTTGAAACAGTCTCTTGATTTGTTCAAATAATGTTTTGAGCCAAGAAGCCATAGATCAATATTCCTATATTTAAATTAGGAGAATTAGCTGGAAAGGGCAAGCTGTGCTATTTTCTCAAGAGCTCTTTCCCATTCACGAATGGCTTTTCCCATTTGCAGGAGTCGGCTAGTTACTTCTTCTGGTAAACAAATGGTTTTGAACCGCAATCCTCCCATTTTTTTACGTGTTACTCCTACTCGCTTGCTATCCCCATTTAGGTCCCATGCTAAAAGGTTACGTTCCGCAATTTTTTGGACAATTAAGGAGCCTAATAAATCGTCTTTCTCACATAATTTGCCACTGGTCAAACTAATTTTATAAGATCTGAACCGCACTTCGGTAAAGGGAATATAGCCTACTAATAAACCAATTTTAATATAGGTATTTGAGGTGGGATAGACCTTGGCGCGATTGAATATAAAGTAAATCTTAAAGGTTTCAATTTTAAAACCCGCTTTTTTTACAATATCCAATGTGTAGGGTGGAAGATGGTGAATTAGAAGACTGCGTTGGAGCAGCACATTAAGTCCAACGACGAAAGCAATTGTTAATAAGATAA
>Ga0315310_10000600_pt1 | contig 23264 bp, 29 predicted proteins | sample TDP5_MG_FD_203630 | JGI IMG/M metagenome (GOLD analysis project Ga0315310, IMG submission 203630) | Freshwater sediment microbial communities from Lake Towuti, South Sulawesi, Indonesia - TDP5 | ecosystem: Environmental > Aquatic > Freshwater > Lake > Sediment | place: Indonesia: South Sulawesi...
TGGATTGAGGCTGGGAACCTGACAAGTGTTGGAGATTACTGGACTCCCAATATAGAAGCGATTGTTGCCCTTAGGCCTGATTTGATCTTTGCTGCATTTGCCCAAGAAGAGGTCGTTAACAATCTGAGAGGGATGGGATACAAGGTTTTAGTGATGGACCCGAGCAATATCGATGACGTTCTTAAGGATCTTCTACTCGTCGGGAGGGTAACTGACAGAGATGTTGAAGCTGCCATACTTGTAAACGATCTGAGACGTAGAATCGACGTTGTAGTCGGCAAAGTATCTGGCGCCGGATCCAAGCCGAAAGTGTACTACGAGGTCTGGTATGACCCAGTATGGAGTGTGGGGTCAGAAGGCTGGGAAAACGAACTCATCGAGAAAGCTGGAGGAACAAACATCTTCGTTGACCAAAAAATGAAATATTTCGAGGCAAGTTCCGAAGCGATTATTGAACGTAACCCCGACATAATGATCTTTCCGCTCGGTCACGGAGCTGGGCCGCCTTTCTGGGGAACCTTTTATAAGGTGAAGGCAAGACCGGGATGGGACGCGATAAATGCTGTGCGAAAAGATAGACTATACACGATCGATGAGGATATTATCAGTAGGCCTGGGCCTAGAATCGTCGACGCGTTGGAGGCTCTAGCTCGGATTATTCACCCTGAACTTCTCTAGAAAATTGATATGTGGAAAGCATTTATGAATACGGATGATGTTGAAAATACCTATTTCAAGCGCGCTTCTCGCTGGAAAATGACTGTTATCCTATTAACAGCCGCATTGATCCTGACAGTTGTTTTATCTTTGAATGTAGGCTTTGCCGGTATACCCTTTCCAACCGTTCTAAGAATACTGGCCAAGAAGATGCCATTTCTAGGAAGTTTGGTGGACTCCTCGAACCTATCATACGTTGAGGAGACAATAATCATTCAGATTCGGATGCCGCGTGTTCTGGCTGGTGCTCTAGTTGGTGCTGCTCTCGCTGCTGCGGGAGTTGTGTACCAAGGCATCTTTAAGAATCCTATGGCTGACTCTTACGTATTAGGTGTTTCAGCCGGCGGGGCGGTTGGAGCTTCCCTTGCCATAGTTCTCGGAATAGGTTTCACGCTTTTAGGTTTGAGCACTGTGCCGATTTCAGCCTTCGCTGGCTCTCTCATAGCTGTATTTGCAGTCTACAATATCTCGAGGGTTGGATCGAGGGTTCCAGTAACAACGTTACTGCTCTCTGGAATAGCGGTCAGCATCTTCTTGTCCGCCATCGTCGCGGTCCTGCAGGTTGTTGCTGGTGAGAGGCTCCATGTTATTGTGTTCTGGATCATGGGCGGCTTCTCATATGTTGAGTGGAAGGATATCTGGGCGGTTCTGCCTCTCGTCTGCCCTGGCATTGTGGCTACGTACTTCTATGCCCGCGACCTCAACGTACTCGCCCTCGGGGAAGAAACAGCTCAGCATCTAGGCGTCGACGTTGAAAAGGTGAAAAAGCTACTTATGATCTTCGGATCCCTAATAACGGCAGCAGCAGTCTCAATCAGCGGCTTGATAGGCTTCATAGGCTTAATAATCCCTCACATGGCTAGAATTTTGATCGGGCCTGACCATCGCATATTATTGCCAGCCTCAACGATCGTTGGCGCCACGTTCCTAGTCATCTGCGACGCGGTGGCAAGGGTGATAGTAGCGCCAGTCGAGCTGCCCGTAGGCGTCGTTACAGCGCTCTCAGGCGGGCCCTTCTTCATCTACCTCCTCCGCAGAAAGAAGGAGAGTTACGCGGTATGATGCGAGGGAAGTCAAGATCATGGTAGTATTAAATGTTGATGGTGTAGACTGCTACTACGGTTCTGTTAAGGTTTTGGAAAACGTGAGCCTTCGAGTGAAGGAGCAAGATTTCGTAGGCATTCTTGGACCTAACGGATCCGGGAAGACAACTCTACTTAGGAGCATCAGCAGGACACTTAAACCGCACAGTGGGGTCATCCTCCTCAACGATACGGATATATACGCTCTAAAAAGCGTAGAGGTTGCAAGAGAGATGGCGGTTGTTCCACAGAACACCATTACAGCCTTCAACTTCACCGCGTTAGATATAGTCATGATGGGGCGCAACCCTCATCTAGGTCGATTCCAGATGGAAAGCGAGAGGGACTTAACCATAGCGAGAAAGGCTATGGATCTTACAAACACGTGGCACTTGGCGGAAAGACCCGTAAACGAACTGAGCGGCGGGGAGAGACAACGTGTCATAATTGCCCGCGCCTTAGCTCAGGAGCCGAAGGTTCTGCTATTAGACGAACCGACAGTTCACCTAGACATCAATAATCAGTTGGAGATATTGGATCTCTTAAAGGAACTTTGCATAAGAAAGGGACTAATAGTATTGGCGGTTCTTCACGACTTCAACCTGGCTGCACGGTACTGCAACTCAGCCATCCTACTTAAGGATGGGAAGATATTTTCGGCCGGAGGCGTAGACACTGTTCTAACAAGCGAGAATATTAGGGATGTCTTTCAAGTCGACGCTATAGTGAAGAGACATCCCGTTACCAACTCCCTTTACGTCATCCCCGTTGCGACGCCAAAGCCCAGCCTTTCAAGAAACCTTTCAGTTCACCTCATATGTGGAGCAGGCACTGGAACCACGCTCATGAAGATCCTAGTAGATGAAGGCTACAATGTCACAGTAGGTGTTCTTAACGTGTTAGATACGGACTACGAGGCAGCACAGCTACTTAAGATACCTGTCATAGGCGAGGCTCCATTCTCCCCAATAACAGAAGAAGCGCACAGTGCCAACTTGGGAATGATAAGTAACGCAAACGCCGTTGTGTTAACATCGGTTCCTTTTGGATACGGTAACCTGCGAAACTTGGGAGCGGCAGAAGAAGCCCTAGAAAGAGGAATCCCAACGTTCGTTATAGAAGAAATACCCATCGAAAGAAGAGATTTCACTAAAGGGAAAGCAAAGAAGCAATTAATAGAATTGAGAAATAAAGGAGCCATATCCGTTAGAAACCAAGACGAGCTCCTATCCCTAGTTAACATGTCAGAGGAAAAATTGAAGATGACAAAAGACATCTCAACCAAAATTCCTGGCCATCTAAAACCTGAGAAAAATCCCACGAAGGCGATACAGTAGATGATGTTAGAACTAAATAACCATGGGAGATGATTGTTGACGAGGGTTGCCGCGTCGTGGAGCGGTGGCAAAGATAGCTGTTTCGCTTGTTACAAGGCGATATTGAAAGGCTTTGAGGTTTCTTATCTCCTAAACTTCGTGTCTAAGGATGGAAGATGCATGTCCCATGAGCTGAACCCGAAACTAATGGTCGCACAATCGCAAGCGATGGGAATCCCTCTCATCCAGAGAGAAGTCACGTGGGACACATATGAAGAGGAGTTTAAGGTTGCCATGAGGGAGATGAAGCAAATGGGCGTGGAAGGCGCGGTTTTCGGCGATATTGACCTTCAAGAGCATAAGGACTGGGTGGATCGAGTCTGTGGCGAGGTAGGCATAACACCCATAGAGCCGTTGTGGGGATTCAATCCCGAACAGTCCCTATTAGACTTCATAAATGAGGGATTCGAAGCGATCGTGGTCAACGTCAAAGCCGACCCATTCGACGAAGAATGGTTGGGACGCAAGGTTGACCACAAATTTCTCGAAGACCTGCAGAGGCTTCAGAGAAAGCATGATATCCATGTCTGTGGCGAACGAGGCGAATACCACACATTCATCACCGACGGCCCCATCTTCAAGAAGCGCATAAGAATATCAGAAAGCAAAAAAGTGTTAGGAGAAGGGTATTGGAGGTTCTGGCTCCTAGACATCGTGAGATATGAAATCGAAGACAAAAATAAGGTCCACAAGAAGGGAGAAGGGTGAGGAAGATTTTTGATGTGATGCTCGTTCACAAAGAAGCTAAGGGTGAAGCCTTCCTAAAACGCCTAGAGGGAAAGCGCCCACTATTCATCTGCACCATAGGAACAACGGAGACGGCGAAGATTTCAGGCTTATCCGCCGCAGGGAAATATCCCGAATTGACCGATTACACGCCGCCCGCGGATGTCGAGCTTCTCCTGCTAGGAAGGTGTAAATGTATACCTGGTGTTCCCGTGACACCAGAGGGAATACCGACGCCGGCCCTGATCACCATGTCAGCCCTTGGGCTAGCGGATATACCGGCACTAGTAGTCAGTGGTGGTCTGAAGATAAAGCCCTATGTTCCATTTTTAGACCTTGGGGGAAGCCCTGGAAGAGACATGAGAACTGGTAAGGCTGTGGATGATGTTAAAGAAGTCATAGAGAGAGCAAAGATTGCTGGAGAAAACTTCGCTGAAGCGGTGGATTATCTTGTAGTTGGAGAGAGCATTCCGGGCGGCACCACAACGGCCCTCGGAGTTCTCCTAGCAATGGGCGTGAATGCTAGGGGGAAAGTCAGCAGCAGTATGCCATGCAATCCACATGAGCTCAAGATCAAAACCGTTGAAGCAGGGTTGAAAGTGTCCGGTGTAGAGTTTGGTGCCCTAGCGAACGATCCTGTAACCGCGGTTTCATGCGTTGGAGATCCTATGATGCCTGCCTTCGCAGGGTTAGTTCTTGGAGCTGCCGCAAACGTTCGCGTATTAATGGCAGGGGGAACCCAGATGGGCGCCGTATTAGCAGTAATCAATGCATTAGACCATGATGTCTTAGACAATGTAGCAATTGGAACCACCAGATGGATAATAGCTGACCAAACCGCTGACCTGAAAGGCATAATCACTCAAATCGCTGATATCCCAATATTAGCTGCCGATTTGGACTTCAACCAATCCAAGTTTGAAGGATTGAAAGCCTACGAGAAGGGAGTTGTGAAGGAGGGAGTCGGCGCTGGAGGGGCAGCTGTAGCCGCCATGATCAAATCTGAGGGCTCTATAACGAAGGAAATCTTGCTTAGAGAGATTGAGAGAAACTATAAACTCTTATTAGGATCGAAGTGATTTGGCGGGATGCTTAAGGAGATAAAGAACCTAATAGCCTTTCTCACCATTATCCCGGTGGGCATGAATCAGGACTGCCTAACGGATGCTGCAAAATTCATGCCTCTCTTCCCATTGGTAGGGGCATTCATCGGGTTGTTAGCAGGGATATTTGCTTGGCTGTTGTCCCAAATTCTACCAGACTTAATTGTTGGCATACTCACTCTAGGTTTATTACTGGTAATCACAGGGCTTCACCATACTGATGGTCTGTTAGACTTTGGGGACGGCGTAATGTATCAGGGGGGGCCGGAGAAGAAGATTGAGGTCATGCACGATCAGCAGACTGGAGCCGGAGGCTTAACAATGGGGCTGATAACCCTGCTGACAACAGCCCTGTGTATTGCTGGATTGAAAACGAACCTCGTTATTCAAAGTCTAGTAGTATCTGAAGTCTCAGCAAAGCTCTCAATGGTGGTCGGAACTTGGGTGGGAAAGTCGGCTCACAAGGGGATGAACACCTATTTCATCAATGCTATGCATGGTCGGCATAGAAAGACACGTCTGACAGTCGCCCTAACCACCTCATTTGGCATGGCGATAGGCTTACTGTGGATTATAGGGCTTATAATGGTAACCACGAGCGTCGTTGCGGGTCTAATTATACTTTGGGTGTCAAACAGACACTTTAGAGGCTTAACAGGCGACGTGTTAGGAGCGATGAACGAACTCAGCCGCATGTCTTCTTTAATTATGATCTTGGTGGCGGTCAGATGGGCGTAGCCGCGCTCGTTATGGCTGGTGGAAAGGGCACCCGTATGGCTCTCCATGGAGAGAAGCCCTTGCTCAAAGTCGGCGGCAAATCCATGATAGAGTATGTATTAGAGGCGTTAAAAGACGCGGAAGGGGTAGACGAGATCGTCGTTGCAGTAAGCAACCACACGCCTGATACTGCCAACTTTATAGAAAGGTATCCGGTTAGAATTCTGAAAACGCCGGGAAAGGGTTACATCTCTGATACGAGGTATGTTGTCAGAAAGCTTAAGCTGAGGACGGTTTTGACGATCTCAGCTGATCTTCCATTGGTCACAAGCGATATCATCGATAAGGTTATAGAAAGATATGTCCAATGCGGTAAACCCGCCTTGACTGTTGTTGTTCCTATGGAAACAAGAGAGAGGCTCGGTTTAGTAGGGGAATATGCTCTTGAAGTGGGAAATAAACGTCTAGTTCCAGCTGGAATAAACGTGATCGATGGAAGAAGAATCGATGAAGGAGAGCTACAGGAGGAAATATTAGTTATCGACGAGGAAGAAGTCGCCACGAACGTAAACACGCCCCATGATCTGAATCTTGCTGAACAGGTATTCATGAAAAGACTCCAAAGAAGAGCCAATCCATGACGGGCAACCTTGAAGAGCTTTGTTCCAAACTTCGGCTGCTGCTTGAGAGGGCCGTGAAGAAGAATCTGGCTGAGAGCATCCTTCTATCTGGCGGTTTGGATACGAGCATTCTAGCGGTTATCGCATCAAAGTTCACCTCCTTAACGGCTGTTACCGTTGCCTTCCAAGATGGGACAGCACCTGATGTTGAATACGCATTTTTGATGGCTAATAAATTAGGCCTCAAGCACATCATCCACATCTTTAACGAAGACGAGTTATATGATGCCATCACCATGGTTGTGAAGACGATGAAATCCTTCGACCCCATGGAGATACGTAACAGCGTAGCGATCTACGTCGGCTTAAAGACGGCGAAAGAGAATGGAATAGGCACGGTAATGACGGGAGATGGATGCGACGAACTCTTCGCAGGATACAGCTTTCTCTTCGGATTGGAGAAGGAAAAACTGGACTTGGAATTGAAGAAATTGTGGAGTGTCATGACGTTCTCATCTGTCCCGCTCGCTAAAGTCCTTGGGATAGAGGCAGGGCTACCGTACTTATATCCGGGCTTCAAAGCCTTTGCCATGAATCTGGACTCGCAATACAAGGTTCACCCGGAACGGGGGCAGGCATATGGCAAGTGGGTTTTACGCAAGGCTTTCGATGGAATCTTGCCTAGAGAAATTGTGTGGAGGGTTAAGACACCGATCGAGTATGGTTCAGGAACAACCATACTTCCAAACCTGTTCAACCAGAGGATTTCTGATTCAGAATTTGATAATAAGACAAGAAGGTATCTTGCCAAAGATAGAGTTGTAATCCACGATAAGGAGCAACTATTCTACTATGAAGTTTACAGGTCGATAATAGGGGTGCCACATCCAACCGATAAGGAGGGCAAGATATGCCCACAATGTAACTCCAGCATCCCTGAGAAAGCCACCTATTGCCGAACGTGCGGAGCATACCCCATATAGCAAACGTTATCACCAATGAGGATGATGAGAGCCCTCTAGCACTGATCGAATCGCGGTTGCCACACATCGGCATTACTATTGTTGCTCTTGCGGATGTGGCCATCGTGATCGCAAGCAAAAGAGGAAATGAGCGATGGCGAGAGCGAAGTCGTTTACGTCACATCTAAGCGATTTTTCTCCAAGAGGTTGTTGCGTCTTGGATGACCATGCTCCTTTTTTCGGCTTCCTCTAGTTCTTGTGGAGTGTATACCAAGATTTCAAAGGCTAGGTTTTCTGGAGCTTGTTTTCGGACTATGTTAATTCTCTCTGGCATCGGTTTACCTCTGAATTTTTCTGAAACAACTATTATGTCAATGTCGCTGTCTTCGAGCCAGTCGCCTTTGGCGAAACTTCCAAAGAGGTAGACTTCTACGGGACCATAATTCCTCCTAAGTTTTTCAGCGAGTTTGCTTAAAGCTTCTTCAACCAAGCTCAAAGTGTCTGAAGGCATTTTTTAATATTCTCCAACGTTTTTCCTGCTGTTATTATGGCTCTTTCTGCTTGCGTTTTGCTTATGCCTACCGACGGTCTTGTGAGACCTGCGTTGGGATATCTCGCCAGCGTATAATAAGATGAGAGTTCGCCGAGGTTTTCGCTCACATCCAGTGGTAACGTTAGTTCATTTTTGGCTTCGTCATAAAGTTTAGTTAGATCGTGCACGTGGGATGGTCTTTTTCTAGAAGAAGCCATGAGGAATGCTTTCAGCGCCTTTTCAGCGCTTTGTTGAGCCGCAAAACAGGACCAGTTGTAGCTTTCAAATTTGAAACAGTCTTTGGCATGCTTAAGGTCTGCTTCGGCTTCTTCAAGCCAGTCTATTATTTCTGGTCTCACCATTGCGTGTAACCCGTATAGGTGCTTGGTTAGATTGTGATGTAGACCGCCATTATTCGGGGTGAAGGCAACGAAGTTGTGGTCGGGCGGGCAGGACTTTCATAGGGGTTACCCCATTTTGAAGTCGCCGAGCTGAGGACTTGCCTCCAGCCCTCCTGCGACACTCCGGTCCCTGTACGCTCGGTAGGCTGAGCGACATCTACCAGATGGGTAGGCGTCTACAGCGTCTTCACCAGCAGTCTAGCAGCTGGTTCGGAAGCTCTACCAAGCTGAGCTACCGCCCGACATCTTCTCTGAAGGGAGAAATGGAATATATGTTTTTCGTTTCAGCCTCATTCTCTCAGAGTAGTGTATAACTTCACTTTTGATTCGGGGAGAATCCCAGTTTCCTAGTTCCATGGATAGAAGGCAGGGACATCACGCGATATCTTAAGGGAAACAGTTCAAAATGGTCATTCACTTTGTTAGTGGTATTCTTTCTATTCCGGGGACTTTGCTGAACGCTCCGTCGTCTGAGACAACTCTATGGTCTAAAGCCAACGTTGAGGCCGCTATGAGGCTGTCAAAGTAGCTTAGATTGAATCTTATCTCTAGTTCACATTGGAGAGCAAGAAGGTTCGCATCTATCGTCTTGACCTCTGTCACTGCATGACGTGCTAACGCCTCGTGCAAAGCCAGCAACGCCATCTTAACCTGAGACGGGCTTCGGCCCCGTGCTCTCAGAACAGATTGAAACTCAAGCATAGATGTATCGGTCACTGTGAAATCCTCGTGCTCCTTAAGAAGCCTCAAGGCGTGCTCGTGCTTAGAGTCCTTAGGACTAAAGGCGAAGAGGACCTCGGTGTCAATGACCGGCACGAGTCTTCAACCACTCCTCGGCCCTAGCCTCGTCCTTGCCTTCTTCATAGGGTTCGCCGATAACTTGTTCCAGAATCTCATAGGGATTGCGAGGCAGAGGCTCGATGATGATCTTCCCGTCTTCAACACGCATCAGAACCCTCTGTCCCTCTTCTAGACTCAATTCCTTCCTTAAAGCCTTGGGAATCACTATTGTGCTACGCTTACCGACAACAGCGATCTCAGACATAGACAACACTAACTGAGAAACTGGGATTCGTCGGATAAAAACTTTATTGTCAGAAAAATCAGTAGTCATTTGAATTGTGGTAGGAAGTGGGCTTCTGCCTTGAACATCTCGTCGACCATTTTCTCGATCTCCCTCGGCGTTAGCGTGGCCGATGTGAGCGGGTCGAACATAACCGCCTGTAATGCCGCGGTTTTGTCGCCTTCTAAAGCTGCCTTAACCCCAAGCTCTTGCACGTTAATATTTGTTCGGTTCAGGGCTGCGCATTGAGGTGGCAAATCCCCTACGTAACATGGGTGGATACCGTTCTTGTCAACTAGAGATGGAACCTCGACGCAACAGCCTTGAGATAGATTTGTGATGAGCCTGTTGTTGTCGACGTTGCCATTTATTCGGCATGGATTGCCCGTCTCAGAAGAGTAGATTATGTCTACTCCGTACTCGTGAGATCGGCTTATCTCGATCGGTTCCTCGCCGCTTATCTGCCTCTTAATCTGCTCGTAATGTGGCTTCCAGGCCTCCTTGCATATCTCTAGGTAGAACCATCTGGGTTCACAGTACATTTTGCGCCTTTCCGCAGTCGTTCGGAAGTAGGGAACGTACTCTCCGAGGTGATGACTCGATTCTGTGATGAAGTAGCCCAGATACCTCATCATCTCGAAGCGGACTCTATCTTGGTCGTAGATTTCCTTCTTCTTAGAAGCCTCCCAAAGAAGTGGGTAAGCATCCTCGCCCTTATACCTATACTCAAGGAAGAAAGCTTGGTGATTTATGCCGGCAACCCAGTAGGAGACATCCTCAAATGTAACACCAATGTATCTCGCCAGCTGCATTGCAGTTCCCTGCACGCTGTGACAGAGACCCACATTTCTGATCTTAGAAGCCTTATTCATAGCCCAACAGTTCACAGCCATTGGATTAGCATAGTTGATCAGAAGAGCATCTGGGCAAAGATATTCCATATCTTTACAAATGTCCAGAAGCACAGGGATCGTCCGCAAGCCACGGAAGACGCCGCCAGGTCCAATCGTGTCGCCGACCTCCTGGTTTACTCCGTACTTCAAGGGAATGTTTATGTCGAGTTCAAAGGCGTCAAGTCCACCAACTTGGATCATGATAATAACGTAGTCGGAATCCTTCAAAGCTTCTCGGCGGTTAAGGGTAGACTCAACCTTTGCCTTAGGTGCATATTTAGAAACCATTGAGCGGGCAAGCTTATCGATCAGTTCAAGCCGTTCGGCATCTATGTCCATGAGAGAGATGGTTGAATCCCTAAGTTCAGGATGATACAGAATGTCGCTTATCAAGTGTCTGGCAAAAACGACGCTCCCAGCCCCGACGAAGGTCACCTTTGCCATACCAATCACACTTCAATTGGTATTGTCACTCACGGTTTAAAACCCTTTTCCCAATGGACCGTATTCTCAGCTACCTAAAGCGGCCGGTCTCCGTCGGCTATTTTAGGAAGTCTTGCGTTCTGATATTCCGAGAGAGAACTCCCATGTGCTTCATCCTCTATGGCACCTGTTTGACTTTCATGCATTCGAGTTCCATGGTTGATTCTAGGAGTTCGCAATCTTCACCGGGTTGCTTGCTAAGATGCAGGAAAGTGATCTAGATATGAGAGTCCTCATGATTGGATCGAACGGATTCGTCGGGGTCAATCTGTCCCAATATCTGAATCGCCAAGGCTTTGAAGTCATCAATGCAGACATTTCACCGCCTGCATCCATTTGCACCGACGTTTCTAGGAAAGGATTGTTCTCTAGTGACATGAAAGACGTGGAATTTGATGCGGTGGTTCATCTTGCTGCTATTACCAGGATTAGAGATACGATAGACAACCCTTATAGATGCTATGATGTCAATTGTATGGGCACCTTAAATGTACTGGAACTTGCGAGCCAAAGGAGGGCAGAAAGACTCATCTATGCTTCCTCTGCAAATGTCTACGGTTTGCCTCTTGAGCTTCCTGTGAAGGAAAGTACTCCCTTCAACCCTAGGACTCCATATGATTACTCAAAAGTCATAAGCGAATACTTGGTGCAGAGCTATTTTCGCCATAAGGAGCTACCTACAGTTATCTTGAGAAGCTGGAAGCTGTTTGGAAAGCATGACTCTCCCCAATCTGCCGTATCTAAGTTTATAGGGTCGTGCTTGAGAAACGAACCAGTACAGTTGTTCAATTCTGGAAGAGACACAACAGACCTGTACCATATCGAGAACTACTGTCATGCTATTGAGCTGTGTTTGACGAAGAGTGAGGCTGTAGGCGAAGCTTTTAATGTCGGCACTGGAAACGAGTTCTCAGTTAGGCGGATCGCGGAGATCATAAGGAACATGACGAAGTCACAGTCCGAACTGCAACTTCTGCCTCCGAGAAGTACCTTAGAATCCGAACCGATGAGAAGCTACCCATCTATTGAGAAGATAAAGTGTTTGCTTGGTTACAGCCCCCTAGTTAGTCTCGAAGAAGGATTGAGGAGGACGGTTGATTTCTGGAGAGAGCAGGTCCACATGAATTGATCGCAAAAATTTAGATACAGTCGGAGTCCTCCCGTCCGAAAACCTGACGTAATCTAGCCAGTGGAAGGCTTAGGGAAGCTCAGGAAGTGTTGTAGGTTCCTCCGCCTTCTCAGATAGGAAGTCCAATGCTTGAAGGAGGTTTTTCGCGATGCTTAGGAGGAGGAATATGAGCAGAGCTGCAAGAATCATTCTGAAGTCAACCGTGACCAAAATAGCACCGGCCTCAAGAGGCAGTAAGTCAGGAGGAATCGCCAAGACCATTATTCCTCCGTTAGTGAGAATTATCAGAAGAATCATTGACACGATTGCTCTCACCATGCCTAGAGCGTACTGAAGAATCGTTCCACTCAGAAGCTCAATGACCACTTCAAAAGCAACAAAGACGACAACAACGAGAGGTAGCTCAATCCCTCTAGTAGGGATGAACTTCTCGAACTCCCCAACCAAATTTGGCATGAGGGCAAGTGGAATCAGAAACTCGCCACCCATGATCAATCCCCAAAAAATGGCTCTCAAAACGCGCGGTAAGATTATTCTCAGCCAGTCTTTTTCTTCTTTTTTCTCAGCCATAGCGCATCCTCACCGGTCCAAAACGAAACATAGAAGTCTCAAAACTTATTTCCAAATAGCCACTTCTAGTGAAATTCTGCAGGGCGCTCAGAGTAACCTCGATCTTGATCTTGCCAGAATAGGATGAGCCGCGGGGGACGCTGACTTTTTCTTCCCCGGAACCAATCAACGCCTCCTGTTGGTTGAAGGCTTTGATGGAGATGTCTCCCTCGATATCGAATGGTGAATGATTTTCAAAGCTTAGAGGAACCTCAACTACATAGAGTGTCTCCGTAATGGGACGAGGCACGGATGGTTCACCTATTGAGAGGTTGCTGAAGGGTGCTCCCCAAGGTGTCGACATGTTGGGCACAGTTATTTGAAATCCTAGGGCGTTTGCATATCTAAGCCCTATTGAGGTGTCGAGCATGAGGTTGCAGTCTTGGAGAAGCAGATAAGTTAGGTTCTTTCCGAGTATGTCGGTAATACTCAGACTGAGGTTATGCCTCTTGGTAGATTCAGACCCGCTTGGAATCTTACCGAAAGAGGTTGTACGATTGGAGATTATGTCTCCATAAAAGTCCCTAAGAGCCGTCGTAACGTTCAATTCGGATATCTCAAAGTAGCTCGTGTTATTGACTGAAACTGCTAGGGACAAAATGAAAGTTCCGTTCGAGACTTCATACTTGAAATCGGTGGGTCTAATGCCTTGATCTAACAGCACCATCTGCATCAGAGAATAGACAGAGGTTACCAGGAAACCGAAGGTTAGAATCGTCACTATCGTTATGGTCCAGCCGAGAGCCCTTATACTTTGCCTCATTGATTAACTCCTTCACTCCGCCGAGAAGGCTGACGAGAAATGGCAGCTTATCCCTGTGCTTCCGCTTGCTCTTTCGGTTGCTCTTTTTCAGCTTGAGCCTCGGTCTTGGCTTTTTTGTCCTTCGGCTTAGTCTCCTCCTTCTCAACCGTGATGATCTGTACGCCTCTCCTTGTTAAGATAGATCCTATCCATCCCATGATGCCGAGGTAAACCGCTCTAATGCACATCTGGATGAGTGGGGCCAACGCCTCGCCAAAGGCGGCTATCAGATTGGTCGATACAGGTATCTCCAAAGCGCCTAAGAGGAATAAGTAAGCGTTGAAAAACGTGAACAATAGCACTGCCACGCCGCTGAATAGGACAACGAAGCCGGATATCTTTATGGTTTCCATTACCAAGTACCCCCTTTGGGGAGTCATTAGATAGGTTGAGCTCGTATATAAGGTGAATGAATCTAAAATTCCGATTATTGCAACGAACAGTTATGAAAAGGATTGCATCGTTGATTCTTATGTTGCTTGCTGTTGCTACTGGTGTCGTCGTACACGGGTACGCTATGGGATGGATTGGAGGAGCCACGCAGACTACGCGAGGCACCAAAGGCGAACTACAATTCGACTCGATCTATGCTGACGCTACAGCCGGAAAGATAAAGATGTATGTCAGGAACATTGGCGGCAAGGATCTGCTGCTTTCCAAGATCTATGTTGAAGGGGTTGAAAAGGCGAACGCTACGGCGATTGCCGACGCAGGCGTCTCGATCACGGTGCAATCCGTCAAGTACCTAGAAGTAAGCTATACAATGACAAAGGGTTACTTCTACGAAGTGAAAGTGACCTGCAAGGATGGCACTTCAGTCTCGCAATCCGTCGAAGCCAAATAAAACCCTATCACTTCCCTCATTCACACCTCACCAAAAAGGCAGGATGAAGAAGATGTCTCGCTCCCTTCTCCACGACAAGAGAGTAGCAAGCGAAGTTGTCGCACAGAGTTGCTTGCCCCAAGGTGGAAACATGGAGAGAAAACTCGAAATAAAGATCGGCTACGAAAGAGGGGAAGCAATGATTCTATTCCCGGGCTTACGTCACAGGGCATCGATCACAACGCCTGAAACGTTTGTGGACATGATGAAGACGTTAACTGTCATCCTCAAGACCGCAGGACTTAGTATGTTCTATATGATGGGAGAAGAAAAAGGACGTCACGATGTCAGAAAAGAGCTTGAAACACTAAAGGAACAAGGAGTCATCCTCACTGGGCGACAGATACTTGAGGCCATCATAGATCATAGTAGAGCCGCCGGATGGGGGGCCTGCCAGATCAGAAAATATGAGGAGAACAAAGGAGCAGTGGTAATAAGGGTTGAGAACAACCCCTTAGCAATAGCGTTGGGAAAAACAGACGAGCCTATGTGCCATTACCTTCGGGGATACTGGACAGGTCTCGTTTCCGAAGCACTGGAACGGGAAGTTGAGTGCACCGAAACAAGGTGCATGAGCAAGGGAGATCCACACTACGAGTTCGTCATCGTCAAGCAGGCGTCGAAATAAGTGGCAAATGGCAACGACCGAAATTGATGCTCAGAATTTGAAGCCAGCGATTTCTCTACCGTTTTCGCAGGAATCACACGTTGAGCAGTATTAGCTTCGAGACTAGACTCCGTGTAGACGACAGGAATCTGAATCTGCCCAATCACAGGACAATCTGAACGTATCCTTTATTACCATATACTTTATTCTACTTTCTGGTGAGCCTATGCCGTATTGCCGAGAATGTGGAATGAGACTACCTGAGAATGAAGAAGCCAAGTTCTGTCCCAACTGTGGCTCACCCATAGAAGCTCCGCCAGTAATTGCCAGACGCGTTGAAGTCTCTCGGAGAACCAAGATGAAAACGTTGTGGCGCATTGAAACCATAGCAGTAGCAGTCATCATATCGTTGGCTGCAACTTTTGTCGGGGTTGCACTGCCAATAGACTGGTCAGAAGCTCGGGCAATATCTCAGGAACTCGGCGAACTTGAGAAAGTGCCATCTCTTTTCAGCATGGCAATGATCTATGGAAACAACCTAATGCATACATTAGCCATGTTCACACCTTTTGCTGGCCCCTTCTACGGCGCATATGTCCTTTTTTCAACCGGAAGGGTCATAGCGGCCATGGCGGCTATCCAAGGGAGTAGTCCCGTCCAGTTGCTAATATACACGCTCATTTTTCCCCATGCGTGGATTGAATACGCATCATATGCTCTTGCATTATCAGAAAGCTTCTGGGTTACCTCAGCGATCTTGAGACACCGATTTAGAGCCGAATTGGACAACCTATTCAAGGCGATATCCGCTTGTGCACTATTGCTACTATCCGCTGCTTTCATCGAGACTTCCCTGATATCCTTGTTAGCTTGACAAAGATCATCCAATTTCTTCGCTGAAAATCTCTTGAAGAGTTTCTTTTTTCATGCCTAGGCTTTGCGATAACTCCTTTATCCATCTCGTATATGACCGAAAAGCGTTACAGACTATCTCGCTCTTCTCACCTTTTGAGAGCTTCTCTTCCTCGGCAAGTAGGAGGGCTAACCATCTTCCTAGATCTGAGAGGATATAGAACTTTAGCCAAACTGCACGTTCGTCGCCCTCAATCTTTTCCATATGCTCCTCCAGTATGCCTGCCGAAGCCATGTTCTTCAGATGTTCAATTATAGTTTTGTTTGAGTATCCGAGTTCCTTGATAAGGTCCTTTTGGTAGATCTTTCTTGAAATCCCTTGGCTGGTCGAAAACTTAAGGATGCCAACTGGAACGTTTGATCCGAATATTGCTCTTAACACTCTTTGTTTCCTTTCCTTGGGTAAGAAGATTACGTAAGGGTATAATCTAGCTCCCATATCCTCGGATCACCATCAAAAGATAAGACTCATCCGTGATGCTATCACTGTTCTCCTAGATCGATTCGACATTCTACGCACATGAAGCTTCCTTCAACCTCGCTGAGATGATCAGACCATTGTCCGCAATTGTCGCAGTATCCTGCTAGGAGGGAGCGTTCCGAAACCTCCTCAGCCGCGCCTCTATTCTCTATGCGGGCTCTCTCTTGAATAATCTCTATAAGTTCTGGGGTGATTGCCAAGATGTCCTTACTTGAGACCAGCCCCACAAGTTTTCCCTTGTACATCACGCCCAATCTTCGAATGTTGAGCCTGCTCATTCTTCTAGCAGCCTCCTTCAAGTTTTCCTCAGGATCAACCGTAATGAGGGGGGTCGTCATGATCTCCTTAGCCTCCACCTTACTCGGCTGGACATCCTTGGCTACGATTCTCGCAACGAGATCCCTCTCAGTTATTATGCCCAGTGGTCTCCCGTTTTCAGTGGTCACGATCACGCAGCCTACATTGTGCTTCTCCATGAGCGCTGCGGCTTTACTAGCAGATTCATTCTCAGAGATGGTGATTACAGGGCTGCTCATGATGTGTTTTACCAGCATTGGTTCTCTAATGCCCAGTTCTGCCATAGTTGCACACCATCTCATATGGAGACAATCAGACATATATTAAACTTATGATACTCTGTTAGCTATTCGGCATCCGTTCAATCGGCGATCGGCAATAATTAGACCTAGAACCGTTGTTTCCAAAAATTCGCATTGTGAGACCGTTCTCTACCACGCTTAGACGGAATTCTCCATACTTGCCCATGACGGAGAGAATGGCTTCAACCCACATCTCAAGACAGTCAACAGGGATATCTTCGGTTATGCCGAGCAAGAATCCCTTCTCAAGGCACATCTCTTTCAGAAGGCTGATCACGCGCTTTATCTGATTCCGTTCGAGCAGGAAAATTGTCTCTGGAATATCTATCCAGATCAAAACTCTTGCCATCATATACAAATCTTTCACTTAAATATGAGGACCGAATGATCGATAGAGAAAGCCTAACCCAGTTGGACCTTTGAGAATCTATTGACCTGTCTTCTTTTTCTTTCAGTTTCTCGGCGAATTCTTTGGTTACTATTAACGACCATACGCGTTTAATTAGTTGTCCTCGTTGTCTATCCCTAGTTGTTGGTTAATTCGGATTCCGTTATGGATTCAGAGACTTATGAACTGAAATGCAACGAAATAAAAATTCTAAATGCCTAAAAGAGATAATTAGGATTGACAGAAAAATAAGGAGGTGGACTTTTGGGTAGAGTAGAAAAATCAGTTGAAATTAAGGCTTCGCCTGAGAAGGTGTGGGAAATACTTGCTTTCGACAGGATGCCAGAATGGATGGAAGAATGGAAGAACATGAAATACACTTCAGAGGTTCGCACTTCTAAAGACAAGTATAGAGTGGGTGCATCCGCTCACGTGACTGAGAAGCACGGGGAATTTGATTTGGAGATTACGGAGAGTCTCGAAAACGAAAAAATCACGGCTCTTTCGAAAGGAAAATATAAATACCCTTGGATGGGAGGAGGAAAAATGACCATGACTGTAACATATACCTTGAAACCCGTAGAGGAGGGAACTGAACTCACTTATGCGATGGACTATGAAATGTCCTTAGAAAGGTTTGGCAAAGGGTACTTGGAAAAGGGCATCGAGAAATCGTTAAACAACTTGGGAAGCATACTGGAGAAATAGATGCTCGCACGAAGACAACAACTGTTAAGTGTTAAAAAAGAGAATAATCATTGATAATAAAGAGGGAATGGATTATGTCATTAGAGAGGAATAAGGCTATTATTCGCAAGATGGTTGAAGCGTCTAATAAGAAAGACCTAGCCGTGATTAATGAGTTTATTGACGAGTTTATGGCATTAGATTTTGTTGACCATACCAGTCAAGTACAAGGTCGGGAAAATATCAAACAAGCCTATACTATGGTGTTAAAGGATTATCCCGATTTACATAGGACCATCGAGGACATTATCGCTGAAGGGGACAAGGTTTGGTTTCTTGAGAAAGTCACGGGGACATCCTCTTCAGGCAAGAAGATGGATGCAACAGCCCTTACCATCCTCCGAATAGTCAATGGCAAGTTTGTGGAAGGCTGGGGTGGATACATACAAAAAAACCCCCTAGACAATTCAGTAGTCTGAGGAGTTAAGCAATTGCTTAAAGTTCCTAATTGTTTCATATCCAGATTAAACTAAAAAACTGAACCCCACAGTTAAGTAAATTTTAATCTTTCTCTCTACCTTCCTTTACCTCCCTTCCTCATATCCGCATCACATCACACATATCACACGCAAAACTGCGCGCGCGCAATATGTTGCGGAGTGCAAAAAGAAGACAATGAATAGAGGAATCGTAGAAGAAAAAGCAAAATCATATTGACTTTGAAGTAGTTCGTCGCGTTGCGTTGCATGCAGAAACTACTCTACACTGGGTAATCTCCTGTGTGTCTCATACATTTGAGAGGCTAGTCGCCTCTTCGCATGACTCTACACTCTCTGCAATATTCAACATTAGTCCTGAACATGCCCTTGAACATCTGTTCATGTGCAGTTTCTTTTTTACACACAGGACAATACTTGATTTCTCTTTTTCTTTTCCTCTCTTTTCTTTAGCGCTGCGATTGCTCCTGTTGCTGCCATCTTTCATTCCCCTCGTTGGGGTTAGCAAAGTTAGTTATAAATTTTTTTGGGTTTGGGATTATTTTTTAACCCATAAGAGCCAAGCCATCATTAAGCCTTGGGCAGAGCTGTCCAAAATCACTTCTACACCATGTCCTACTCTCAGTGGGAGAGGCCAAGATGCGTTTACCAGTTGCGGCACTACAGCTCCTACAATTGCGAGTATCAATCCCATCCAGAGGCCAAGCCTCCACCGAGGCATATGAAGCACAGCTAAGAGTGGAACCATTGTCAGCGCATATATCAGCCCCCGCCCAATTTCTACTGGGAGCCAAACGTCAAAGCTGGGAATAATTAAGCCTAATCCTAGCTCAGGCGTATTGTAGTATGGCACTGTGATAGGAGAAAAAACCCAGCCGAAGAAGTAATAAATGGGAAAGTAGAGTATAGCGGCCAATGCAAAACGCCAAAGCCAATCTTTTCCACTTCTCTGTGCAAAACAACTCTTCACTTCAGTGATGAGTCTAGCGCCTATTCGAGTTGGCGTAAATAGAAAGCCGATTAAAATAGCTAAAACCAAATCTACGATTAATTGTTGAAAAAGTATGAAAATTTGAAAAGAGAGTGACATAGTAGTGAATAAAGCCGTTTCAGGAGCATTAATTAGGTAGGAGAACATGTAGACTGTCAGAAATAGCGCAGTTATCCGTTGACCACTGGGCAGAGTAAGCTTTAAGGAAACCGTTCCTACTACTACGGTTGTTAGAATGCCACCGGTTAACAAGGAAAGCATTATAATCAGCGGATCCACACCGGTAGTTGGTACTGTAAGCGCTCCAACAGCTACCCCGATTGAAGATGTGCCCATGAAAAGAGTCATGTATACTAATCCAACAACCAAACTTCGCCAGATTAATCCAACATAACTCAAAGATTTACTGCTCAATTTCCTTTGCCACTATGTTTTTATTTTAGATATATTTTTTGTGGGTTTGGGGATTAGATTTTTACATGCATTTCCACCGACCAAAAACATATCAAAACTCCTCCCATAGCTATGTCCTTTTTATGGCTATTCTCTTCTAATGGCATAACGCATCCCATTTGTTATCAATTAATCTTCCTCTTCGATTAACAGTTGTTGTTTAGCGCGCGCGAAACATAGGTAACGTTGAATTGTTCTGGAAAAAAGGAAAACAAGAAAAGTCGAGAACTTTCACAGCTTCCAAAGTAGTTGACATTGTTAATGATGTTGCCAGCAAGCTGGAACTAAAAGAAAGAGAAAAAGATCCAAGAGCTTTGCCTATTCGTATAGGAGTAAGAGAAGATTTCGACCCCACGCATTCCTTCTCGTGTAGTTCGGTTCGTGACAAGATCAAGACATAGAGATTAGGGGCGTTCATCACCACCAACATGCGTTTAATATTCAAAAGGCTAGAAGAAGATGGAACATTTAGCACGATACTGAGTGTTCCGCTAGAAGGAGTCTATGTGTTCAAGTTTGTTGAAGGCGACAATGAGAACTTCGACTTCGGAATCGATTATCTAGAGTGCGCATCGCGCAAGTTCCTTGCTGCCAAAGACGCTCTCGAACTAGCGCCGTACATTTGTGTAACCGATATTCTCCAAAGTGAAAAATTTGGCTGGGGGCTTACAAGAACAATGACTCTTGCCGAAGGCGGCGAAAAATGCGACTTCAGATTCAAGAAAGGCGGCAAAACAAATATAACTTCAACAGTCCTCGCGAAGAGAGTGTGAGATGGAGGATAGAAAAGAGACAAAGGACTTCTGATATGAACCCAATTTGGGATCAGCACCCCATACGCCACTACTTCACTCTAAGAAAGGGAGAAATTTGATGGAGTAAGCGCGCGCTAAGGTCTTGGAAGAAAGAAGGTCATAACTATGATATGTTTATTCCTTTGCAGCAGAAAAAAGAGGGGGCAGTATAAATTCACGCTTGAGCGTTGGTAGCCCGGAGGAGATTTGGACTCTCCTCATCTACTTTCTCATTCTTAGGAGTTGATAGAAACATATATAATTCAGATTTCCGAGTTTGGACACGAGTTTATATCTAGGCCAGGGCGCTTTTCAAATTTAACGTCCAAGAAACACCTATTTTTAAAGAACGACCACTTAAATAACGCTTGTGTAAGAAGAGGCTATCCTAAGCTATTATAGTAAGCTGAGTTTTTGGTTTCGAGTATTTCAAGAATTATTTCTTCTGTTTTTACTCCAATACCCCTGATTTCCCTTAGCTTAGTCTTCATGGTTGAAAGGGGCTTGTCCAACTTTGAGATTTCGTAGGCAGCGTAGCCAAAGGAAGATCGCTTGCCGTCTAACCGCAGGAAATAGTCAATGTGCTCCAGCATTACCACTACCAAGTCGTTTTCTGTTAGAATGTCCTTGTAAAGGGCGGGGGGAACGCGTCTAGCAATCCTATATCTTTTGGATATTTCATTAAAAATCGAATTAATTGTGGTGTAATACTCTTCTGTTGCCTGCCCCCAGACGTCATCCTGACCATAGATTTGTGCGTACTTCGCTAAAAGCTCAGGATGTTTTTCTCTGAGTAAACCCAAGAAGTATTCTTTTTGTCTTCCATTTTTGAGTGTCATGCCGCCAAAAATTACAAAGTCAACACCAATTTCATGAGCGTTCCGCAAAGCCTCTGCAATCATTTCCGAAGTATCAGTAACGAAAGGGATAACAGGAAGAAGAAACATGCCGCACACAATTCCTTTTCTCTTAAAAAGGGCAAGCGTTTTCAGGCGTTCACTTGGGGGCGAGACGTGGGGTTCGAAGACTGCGCTGAGTTCATCGTTTGTTGAGGAGAAACTGAAACTGACAATCGCCCTATTCTGCTCGTTAATCTGTTCAACAATGTCGAAGTCTCTCTCGACAAGGGTGGATTTCGTTAGTATATGCACCGGCCATCCGCATTCAATCAGGACCTGCAAGGTTCTTCTGGTAAGATGATATTTCGCTTCTATCGGCTGATAGCTGTCGCCAACACCTCCCCCAAGCATAATATAGCTTGGCTTCAGCTTGACACGTCGACCAACCGGCTTTAGTTCTCTGCGCAGAACCTCCACAGCATTAGTTTTTACAGCAACGTCTTCTCCAAAAACCCCATCAACCTGATAACGTTCTGAACGACCGTCGCAATAGACGCAGTTATGAGCGCAACCTCGGTAGAGGTTCATTCCGTAGCGTGAAATGAACCAAGAATCAATCTTCTTGTGCTTAAGCAGGATTGATTTTGCCCTAATCTCTCGGATATTCACTCCGCCTATACACCCTCTTCTTATACCGATACTCGTCAACGTGCAAAAGGTTCATCACTCTAATTGGTTCTTTTTTGACAAGATTTCTGCATGCTCTGTAGGCTATCCAGTAAGAGTTGCGGTCTCCGCTTGCAACAAGTTGTTCCACCAGCCCAAAACCGAGGTCGGGAAGATGCCTAGCCAAATCACTTAAGTTGTTACCCACCGATGTACGTGGATACTCCGAACTCTCTTTGAACAGGTTTCGCAAAATCGATAGAGAATAATCGGGTTTTTTGTAGAACCATCTGTTTTCCTTTACCGGTCGAAGAGTCTCGCTCACAAATCTCCGGACATTGGGGTCCTTGGATCCCGTGAGCTTCAGCAGGTACTCCTTCATTTGATCTGGCCATTTCTGCACAAGCTTGCGAAAAAACATCTGGGCGAATTCTCGCATATCCCAATCAGGAGAAGATGCTGAAGCTTCAAAGAAGCGCAAAACCTTTTCGTAATCTTCAATTCCATAGAACGAAAGTATCCCCAAAGCGATGCCTTTACTGCGAGAATCTTTGCTTCTCCCAAATAGTGCTGTGCCAATCTCGTATATGTTTGCGTCTGTTTCAAATAGCCTCGAATATAGGTATTTGCTAAGCACCTGGACGGTGTAGACTCTTCCGAAAGAGGTACGCTTGTTTTCTGGGATGCTATCGTAGAGTAAATCCAAGATATCCTGCACATGTTTTATTGCAAGAGCATATTTTCCTTGCAGAAGGTTGGCAATAATATTTTGTTGGATTTTTGTTTCAGTATCATGTTTGAGGATCTGCAATCGCAATCACTCTGGCGACATTTCAATAGACCTTATTGGGTCCTTTTTGGTTTTTGATTTTTCTCAGATAAATACTTATGTATAGACAACTCTGGAAATTCTCTGTCATCCTTTCTTATTTCTCTGTATCGTTCTCTTGGTCAGTGGACGCATCCATTTCTTAAATAGGGTTTTGCAGCCGTGGGACCATGATGCATATTTCAGAAATACGCCTCTACTACGAGAATGCTCCTTTGGAATCTTCTTCTTGGAATCTAAGTAAGAAGCATTTCCGCATCGTCGTGCCGAACGGGGAATTTGTCAAGTTGAACAAGTTTCGGAATAGACTAAGCGTTGAAGAGTTGAGAGATTTCTGTCTTAAGTACGCCCCGGTTCACGTTTACTTCAGTGTCCTAGACTGGCTTTTCCCCGAGCGTGTGGGTAAGAAATACAAGGCGAACC
>Ga0315310_10000602_pt1 | contig 23232 bp, 15 predicted proteins | sample TDP5_MG_FD_203630 | JGI IMG/M metagenome (GOLD analysis project Ga0315310, IMG submission 203630) | Freshwater sediment microbial communities from Lake Towuti, South Sulawesi, Indonesia - TDP5 | ecosystem: Environmental > Aquatic > Freshwater > Lake > Sediment | place: Indonesia: South Sulawesi...
GGGGGACCTGTTTTCTAAAAGGAAAATTGTGTTCGAGATGTTTTGATAAATCACTTGCCTACTGTATTCTTTATAACTGCCTGGACAATTTTTTCTTTTCTATATTGTATGTCTATAGAGTTTTTCTGCAGAGGCTATTTCTAAGATATATAGACATTTTTGTCGCGCCGAGCAAATTTGTGAGGGATTTCTACAAGGCCCGGCTTCCCTGGAGAAATATAGTAATTCTCAAGGAACATGTGTATGTTCCTGAAGAAATCAGGAATATGGAAATAGAAAAGAATGGATTTGTTATTTTTGCGGGAAGGCTTGTAAGAGAGAAAGGCATACTTATGGTAGTTAGGGCAGCAGCTTTAATGAAAGATATAGAGTTCAAGATATTTGGGGAAGGTCCTCTTTTGAGATATTGCGAAGCCATTGTTAGGAATAAGAATCTAACAAATGTAGAATTCTTAGGTTCGGTAGATAAATATCAACTTCTAAGATTCGTGAAGGAGTCTTATGCGTTGATATTTACTTCCTCTTGGTATGAAGTCTTCCCCAGAATACTCGTAGAATCATTGAGCTTAGGTACGCCTCCTGTGGCTGCCAACATTGGGGTCACTTCTGAGATAATAGAAGACGGATATAATGGACTGCTATATGAACCAAACAATGTGGAAGACTTAGCAAGAAAAGTTAGACTTCTATTTGATGGCAAGGAATTCCATAATAGAATCTCTAACAATGCTAAGAATATTGATTTGGAAAACACTTCGGATAATTACTTAAAGCAGCTCCTGGATATATGCGCAAGATTTCGTATGAGCAAAGCCAATGTCTAGCGGGAATCGCCTGAGGATTATTCTTATTATTTATGGGCTTGAATATGGGGGTGCCGAGAGGTTCCTGTTGACGCTCATTGATAACTTAAGTAAAGAAGATTATGATATCTCTTTAGTTGTCTGCAATAAAGCTGGAAGCTTGTTGAGGTATGTCGGTAACGATGTGAGAATCTTTGATTTAAATACTAAAGTTTCATTCTTCGAGTTTTTTGAGGCGGCGCTAAGAATTTTCAGGGTAGTAAAAGAACATAAGCCCCGGTTAGTAATGAGTATTTGTGATTGGGCGAACCTGGCAACATCTTTCTCCAGGCTACTCTTTGGCTGGCGCTCGCCACTCATACTCCATGAAGCCACAATACTTTTTCAATACTATTTATTAAAGGCAACCGGGCATACTTTAATCAAGAAATTCTTGGTGAAATTCTTATATCCTAAAGCAGATTTGATAGTTGTTCCCAGCGAGGGGGCGAAGAGAGATTTGCAGCAAAACTTTCATATAGAATCTTCTAAGATAGGAGTTATTTCCTATCCTGTAGATGTGGAAAAGATAAGAAAACTTTCGGCAGAAGAGGTTTCCCATCCTTGGCTTATGGATAAGAGAATCCCTGTAATTATTTCTGTGGGGAGGCTGGTTAAGTTGAAAAACTTTTCTTGGCTTATTGAAATCTTTTCCATTTTAAAAAGGCAAGAGGAAGTTAGATTATTGATTGTGGGAGATGGTCCTGAAAGGGAAAGGTTAGAAAACTTGGCGAAAAGATTGAAAGTAGATAGAGATATCCAATTCTTAGGGGCACAGGATAATCCTTTCAAGTTCGTAGCGAAATCAGACATATTTGTGCTTCCTTCGCTACTTGAGAGTTTTTCCTACGTTCTTGTGGAAGCAATGGCCTGCGGAGTGCCTGTGGTGTCTGTAGATTGTCCTTGTGGTCCCGGGGAAATCGTTCAAGATGGGGTAAGCGGCTTTTTGGTGCCGCCAGGAGATAAAGAGGAGATGGTGAGGAAACTCCTAATTGTCCTTAGAGATGAGGAGTTAAGGCAAAGATTTGTCAGAGATGGGATATTGGCCCTGGAGAGGTTTAGGGTGGATAAGGCAATCCAAGAGCATGGAATGGTGTTTAAACAAATATCAGGATGAGAATTATTTTCGAGGTTATTGAGGCAAGAAAGAATGGAACTTTCGATTATAGTTCCTGCGCACAATGCGGAAGATACATTGAGATCGTGTTTAGATGGGGTATTCTCCTCTGAGAATAGAGATTTTGAAGTAATTGTTGTAGATGATGGGAGCGGGGATAGAACTGCATTAATGGCCAAAGAGTATCCGTGCAAATTGATAACTTTGGAAAAGAGTAGAGGGAGTGCCTATTCAAGAAACATAGGTAAAGAGAACGCACAAGGAAGAATTCTTGTATTTATAGATTCTGATGTGGTGATTAAGAAAGATACTTTAAGATTGTTGGAAGAAACCTTCAAAGAAAACCAGGATATTGTTGCAGTCACAGGTATATTATCCAAAGAATGTCCCTACCAGGATTTCTTTACTCTATACAAGAATTTGTATATGCATTATATATTCAAGAAATGTCCCAGGTTCGTTGATTTTCTCTACGGCTCTCTCTTTGCTATAAGGAGAGATTATTTTTTGAAGTTCAATGAGAATTTCAAGATCACAGATGACACGGAGTTAGGACAAAGGTATAAGGAGCTAAATAGGAAGATTCTATTGAATGCTGATTTGGAGGTAATCCATCTTAAGAGGTATGGATTGGGCAGTATTATAGAAAATGACCTGTTTGTTCCCTTCTGGTGGGTTAAGTCTTTCATACTGCATGAAGGTTTTATGGATATCTTGAAGAAGAGAAGGTTCTGTCATGCACGAATGGCCCAGATATTAAGCATTCTTGTCTCGTATCTTGCTTTGGCCTTTTTACCTTTTCTCTATAACTCTGAGATGCGACTTTTCTTCTCTATTCTCTTACTTGTATACTTCTTCTTGAGTTATGACTTTTTTTTATTCCTATTCAAAGAGAGGGGCTTTGGCTTCTTTATAAAGTCAATGATTTTTACCTTCTTTGATATGTTGGTGATGGGGCTAGGAATATTAGCGGGATTTGTCCACTGTGCACTTAGGAGTCAAAAAAGTGAAGCGATGGAGAGGGACTGGGAGAAGCAAGTTGAGGAGCCTTTATGAATGGAGTTGAGGAGTGAAAAAATATAAGAATAGTATTGTAAGTCCGCAGGCCGAGATAGGCAAGGATGTAAAGATAGGGGATTATAGCAAGATATCGGGAAGTGTGGTTATAGAAGATGGGGTAGTCGTAGGAGATAGATGTAAAATTGGCTATGATGACTCTGTAGATGAGCATAGAGTAATTTCAGAAAATAGATATCACAGGCAATTCTTATTGAAGGAGAAAAAATGCATCATAGGAGAGGGAGTAGTTATTCACGATGGCGCGACTATCACGAATAAGGTGGTTATAGGCGAAAATAGCATCATAGGGAATAACTCATTAATAAGGAGTAATTGCAGCGTGGGTTCAGGCGTAGTCATAGGCTTCAGTGTGACAGTTGGTCCGTTTGTGAAGATTGGAGATGGTTCAATAATACTAAATTTTTCTGCAGTTGGTTCTACCTCAAAGATTGGCAGGAATGTATTTATTGCCCCATTAGTAATGCTTTCAGATAATAGATATATGCTGAGAGACTACAAGAAGATAAGAGGCCCGATAATAGAAGACTATGTTAGAATAGGCGTTTTGAGCGTGATTATATCATGCAAGATTGGGAAGTGGTCAATAATAGGAGCAGATTCGGTAGTTACAAAGGACGTTCCTGAGAAGGTTGTGCACACTAATGCTTTCAGAAGAAAACTTATCCAGAAGGAAATTGACGAATATCTTGAGAGTCTAAAGTAGCTGGTAGCAAATATGGAAAGAGAAATACCTCTATTCAAAATATATTGGGATGAGAAAGATACGAAAATGGTGAAGGCTGCCATCGAAAGAGGTATGTATTGGGCAATTGGTCCAAATGTGGAAAGATTTGAAGATATGGTTAGAAAATATACTGGCGCAAAGTTTGTGGTATCCTTCAATTCAGGGACATCTGCTCTTCATTCTATTCTATATTCTTATGGTATTAAAGAAGGAGATGAGGTTATTGTCCCTTCTTTTACCTTTATCGCCACAGCCAATGCTGCCCTCTTTGTGGGCGCAAAGCCTGTCTTTGCTGATATAGAAGAAGAGACATTTGGCCTAAATCCAGAAAGCGTAAGAAAGAAGGTGACTGAAAATACGAGGGCAATAATCGCAGTTCATTATGCGGGATGTCCTTGCAAGATAGAAGAAGTCAAGGAAATTGCTAAAAAACATAATCTAATTCTGATAGAAGATGCGGCGGAAGGTTTCGGGGCAGAAGTTGGTAATAGAAAGGCGGGGACTTTTGGAGAGGCTGGTATCTTCAGTTTCTGTCAGAATAAATTAATCAGTACTGGTGAGGGTGGATGTGCAGTTACAGGCTCAAGAAAGATTTATGAGAGACTAAAGTTGGTTAGGTCACATGGAGAGATAAGAAAGAAAGGCTTTCGCCAGGACCATACAGTACTGGGCTTCAATTTCAGGATGTCGAATATCACCGCAAGCCTGGGACTTTCTCAATTTCAAAAGGTAGAAAGAAATATAAAGATGAGGAGAAACATTGCAAGATATATGACAGAAAAGATTAAGACGATAAAAGATGTCGAATTGCCACAACTCATATCTAACCCTTGCAATGTCTATCAAATGTATCCAATAATGGTAGAGGAGAAACTGCGGGACGAACTAATGGGTTATCTTGATAAGAAAGGAATTGCCACAAAGGTCTACTTTCAGCCGGTCCACCTCAGTACGCTCTATAGAAAAAAAATTGGATATAGAGATAAACTTCCTGTAACTGAATCGGTTTCCCGGAAGATTCTGTCGCTGCCTATGTATCCAAGACTCAGAAGAGGAGAGGTAGATTACATTGTCGAGAGCATAAAAGAATTCTTCAAAAAAAGGAAAAAATTGGAGGGTTGAAATGAAAGTCAAATTGACCAGAAATAGAGAGGTATTCAACTTCTGTGAGCCATATATCATTGCCGAAATAGGCTCTAACCACAATGGCGATATGGAGCTGGCTAGGCGACTAATACTGAAGGCCAAAGATGTGGGAGTTGATTGTGTAAAGTTTCAGTCGTGGTCGAAAGATAGTATCTTTTCCAAAATGGTATATGAACAGAACTATTTCCTGAACGATGATTACAGAGAGAGAGCCGGTTATACACTTGAGGAAATTGTTGAGAAGTTTTCTATTTCAGAAGAGGAACTTCTTGAGTTAAAAAATTTTGCAGATGGGATAGGTATTGATTGCATATCCACGCCATTTTCGAAGAGGGAGGTTGACTTCCTCGTTGATAAACTAAAGGTGGATTTTATCAAGATAGCTTCGATGGATTTGAATAACTATCCTTTTTTGGAGTATGTAGCGAAGAAAAATCTGCCAATCTTGTTGTCAACAGGATTAAGCAATCTGGGCGAGATAGATGAAGCTATACGAACTATAGAAAATGGAGGAAACGATAAGATAGTGCTCCTCCACTGTGTCTCGCTTTATCCACCCAAAGATGAAGAGATGAATTTAAACAATATAGAAACTTTAAGAAATGCCTACCCTTATCCTGTTGGTTTCTCCGACCATACTCTGGGATTCTCCATACCGTTGGCGGCTGTGGCAAAGGGAGCCTGTGTTATAGAGAAACACTTTACCTTGGATAAGAGCATGTCTGGATGGGACCATAGAGTCTCTGCAGATTTTGAAGAAATGAGAACCATAGTAAATGAGTCGAAAAGGGTACAGAAGGCATTGGGAAAGTTGAGGATAGTTGTTGCTGAAGATAAAGAGAGAATTAAGGCATTTCGTAGAAGTATTGTGGCCGCTAGAAAGATAAAGAAGGGGGAAGTAATCACACAGGATATGCTCAATTTCAAAAGGCCAGCTGAAGGAATAGACCCAGCACATTTTAGGTTCCTATTGAATAAGATTGCAAAAAGAGACATTGAAAGCGATGAGATCATAAAAATGGAAGATTTTTAATTGGCAGGCAAATTTGGAATTGGTGTGAAGGAGAATGACTGGTGTCGTTATCTTCTTGTAGAGAAATTCTTAACTTCTTAGAATTTGTAGAGAAGGAAACTGAAATTCTCAACTATGAGATTGAAGACTGGAAGGTATGGTCCATTCTGAGAGTGCCGATAATCATAAATCTGTCTGACTTCCCTAAAGTTAATGGAAGGAATTTCTTTTCCATATTTGTAGGAATAATGAGAAGGATAAAAGATAACCTATGTTATTTTCCCTATTTTTTAGGATTAACGAGAATACTATTTTTTAATAAGAAGAGTGAAACATGGGACATAGTTACAGTGACTTATTCCGATGGTAGAAGAGATATAGTGAATGGTAAGTATAAGTGTATCTACTTTGATGATATCATTGAAAATACAAGAGAACTGAAATATTTCATTATTGAAAATCGAGGCAGCTATAATGGTCATTTGAGGCCGGTCTACCACAAAGTTGATCTTTATGGGGAAGGTATGAATCTATATTTAATGGTAATAAGGGCGAAGCTACTCCGGGATAGATTGGAGAATATGAAGAAGGAGATTTCAAAACAGTTGAATGGGCTACGAAATAGCGAGTTTCATAGGGAAAGGGTCGCGCATACGGTAGCCTTTCTAGAGAAGAATTTTATCACAATTATTAATGATTTCTTTAGACGAAAAGAGTTGTACAAGGAACTTCTGAAGAAGCTGGGTCCTAAGTTGCTGATAGTTGCTTGTACAGGCGGGGGACTCGAGGCAATTGCTGCAGCAAAAGAGCTGGGGATAAAGACAGTAGAGGTACAACACGGAAATATTCACCCCAACCATCCGGGATATATGGTAGGGAAACATCTTTCACAATATAGGAGGAATTTTCCCTACGCAGATTGCGTCCTAACCTACGGACACTACTGGAATAATATATTTGTTGCGAATTCATTTAGGGAAGAAGATGAATTGTTCGCTACAGGAAATACGAGAATCGATTTTTGGAGAAGGAGGCAGAATATTGACTATAATGAGGTTCATAGGAAAGTGTCTATCTCTTCTCAAAGTGTGCTTTGCGCTTCCCAGGTGGGATTCTTGAGAGGAATTTTAGAAATTGTTTCTAAACAAGATATTCAAGTTCAATTCGTCATAAAAATGCATCCGAATTGTAAGAGAAATGATTTGAGGGTATGGAAGAAATTGGAAAGAGACTATAATGGCAGGGTGTTGATTATTGGGAAGGATGCTGTTAACCTTTACAGATACATACTGAATTCGGATTTTCATGCTTCGGTATATTCGACTACTCATTATGAAGCAATTGCGTTGGGGAAGCCTACGGCAGTAATGAAGTTATATGGATGGGAAAATGTAGTAGAATTGGTGGAAAGTGGAATAGCGAAGTTGGTAGATAGTCCTGATGATTTCGTGGAGCTAATATTGGCATCCATAAATAGAAATAGCGAGTACCAGAAATGGTTCCAGAATACAATGGAAGCGATTAACAAATATCAGGAAAAAGATGCGATAAAGAAGAATGCGGAAACAATGAGAAAAATAATAGGAATCTCATAATCAATGTGAGGTTAAAATGGAAATACTGGCTATTATTCCGGCCAGGGGTGGATCGAAAGGGTTGCCACGGAAGAATATCAGGATACTGCGGGGAAAGCCCTTGATTGCTTATTCTATAGAAGCTGCATTGAAATCGCGATACATCAACAGGATTTTGGTTTCTACAGAAGATGGAGAGATTGCTAAGATATCAAGGCGATACGGCGTGGCGGTTATCAACAGGCCCGAGAAGCTGGCAAGAGATAATTCTTCTGTAATCGATACAGTAAAACATTCTTTAGAAAGTTTGGAAAAGAAGGGTAACTACATCCCGGATATTGTTGTAATGTTACAGCCCACATCGCCATTAAGGACGACACGGGATATAGATAATGCAATCAGGCTATTCTCCAAGAAGAATTGCGATAGCGTCGTTAGCGTTTGCCAGCTTGGCCATTCACCTTTGTGGAGCGTCGTAATTAAAAGTGGTTATTTAAAGCCATTTTTCAATTGGCACCATCTATCAAATAAGAGAAGGCAGGATTTGCCCAAGATCTATACAATAAACGGAGCCATCTACATAACAACGATAAAAAAATTATATAAATATAATGGGTTTTTCAATAACAAGACGATTCCCTATGTTATGCCACCAGAGAGGAGCGTTGATATAGACGAAGAAGTTGATTTTAAACTTGCACAATTGTTGTCGAGATATGGGTGAATCAATGGAAGATAAATTGAAAGGGAAGGTTGTGCTAGTAACTGGGGGAACGGGCTCGATAGGTAATGAGATAGCGAAGCAGATATTGAACTGCGGTGTAAGGAAAGTAGTAATATTTGCAAGGGATGAGAGAGAAAACTTCTGGCCTGAAAAAAAAGTATCGGATGAAAGGGTTAAGACTATTCTTGGGGACATACGAGACAAAGAAGCAATCCATAGCATATTTAAGAGATTTAAAATCGGTATTATATATCACACTGCAGGAATTAAGTATGTCCCCCTCTGTGAAAATTTTCCTGCGGAAGCTGTGGAGATAAACCTTTTCGGCACAAAGAATATTGTGGACATAGCCGGAGAATTTGGGGTTAAGCACTTGATTGCTATAAGTACAGATAAGGCAGCCCATCCAGTAAGTGTGATGGGTGCTACAAAACTTATTGCTGAAAGGGTTGTATTGAATGCAAACTATTCCTGCGTGCGCTTAGGGAATGTTGCCAATTCCCACGGCTCGGTTATTCCCCTTCTCATCAATAATCTTTTGCAGAGGAAGCCATTGAAGATAACCGACCCAGATGTAACTAGGTTTATCATGAAGATACCTGAAGCAGCGAAGTGGATATTTGAAGTTACAAGATGGATACAGGGTGGAGAGATATTCATCTTAAAGATGAGGGCGTTTAGATTGGGAGATTTATTAGATGTTATTACGGAGAGAATAGCGCCAAGATTGGAAATACCTCGTGAAGATATTGCTGTTGAGGTGATAGGGCTGGCCCAAGGGGAAAAAAAGCACGAGATACTAATCAATGAAACGGAAGTAAGAAGGGTCTACGAAGTAGAAGGAATTTATGTCGTGTTGTCCAATGCCAGCGATACTTTTCGCTACTCGCATATTAAGAAAATCGACCTGCCCCATTATTCCTCCCAAGACGCACCACTCATTTCTCACGACGAGATAGAGGAGATTGTGAATTCATATCTGGCACAAATAGACGAAAGTATGGCAGTAAGGTGAAGATACTAATAGTGAAATCCTATTCCAAGCTTGGCTCAGTAGGGTATCTGGCCAGGGAACTTAAGAGAAGGGGTCACGATATTCATGTTCTTGTTCCTTCGGAGCATCCTGACTGCGAGAAAATGAGAAATTTTGGTATAACGATTCATATAAGTAGTTTTCCAACTATGCAACCTTCAAAACTAAGAAAACTTAAAAGCACAATTAAATCCATAATAGAAATCGCAGATACTATAAGGGCTAATTTGTTTGATGTGGTTCATCTCAACCTTTCTCACGCCAGACTTCTGGGAAGGCTGGCATCATTGTTGTCAAAGAGGAAGGTGGTCGTTTCCACAATTCATGGTTTTGAGGCAAGTTATGAGAGATCGACTAATTGGATTGACGATGCTACGGTGGCCGTTTCCGCTGCAGTGAAGGGCTACCTTGTATCTAAAGGCATGCCAGAAAATAAGATTGAGATAATCCGTAATGGGATAGACATTGAACACATAGATAGAATTCCCGAAGACAAGTTCTATCTTCATAAAGAATTGGGGCTGGATTCCAGAATTATGATTATAGGCATGGTGGCTTATTTTTACGACCTTACAACTAAGGGTCACAAGGTTTTTCTGGACGCGGCGAGAATATTGGTGCGACAGTTTTCCGAAGTTAGGTTTGTTATAGTCGGCTCGAATATCCTGTGTAATGGCTGTAAAGAATATTTCCAAGATTATGCGAAGAAGGTAGGGCTTAAAGATAAGGTCTATTTCCTTGGCGAGCGAGAGGATGTTCCTTCTATAATGAGTTCCTTATATTTACATGTATTGCCTTCCTTGAGCGACGGTAGTCCATTTGCGGTGATTGAGGCTATGGTAAGGAGAGTGCCTAATATAGCTTCTAATATTGCTGCTATTGGAGAGATTATACATGACGGAAAAACTGGGATTCTTTTCGAAACGGGTAACTATCGTTCGCTTGCTCAATCGATAATTTGCCTTCTCAATAGTCCTGGTGAAAGAAACAGGATAGCCCTAGCAGCACGGGAAAGTTTAGAAAATGAATTTAGAGTCAAAGATATGGCAGAAAAATACGAAAGTCTATTTGAACGAATCTTAGCGAGAAAGGTTTAAGGATGGACCCGGAAGTTAGTGTGATTATGGCTACATACAATAGAGCCCATCTGTTAGGAAGGGCCATAATAAGTGTTCTCAATCAGACCTACGAAGATTTCGAACTAATTATCGTCGATGATGGCTCAGTAGACAATACAGATAAGATAGTAAAAGAATTCAGCGATAAGAGAATAATATATTGTAGACAACCACACAGAGGTGCCGCAGCCGCAGTCAATAGAGGGATTCAAATTTCGAAAGGGAAATACATAGCTTTTCTGGATAGCGATGATGAATGGCTGGATGAGAAATTGCAGGTACAGGTAAATGTTTTCCAAAGAGAACCTCTGAAAACCGGCGTGGTCTATTCAGGGGGGTGGTTGATACGCGATGGTAGCAGGAAATATGTTCCGCCACCAAGGATAGCCAAGAAGAGAGGAGACATTCGGGAAAAACTATTTTTTAGCTTCTTTTTTATATCTTTGGTTACTAGTATTGTGAAAAGGGAATGTTTTGAAAAAGTCGGGTCTTTTGACGAAGCTCTTCCTTCAGCGAATGACCGAGATATGTGGCTCAGAATATCGAAATACTTTTCCTTCAAGTATATCCCCAGGGCTCTGGCAAATATCTATGTGACTCCTGGGAGCCTATCAACTACTCGTCATAATTTAATTGAAGCACATAAGAGACTACTCAATAAATACTCGAACGAATGCGCTAAATACGGCAAAAAGGTATTGTCGGATTACTTGTGCTACATTGGAAGCTTGATTTTTCAAGAAGATGGAAGTGGAGAAGCTCGAGGTTTCATGTTGAGAGCTATTTGGGTCTTCCCACTAAATCCGATAAATTATTTGGTGTTAATAGCTTCTTTTTTTGGAAAGTCAATCTATGCCAGAGTGAGAGAAGTAAAGAATTCTCTCTTTGAAAGGTTCTTCTTTTACTGAGGACCGGGTCATAAGATGGAAATATTTACGCGGCAATATCTAAACTTAGTAAAGGAATTCAGTATCTCTTGGTTCAAACTCCGCGACCAGAGAACCGCCCTTGGTCTTTTCTGGAGCTTTCTCAATCCGCTTATAATGACGGCTATTCTATACTTCTTATTCAGAAGCAGGATAAGTCTGGATGAGGAAAGCTCCTATTTTTTGTATATTCTGATAGGAACTGTCTCCTGGAATTTCTTTGCGATATCGGTCCAAGCCGGACTTTCTGTTCTATCAAATAGAGCAAATATGGTAAGAAATGTCGTTTTCTCTAAGGAGATTCTAATTTTCAGTCAGATAGGTGTCTATGTCATCCAGCACACCTTTGAGATTGCAGTTGTGCTTATATTCGCTATATTTACGGGAATTGGGTTCTCCCTTCACCTTCTTATTTTTCCTTTGGTTATTATGATAGAAAGTCTCCTGATTGCTAGTTTATCGTTGTTTCTTTCCTGTATATCGGTATACGCGCGGGATATGGAGTACATTTGGTCTGTCATTGCCAGGATGGGTTTCTTTCTGGTTCCCATATTTTATGAAGTTTCCTCTTTGTCACCACAATTTCGTTGGATAGTACTACTCAATCCTATGACTTACATAATAAACTTCTACAGAGATATCCTGCTCTATCACAAATTTCCGAATCTATTTGCTATTTTTTTAGTATCTATTTTTTCCGCCGTTTTCTTGATTGGAGGCTATGGATTCTTCAAGTATTACGAGCCAAGAATAGTGGAGAGAGTCTAATGAGCGTTATAGAGGTTAAGAATCTTTGTAAGAGGTTCACCATAGACATAAAACCGCTTACAATGTTCAATCTATTTAAGAGAATTCTAAAGCCAGAGAAGCATCATATTGAAATCCTTGCCCTTAAGAACATAAATTTTGAAGTTGACAGAGGAGATAGAGTGGGACTTATCGGGGATAACGGTTCTGGAAAGACAACTCTGTTGAAAGTATTGGCAGGGTTATACAAGAAGACCGAGGGTTTGGTCGCAGTAAGAGGGAAATTGGCGGCATTTTTGCAACTGGGGATAGGTATGGAGAGAAATCTAAGTGCATTGGAGAACATATTCTTATTTGGAGCGATTATGGGGATGAAAAGAAAGGAGATACATAAGAATTTGGACGATATAGTGGAATTTGCAGAAATTGAGGAGTTTCTATATTGTCCATTAAGGGACTTCTCCACAGGGATGGTCCAGAGAATGGCCTTCTCCATAGCGCGTTATGTACAATGTGAAATTCTCCTTTTGGATGAAATGCTTGTCTCAGGGGATATTCGCTTTAGGGAGAAGTGCTATAATGCATTTGAGAATTATGTAGATATTTCAAGGACAATTATGGTTACTTCTCATGAAATAGAACTAATAAAGAAATTCTGTAACAAAGCATTGTTGCTTGATAGGGGAGACCAGGTGGCCTTTGGGCCAGTGGGCGAAGTCCTAAACCTCTATCTAAAGGGAAGTTCGGGTAAGCCCTGATGGGCATAAAGGGAAAAAATTAGTGGGAATAATGGGCAAAAGTTAAAGTATACTGCTTAGTTCAAAAAGTAATTGACAAATGGGACTTTTTGGTATATACTTATGCCTAAAGGGGTTCTAGAGTTGTAAGACCCCAAACCTCATCGCTGGCATCTACGGTACTGCTCGTCTCGAAGAGAAAAGAGAAGAGTATGGCATGTCCGCGATGCCCGCAAGAATGGTGGAGCGGGCATAAGATTGTTCTTGAGGGATTTCATGGCCTAGGGCCTCCGAAGGTTGGCCTGGGACTATGGGTCTTTAGGAGGCGTTCCCAGGCTTTGAGTACGAATCCGAGCTGCCGAAGGCTCGTGTAGCCAAGGCGAATTACCTTGGCTTTTTCGGTAGCCCGGATTTTTTTTATCCTAAAGTAAGAAGTAAGCAGTTGACTTTATGTTTGCCTAAGAGGAGGTGAGTGGAAATGACAAGAACGATGAGATTGGCAAACGGTCTTCTCAAGATCGGAGAGATGGCAAGAGAGGCTGGAGTATTGGTTTCCACAATCAGGTACTACACCGATGTTGGGCTTCTCAGGGTAGTGGCCAATACTGAGGGAGGCTATCGGCTCTATGATAGGGAAGACACACTGGAAAGAATCAACACCATCAAGACCATCAATGGTCGAAAGTGGACGCTTGCGGAGATTAAAGAAGAGCTGGAGAAGCGGAATCAATAGGGGTAAAGCACTGTCATTGCGACCCTGACCCTGAATAAGATGAAGGCGAAGGGGAAGCAATCTCTGGATTTCGTGCTAACTCTTTCCGCTCATCAACTTAGCAACTAAAACTGGGGAGGTGAATATATGTCCCGAAAGAAAACAGATAAGGGTCTATTGAAAATTGGGGAAATAGCCAAAGCGGCGGGAGTTCCGCTATCCACTGTGAGATACTACACAGATATAGGGCTCCTTAGAGTAGCCAGCTATACAAAAGGAGGCTATAGACTTTACGATAGAGAAGAGACCGTGAATATCATAAGAGGAATTAAACCAGTGGTAGACAAACGGAGAACCTTGAAGCAAATAAAAGAGGATTTGACTAGGTAGGCCGTAAGAAAGTGAGATATTGGGGAGGTGAGGAAAAAGTGGACAAAAAGAGATTGCTCCCACAGGGTTTGCTAAAAATCGGCGAAGTGGCAAGGTTAGCGGGCGTACTCCCTTCCACCATAAGGTACTATACAGCGATGGGTCTTTTAGAGGCAGCTGCTACTACGCCAGGAGGTCAGAAGCTCTACGACAGAGAAGATACTCTGAGTAAGGTTCGGATAATAAAGGGTATCGAAAGACAACATTTGCCTTTGCAGACAATCAGGAAAATTCTTGAAGACCACAGGGCAAAAGGGCTGTAAAATACGGCACTATGGACGGTGGCCCCGATATTTATGGGGGTCGCCCTTTCCCGGTCCCGTCCTGGTCTCGGGACGGCGTAGGGTGACGAAAAGGTAAATAAATGAAAGGTAAATTTCTAAAAGCCAGTTTAATATTTTTCTTACTTTTCCTAACAGGAAGTGTAGCCGAATTCATTTCTTATCCCAGTTCTAAGTTTCCTAAGTACAAGATCACGCATCTTTCTGATGAAATCCTTATCAATAATTTTGCCGGTCTAAGCCCTGGATACAGGAAAGTAGAGATAGATGTGGAGTCGAACCTTCCCTTAAGGCTCGCAGGACAAGAAGCCTATAATCGGGACTTGATAAACAGATATGATTTGGAAAATCTTAGAGTAACTACTCAATATGAAGAAAAGATGGACAGATGGCAAGAATCGGGTGAAAAACCTGTTAAACAGATAATTGAGATTACTAACCCCACAAATCTATCCCAAGAGGTTACGCTTACCCTGCGCTCTTACATTAGCGCCTCTAAAGTTACCTGGAACGGGAAAGAATATGAGATAAGAAAGAAGCCATTAAGGTTCAATGCTTATCGAAGAAATTGGTATGGAGGTAAAAGTATAGAAGCTGGACACAGTTATGGAGGTATGCAGATTGTGGCAGACAATCTTGAGTTTTCGAACCCTGACGAGGACTATAGTGGAATCTATGATTGGCGGGATGTCTCCGAACTTCAGCACGAGGTTCGTGTATATAAAAGAGGAGAGCAGGCAATAATGGAATTGGTATTACAGATTCCTTTAAAAGAAGAAGAGACATTTACCATTGACCCCATTTATGACTTAGATAAAACCAAGAATTTCAATCTGCGTTATTATTACACCGGTAGCTGGGATGTGGGGGGCTGTGTAGCCATTGGAGATGTGAATAATGATAATAGAGATGATTTGATAATCGGAGCACCTGTCTATGTAATATCCAATACAGATGGGTGTGCGTATGTTATTTTTGGACAGAAGGTAGATGATAACACAGGGAGCGGTAATGAAAGAAACCTGTTATCAGGAAATAATAACTACAACTTAAGATTTCAGGGTCCAAGCGGATGGATTGATTCGACTGGATGGGATTTAGCAGTAGGAGATCTTGATAACGATGGTGTAAAGGATTTGGTCATTGGTGCCTATAGAGGTGACCTTGGTCCTGACGGTGGCGACACAGGGATTGTCTATGTAATACCTGGAGAAAACCTTGCTGAATATAATGAAAATACCTTAGAGCAAGTTATCCAGATGGATACCGATAGCAAAGTTGAGCGACGCATCTATGGTCGGGGCAATAATAATCCCGACCCCGACATGCTGGGGATGCGCGTTGCTGTTGGCGATGTTAATGGCGATAACAAAGATGATTTGATTATGGGAACGAATCGGGTTGCGCCCTATGAAGGGTACATTTTTGTAGTTTATAATGATACCTATGTTGCCTATGGAGCAACTAAAGATATCTTTATACGCACCTCTAGCAACTACAATGTAAGATTCAATAAAACTTCTCCTGACGGATTTGGAACAAATTGTATCTGGGTAGGAGACATAAATGGTGATGGTAAAGGCGACCTTTTGATGGGTGCAAACGGAGATGACTACTCAGGCCGCACGGACAGTGGTGTTTTATATGTGGTTCTATCTTCTAGTATGCCCACGGGTACTGGAAATAATCTAAATATAAACTCCACCTATTCTGTGCGCTATGTGGGCGCAGCAACTGGTGAAAATTTGGGAACCGATGCGGTAGTGGCTGATGTCAATGGTGATGGTTCCAAAGACCTGATTATAGGAGCGCACCAAGCAGATTATAGCGGCCGAGATGGTTGCGGTGCCGTTTATGTAATTGATTCCAGTAAGATCCAGACCTCAGGCACAGTAGACTTGTCTAATAGTAGCAACTATTCCTGGAAGTTTGTGGGTGCTTCTGGTGCTGACCTTTTAGGTTACCATGTGGAAGCAGGGGATATCAATGGTGATGGCAAAGATGACCTGATTATGGGAGCCCATGGGGCTGATACCCAATCGCGCACAAACAATGGCGCAGTTTATATTGTCTACTCTACATTGTTAGATGGTTTATCGGAAGGGATTGTTGATTTATCAAACACCAACAATTTCAGCGTAAGATACGATGGCGACCAAAATAGTGAAACATTAAGCTATGGTCAGGGTGCGCATGGTTTTGCCACTGGTGACTTAAATGGGGATGGCAAGGACGACCTGACTATAGGAGCTCAAGGAGGTAGTAACGAATATGTTTATGTTCTCTTTAAAGATACATCCCCCCCAGCAGCAATTACCAATCTATCGGCTTTGGCAGGAAGTAGTCAGGGACAGATACAATTGACCTGGACAGCCCCTGGGGATGATGGGACGACAGGCGACTGTGCTGATAGCTCATATTATACGGTGAAATTTGCTACATATTCTGTTTCGGGAAGTACAGAAACCTGGTGGAATAGTGCTAATACCTATTCTCAAAACTGGTCAGTCTCTGCACGAGGAACTCTTGAAAGCAAGGTCTTATGGCCATTTACACCCCAGACTACATACTACTTTGCAATAAAGACAACCGATGATGTTGGCTATACCTCAGCCATAGATAAGAATACTCAAGACGGCTCCGCTACTCAGGCATGGGCTAAGGCTCCTGGATCGGGTAAAGTGGCAACTTGGATAGGACCCGCAGGCGGAAATTGGTCTACCGGCGCTAACTGGAGTGGGACCGGCGGTTTAGCTCCAGGACCCGGAGACGACGTTGTCTTCAATAGCACTACCAATACAAACTCAACAGTAGATGCCTCTTTCGGTGGATCAATCGGAAGTCTACGTATTGACAGTGGCTACACTCAGACTATTACCTTAAGTAGGACGCTTACTATCACCGATGACAGTGGTTGTATTGGAGACCTAACCATAAGTGACAGTTCTGCAGCCATTGCCTGCGGAAGCAATCTTCTGACTATTGAAGGAAATATGACTCTAAATGGCACCATAAGTGGCACAGGTGGCGTGACGATGAACGGCGTAGCTGGTAAAACCATTGATGGAAGCGGCTCAGTGACAAATACTGGCTCCTTTACCATAAGCACTGGCGCAAAATCCTTTAATGCGACAGCCAACCTTACCTTCTCCGGAACCATTGCCATAAGCGGGGCTATCACTGTTACCAATAATGGAACAGTGAACGCGAACAATACAACTAACAGTATTACCGGTTCAGCAGCCGGCTCCACTTGGGTAAATGCTGCTAATTCTACTTTAAACGCAAGTGGGCCGGTTTTATCTACCGGCACCCTGACTGCCAATGCCAACCCCAATACTGTAAACTATAATGGCGGTGCCCATGCCCTGAAAGTGACCACCTATCATCACCTCACTCTTTCCGGCAGCGGGGCAAAGACCGGAGCAATCGCCACGGTAAACGGAAACTTTACTTTGCAGGGCACAACAACCTATACAACTGAAGCAGCCCTCACTATTGGCGGAAACTTGAATATTGATGCCTCTACCTTTACAGTAGGAGCTTATAATTTGACAGTAACAGGTGCAACCAATATCTCAGGAACCTTGGCTTTCAACTCAACTACAGGCACTAAGATTTTTACAGGCCTTATTACCGTGAATAGTGGAGGCACTTGGAGTAATAATACTATAAACGAAGCCATTACCTGCAGAGGCGGTATCAGCAATAACGGGACATTTAATGCCGGAACAGGTGTATATACATTTAGCACGAATAACCAGAACATTTGGGGCACCCTCGCTATCCCGAGTATAACTGTAACTACTATTACCCTCTATAATAGGGGAACTTTAACGGTTTCTACTGCCTTGGCCGGAACAGGAACACTTTACCAGTGGACAGATTCTACCCTAAATGTTGATTTTACCGGTGCTATGGGCATTACCACCTTGAATGCTTCTGCTGGTGGAAACACAGTGAGTTACGGATTTGCCGGCGCGCAAACAATTAAGACCCCTGCCTCTAATATTTACTGGCACCTAACTTTAGCCAATAGTGGTGCAAAGAGCGCAGGCGCAGGTCTGACCCTGGAAGGAAATTTAACCCTCTCAGGAAGCGCTACGTTTACCACTGGCTCATACACGCATACCTTTAAAGGAAACTGGACAATCGATACTTCTGCGGCTACACCCATAACCGCCACAGGTAGTACTATTAACTTCAATACCCCTACCACGCCTGCTGCCACAGCGATTAATAACGGTTCAACCACTGCCACTCTGGCTTTGGTTACAGTCAATATCAACAATACCAGCGGCTTTAGCTGTAATGAGGATATGAGTGCTTCCGGAACCTTGACTATCGCCTCTGGAGTTACCTTTACTCCTGGTGCAGCCAATATTATCAGCGGCACAGGAACCCTGACCGGAAACGGCACCGTGCAAGTTACCCGCACTGCTGCTACCCCAGATTTCTCTTCACAGTATACGATTACTAATAAAACCTTAACTAACCTGACCGTAGAATATGTAGGAGCAGGAAATCAGACTGTGAGCACTGTCACCTACGGTCATTTAAAGATTAACGATAATGGTTACATCGCCACTCTGGCTAATGATACCACTGTAAACGGTAATCTGACTGTAACTTCTGGAACTCTTAGTACCTCTGCTTCTGGTTATGACCTTAATGTAGGAGGTAACTGGTCTAACTCAGGAACCTTTACTGCTGGAACCAGCACAGTAACCTTTGTTGGAACAGATCAGTCTATATTAGGTTCCACCACCTTCTATAACTTCATCAAAATCGAATCCACTAATAATTCAACGGACGTCACCCTGACCTTTGACAATACCGCCACACAGACCATAAATGGATTGTTTATGCTGGATGGATTAGATGATGACGACCGCATCAACCTACGCTCTGACTTAGACACAAACCAGTGGAGTTTAGTCTGTAACGGCACCTTTGCCATTGACTACGTGGATGTCAAAGACTCTGATGCCTCAGGCGGCTTGACTATCCAGCACACCAACACCACAAATAGCGGTAACAACTTAAACTGGGGTTTTCTGGATACTACCCCTCCGGCAGCGATAACCAATCTTTCTGCATTAACTGGAGATAATGGGGGAGAGGTAAAGTTATCGTGGAGCGCTCCTGGTGATGATGGATGGAATAATCCTATCTCTGGTGGTAAATATGGAGTCAAATGGTCTACATATACATCTTTTGATTGGGATGGAGCTTCCAATTTTGACCTGGAATGGACAACCTCAACTTCACCAGGAGCAGATGAGACTAAAGTTATTACTGGTTTAACTGGGGGTACCACATACTACTTCCGTATCTGGACTCGCGACGAAGTTCCTACGAACTGGAGTGGCATATCTAACGCTGCTACTGCGCAAGCAAAAACATCGGGTACTCCTACTCCTCCAGGAACCTGGATGGTTGCTGGTACGGTAACCACCGATGGTACGGGTTCAAATGTCTGGGAACCCATCAATCCTCATGGGACAGTGAACTATTCTTACACTCTCCAGCAATGTTTAGCAGAAAGCGAAGACCAGGCTGGTGGTGATTATAAAGCGACACGTTTCACCAGCGAACCTGCGCAGTATATGAAACTCACAAATTTCGGATTTAATATCCCTTCTAACTCAATTATTCTCGGGTTCACCGTTGAAGGGATAGCTCATAGCCATTCTGCACCCGCGACAGGTCGGTACCATAGGATGCAACTAACCAAAACTAACACGGAAGTTACTGGGACTGAAAAATACCCTGTAGCGCCACCACAGAATACTGATGGGACATTCTATGTTGGTTCGGAATCCGACCTTTGGGGCGGTGAGTGGACGCCAGCCCAAGTCAGCTCCACAAACTTTGGTCTCTGGCTCAAAACAGATGATTTTGCCTCCTGCGCTGACCAGTGCTGGAATCGAATTAGAATGAAGGTGGATTATAGTACCTATTCTGCAAGTAATACCTACGATTTCACTACGGGTACAGGAACCACCAAGTGGGCGTATGAGAATGTTAGTGGTGATTTTTCCACTCCTTCCGGTGGCACAGAATTTACTTCGGCTAAATATGACGCCATTAAATCTAACGATAGTTCTCGGGCAGCTACGGAAGGAACCACAAGTAATACCATAGTCGCCCAGCGGTTCCTTTTCCAGATAAGCGAATCGACTTCAGTAATTACTACCCTTACAGCTTATTGGGTAGGACACTCCACTGATAGTAGCGGGGGTGCACTTGCTCCCACACTTTCTATCTGGAACTTCAATTCTTCTCAATGGGATACTCTGCAAACAGGAACTGCACAACTTAGTGACCAAACCTTACTGGGTAATACTACGAATGTTTCTTACTGTGTACAGGGGAGTAGCGTTAATGTGAAAGTGGTAGCTCCCAATGTCACTGGCAAGACAACTAATTTGCTAAGCAATTATATTAAGCTTATAGTATATACTATCGAACTCGGGGACACCACAGCCCCAGCAGCAATAACTAATCTTTCAGCATTAACTGGAGATAATGCCGGGGAGATAAAGTTATCCTGGAGCGCTCCTGGCGATGATGGATGGAATAATCCTATTTCTGGTGGGAAATACGGAATAAAATATGCTACTTATTCTTCATTTGATTTCAATGGACCCTCAGGGTTTAATCTTGAGTGGTCAACAAATACTACATCTGGCGCCTCAGAAACGAAGATAGTCCAAGGACTCACTTCGGGGACAACATACTATTTCCGCATCTGGACTCGAGATGAAGTTTCCACTAACTGGAGTGGCATATCTAATGGAGCCACTACCTGGGCGAAAGTAGGTGTAGGGGATACCACAAAGCCTGGTCCAGTTACTAACCTTATTGCTAAAGCAAAGGCGCAAATAGAACTTACCTGGACTGCTCCTGGGGATGATGATTATACAGGCACAGCCACGGAATATATAATTCGCTATTCTACTGTGGCAGCAATAACCGATGACACAGGATGGTCACAGGCGTCAGACCTAACCGGAGAACCGGCGCCGCTTGTCGCCGGGACGACACAGGTTATGACTCTTATTAATCTGAAGCCGGGTACCACTTACTACTTCGCTATTAAGACGAAAGATGAAGCCAACAATACTTCAGATTTAGACACCAGTTCACCTGAGCCAGCGGCAAAAGCGGGTAACCTATATCTCCAACAGACCATTTTCTCCGATACTGCGGGAACAGAAGCAAAGAAATGTTACTTTGCTCTTGGCGACTATGATAATGATGGGGACTTAGACATAGTATACGCAGGCAAAGGAAGTGGAAACGCAAAATTAGTCCTATATCGAAATGACGATGGTCTATTCAATACTACCCCGGTGCAGGAACTGATGAGTGGGGACGGCAATGGACTATCCAATAACCCCTGTGTTGAGTTTGGAGATATAGATAACGATGGTGACCTTGATTTGGCAGCTATGGGAGTGGACGATAATGGAAATTACAGGCTGATTATTTACCGTAATGGTGGGGGGAGCACACCGTTTACCAAATTACAGGAACCTTTAGGAGCAACCGGTGGTATTACTCTGGGGAATCTGGCTTTTGCGGATATTGATAATGATGGGGACTTAGACCTGGCGGCTACAGGGCAAGATGTAAGTAACAATAGGAGATTTATAATCTTTGAGAATAATGTTTCCAGTTTTACCATAAAGCAACAGCCTTTGGGAACAAGTGCCTTGACCAATAGTTATCTTGTCTTTGGCGATTTTGACCGCGACGGAGACCAGGACATATTTATTACTGGCTGGGATGGAGGCGGTGGTACTTATCATGCCTATGTCTATGATAATAGTGGTGGTACTTTCACTTCCATAAAAGATTGGGATAAGAGTGTGGTGGGGACAGAAAAGTGCCAGGCGGCTTTAGGAGACTATGACCTGGATGGAGACCTTGACCTGGCCATTGCCGGGGAATCCTGGCCCAACATAAGGTTCCGATTGTATAAGTACGATGGGACTAATATTTTCACCTCAGACCAGAACCCTCTGGGAACCGATGCAGATGTAGGAGGGTTAGGTATGGGCTCCATCGCTTTTGGCGATTACGACCATGACGGAGATATTGACATAGCAGCCATTGGCTACGGATGGTATGACCAGACTAATTGGTATAAGATTACCAGGTTTGCATTATTTAAAAATACGAATGGCACTTATAGTCTTGACCAGGAACCTATGGGGATAAAAATATATAAAGATACAACTACGGTGCAGGGAATGTCTATGGGTCGGGTTACTTTTGGCGACATAGATAATGATGGTGACCTGGATGTAGTAGTTGGCGGGAATATGGACCCCAGTCATCCCACTGCCAGTAATCAACTTATGGAACTCAGAGTCTACTATAACACAGAAAAGGACTTTAACAATAATCAAAATTCAGCACCCTCTGCCCCTGCCAGCCTTACCGGGCTATACGAGAACCAAATAATGACTCTACAGTGGAATCCCGGAAGTGACCCAGGAGAAGGTTATAGCACAGATGATGATATGCTCTATTACAATCTCCGGGTAGGGAAGGTCTCCGGGGGAAACGATATTGTCTCCGGGGCTTATGGTTCGCCTTTACTGGGTAACTATTTACGACCGAAAATATCTACTACCCAATTAGGAGTGAAGTTAAAGAATCTTGAGGCAAAATGCACCTATTATTGGAATGTCCAGACCATAGATTCAGGACTGAAGCAGAGTTCCTGGTCCTCGCAGCAGTCTGTTTACATTCCGGTTTCCCCTCTGACACTCTATTATAGGACGGATAATTGCTCCTCTCCGTTTCCCACTACCTCAGATAAGCTTTCCACCTCCGCTGGCACATCCAGCGATGTAACAACTACTGCTCAGACTAACACCAACACAGGCAACTACTATCAACTCAGGCCAGGCATAAATACCAGTACTTATTTAACCAGTCTACCTTCAGACGTCACCCAGTATGGTTGGATTTATGATGTAGACCAGACCGGATATAAGATAGAACAAGGAAGCT
>Ga0315310_10000603_pt1 | contig 23198 bp, 30 predicted proteins | sample TDP5_MG_FD_203630 | JGI IMG/M metagenome (GOLD analysis project Ga0315310, IMG submission 203630) | Freshwater sediment microbial communities from Lake Towuti, South Sulawesi, Indonesia - TDP5 | ecosystem: Environmental > Aquatic > Freshwater > Lake > Sediment | place: Indonesia: South Sulawesi...
AAGGGTTCAGGAAATTCACAGAGAATTCGAGCAAATATTCAAAATGGACCGGTTGCCGAACCTAGTGGAAACCTCTCAAATCGTACACAGTCGCCTAAGATGGGCAGCTTGCAATCCAGCAAGCTTTAACCCAGCGGCAGTCGTGCCTCCAGAAATCATAGAGAGACTCCACTATGTGAGCGGTGGTATACCCTCTGCACTCATGCAGACTTGTTTTCAAGCTCTTGAGAACGCAGTCAAAACCGATGCAAAGAGCATCTCCATAGAACACTTACCCTCCTTCGTAGAGGAAATGAGCAACATAGAGGATTACTTGGCCAAGCTCAGCAGGTCTCATAAACTGGTTATGAAGATAGCGCTTTCTGGCAAGCGGCTTACTGCCTCAGACCGCGGAATACAGAGACGAGCAGAAGTAACCCGTAGCCGTCTTGCGCAAATCCTAGGAGTTCTATCAAAAAGAGGTGTACTCAAGGGTGAGCAGGAGGGAAGGTATCGGTATTATAGCATCACAGAATATTGGAAGGGAGCGCTTCAACAATTACTAAGGATAAATCGGAAGGCGCTTGACTAGGCCATCGTGCAAGCTAGTCGATGAGACGGTGGGAGTCTTAACTTGGCCCAATTCGAACTATATCACTTTAACTAGGATCATCCAAGTTTCAAAAGGCTACGAGATCTCCTAGGCCCGAGCCGCGAGTACAGCGAACTCTTCGGAAAGCAAGGCTGAGAATGGTACGGAGCCGGCCGCTCCCCTCCATCGAGGCCGGCCGTAGACTGAGACAACCAGACATAACTGGGAACCAAACCCAGAAACATTTTCAATGGTGGACCGGGCGGGATTTGAACCCGCGTCCCTACGGGGTTCACCGGGGAACCTTTCCGCACTTCGTCCCGTCTTATGCGATGCCAAGCGGACGATCATACCAGTCTGATCTACCGGCCCACCGTGGACTACCTAGCCCCAAGCCATTCTTAAATTGGTTTCCCATTCAAACCTAGAAGAGACCTTTCGTCTTTACAGACAGCGCATTCAGAAAGATTTTAAGCCCCGCGTAGGCCTTCGATAGAACCCGCAGTCGAGGAAAGCCGAGGTAGCTCAGCCTGGGAGAGCACCCGACGTCCAAAAGACAGGTGAAGCTGAAGACCGGGTTGTCAGGAGTTCAAATCTCCTCCTCGGCACCAACACCATGTCCTTTCTCTAGGAATACGATGCTATCGATATCTGTGCAGTCTTGCCAAGACATTGAAGAGAGATTTGACTCACCTGGGCAGCTAGACATCTGTTCTGAGAGCTAGAGCAGTGCGTTTCTCCAACTAGAACTTCGTTAGTTTTGACAGGTTTCGAGAGTCTATGCTTTCCTTCCAGATGCCTATCGCTTTCCGTCCTTACGCTTGCAGAGTGGCTGTGGGATAGTTGCCTTGGCAAAGGTGCCGTCGTTTAACGACGGCTCCCCCCTCCCCCTAGAAAATCGTGAAAACGACCTGCCTTGTGTGATGTGATGTATGACGCGCCCGAACCCAGTCACAGATAGCGTACAGGTTGCCATGCCATGAAGCAAAGGAACCACATTTCAGAACTCGGCGCTCTGCATCCATCGATCGGTAAGGAAAAAAATAATTACTGTAGATGTGTACTAGACGCTCAAGATCTGAACTCTTGGAGAGCTATGACGATCTTGATTGGACTGTGTGCGGTCGTAGTCTAGCCTGGTCTAGGACGGGAACGGCTCGTAAGTGTCGCCGTATGCCTGCCATGCTTGCCGTGCAGTGCGCTTCTGACCCGGGTTCAAATCCCGGCGACCGCACCAAACTTCGAGTCCAAATCCCGTCTTCTTTCTTGATAGACTCCTTTGACAATGTTGTCCTGCTGCCTAACTGCTGACACCTTTCAATAGCATTGCCGTGATATTATCGTTATCTCTCGTTGACTCACAGGAGCCGAGATAGATAGCCAACTTTGAAAAGAACTGTTGAACTGTTTTTCTCAGTGCCCTTCCGTGTCCCTTTTTCACCAGCCAATGTTGGAGTGGAAGACTGCTCTTCTCACGTTTTTTCTTGTTCAGTGCGAAAACCCGCCTTATGTAGCTGACGAGCAAGAAACCCTTTCTGTTGGTCGCAATTTTCTCAGTCACGGTGACAGTCGGACCTAGAAGCGTTGCCGTGACCACTTTCGTGGGCGCAACAGCAAGGCTTTTCAACTTCATTTTTGTTCAAGAGTTCACGGAGAAGTTGCAGGATACTTTAAGGTTACAGAATAGTGTTTGTGGACAACGGGCACGGCTAATGAGTAGTGGCCGCTTCGTTGTGTAGGAGAGGTCGGTATGCGCTTCATCTTTGTTTTGACACAGTCTTTAGAATCGGCTCGTAGTGAGGTCTGCCTGAAGTATGCTTTTTTTGCAAGGATGGGCGGTCATCAGGTAGCGGTCTACTTGATTGGCGATGGGGTTTTCTGTGCAATTGGCGTACATCCAAGCTCAAAGTTAAGCGGACTCTTGTCCAATGGAGGCGAAGTCTATGCTCGCAAGGAGGATCTCGAGGCCAGGGGCTTGCTCTCTCGAGTTTTGACTGGCGTAGAAATGCTCTTTGACTTCTACGATAAGTTGATTGAGGATGTTATGGAGAGGGCTGATAGAGTAATGAGCTTTTAGGGGATTAGGATGAAGACGCTGACGCTTTATCTATTGTCAGGGCCCTATACCTTCCAGTGCACAGATATCGCCTGCGAACTTGCTCAGAAAGCACTGGAAAAAGGCTATCGAGTAAACTTGTTTCTCTACATCGACGGTGTCCACGTGCCAAAGAAGGGGCAGAGAACTATTAAGTTTCCAAATGTTGAGGAGAGGCTGAGGAAACTTGTCCAAAAAGGCCTTTCGATCAAGGCCTGCGTAAGATGCGCCTCGGCCAGAGGGTATGTTGAGGGTGAAGTACCCGAACCTGAAACTGATACTTTTCCCACAACGCAATACATTGAAGGAGCGAGCATAACTGAGATCTATGCTTTTCCAAGCTGGATCAAGGAAAGCGACAGGGTGATATCGCTAGGTGGATGAGAAATGGTTGGAACCGTGGTGATACTTGTCACATCAGCGCCCTATGGCCGCGAGAATACGTATGGAGGCCTCTATACGGCGATCGCGTCCCTTGACTTGGGCCTGAGGACTGTGGTTGTTCTTACGGGCGATGGAGTCTACTCAGCTCTAGAGGGTCAATCCGCTGAGAAGAGCCTCGGCTATCCGACTATTGGGGACCTCTTCCACCAGATTCATCCCCGAGCCAAGATCTACGCTGAATCTTCCTCACTAAAGGAAAGAGGGCTGGGGAAAACTGACCTAATAGAAATCGTGGAACCTGTCGAAGACACGGATCTGCTCGAGGTCTTTGTCAAGTATGGTGAGGCAATAGTAACATTCTAGAATAAGAAAACGCTGCCTATTTTCCTCAAGCTTTTCTAGATAAAAAACAGATTCAAGTCTTAAGGGCTTTTGGAGATTGTGGAAGAATGGAAACTATTTTCACGAGTGAACATAAGGGCGGCCGTAAACGCAAGCTACAAGAATCTCTTAACAGAATTGGTTTCTCCTTGATGAGTAACTGTCCGTTAGGTTTGAGCACCTTCTCCTTTTCGTATAGTTTCTTTGATAGCTTGCCAACTCCTGCGCCTTTCCAACCCGCCTACCCATAGTCTAGATGCCTTCCAGCTTTGAGAATATCGGGAACGCCACCTTTGACAGTAGATGCTTTCATTTAACGATCCTTCAGACTTGATGTCGGCCTTCGCAAAGCTCTCGAAGTTCGATATGTCGAGAATTTGAGCAATGGCTTTTATGTTCCACCACATTTCACGGACGGTGGACAGGTGAAATCTTGATGAAGAAGATATTCGTGATTGGAGCAATTGCTTTGATTGCCGCTGCGACAGCTCTATTCATTAGAAACAGGAAGCACTAGATCAACCTCAAATGGTGTGGCTCACGCCTAAGGAAGCTTCAGGTAAGAATATTCCTTCCTCATCTCCTTCGATATTATTCCAACTCCACACCATTTGCCAAGGGTTTCGAAGATCACTGCTTTATCAGGATCTTCAAGGTCCACTCTAGGCTCAACTTCGTCTCTTTCTTTCAGAACTTCGAAAATCAAGGTTCCTACCTCTTTGGCAACTTGCTGAGAGGATAAGGATCCCTTGAGACCTCTTCGCTCAACCCTGACGCAGAAGGATTCTCCTTTTCTTAATCTTTCAATGAGAGGCTTCACAGCCTCGCTGAATTGTTCAACCGCCATATCGGGGGAGAACTCGAAGGACTTTTCGATGGGGACAACTCTAGATAGCGAGGTGGGTATTCTTCTTTCAAGTGCTCTAAGGAAAACCTCAAGGTCTTCGACTTCGCCCTTGATCACATCTCTAAAATCTGTCCTCTGGAAATCTCCGAACTCCCTTAACTCTTCTAGAAGCTCTCTTTCTCTGTATTGATGGGAAGTTAGAACTAGCTCCATACCATCCATGAGAATGGTAACGTGGTTATCGAAGAAAAACTTTGGTTTCTGACCACAAACCAACGCTTGTGCCTTCGTCTCATACGCTTTCTTTTCGGTAGAATTTTGCTAACATGTCAAGTGCAGAGCTGCTACAACCCTTTGCCCAGACTCCAAGACTTTATTGAAGGTTTGGCATGCTTGCTTTGTGGGTTGGGCTATGAGCTGGATTCTCCTACGTCTTAACGCTTCTTCTACATCATTCGAAACTTTCACCAGCCCGGAATAGCCTGTGCCTATGACAAGCACTTTTGGCTGAGGTTCAGCATCTAACACTTCTTTCAAATCGTCAAGATACAAGCGGTGGCCTTCCCTTCTCCACCAACCGTCCGAAACCCTGTCCGGAAAGATTATGATGTCTTTTGTGTATCTTTTTCCATCTATAGCGATCGCACCAAACTCGTATGAATCAATCAATTGACTCACCAATTAGTGACAAAATCATAACTTCATAGAACAGAGGCACACTTCACATCCAGACCTTCCACAATCGCACTGGTTGTGCAAGCTAGAGTGGTTTCTACTCCGATGATTTGAAGTTGGCGGTTCCGATGTTGTGGCTGAGCGGTTTGCGGTAAAAGAATCGAAAGAAATACTATTGAGAAAATGTGTGAAGTAGTAAAGAGTTGGCTGGTGTTGGTCTTGGGCGACAGTTGGCTCTACCAACCTTCCCCATGCAAACAAGAATCTATAAGCGACTGATGCAAGTATTTCAGAATGGGGTAGCATGTATCATTTTTTTCCTGCGGCCATTCTCAGTTCTTCTATTGCTGTCTCATCTTCTAGCGTTGAATAGTCTCCCAGAAGTTTCTCCGAGATTATTGCCTTAATGAGTCGACGCATAATCTTTCCGCTTCTAGTCTTGGGAAGCTTGCTTGCGAAGAATATGTCGCTGACGACGACTATTGAACCCAACGTTTTCCTGACCAACTCTCCCAAAGTCTGTTTCAGAGCATCATCAGGTGAATATCCTCCCTTCAAAACAACAAACGCACAGGCAACCTCACCTCTCAATGGGTCTGGACGGCCAACGACGGCGGCTTCAGCAACACTTGGATGCTGAAGCAATGCGCTTTCAATCTCAATTGTACCGATCCTGTGAGCTGAGATCTTAATGACCTCGTCAACTCGCCCCAAGAACCAGAAGTAGCCGTCTTCGTCTTTCATTGCAGCGTCGCCAGTATAGTAGAAGCCTGGGATTCTGTTCCAGTAGTCCTGTACGTAGCGCTGATGATCTCGCCACAGCGTTGGCGTTAAACCGGGGAAGGGACGCCTGCAGACGAATGTTCCTTCGACACCGACAGGAACAGGCTTACCCTCTTCATCAACTATTTCCGCATCGATTCCCGGGAGCGGGATTGTCGCGGAACCGGGCTTTGTCGGCAGCAAAACAATTCCATATGGGTTCCCCACCATTGGACCGCTGCTTTCAGTTTGCCACATATGGTCAACTACTGGAATCCTGTTCTCAAAGACCCTTTTTTGAAGCCACTGCCAAGCGGGCGGATTCAGGACTTCCCCTGCACAAACCGCGAGTCTTATTGAGCTCAGGTCATGCTTGTTCGGCCACTCGTCCCCATACTGCATCAACGCTCGCACGCCGGTCGGTGAAATCCATGCTTGTGTCACTCGGTTTCTTTCGATTATCTGCCACCATATGTCAGGAGATGGATAGTCCGGAACGCCTTCATACATTATCGTTGAACATCCAAAGAGCAAGGGGGCATAGACAACATAGCTGTGGCCTACTATCCAGCCTATGTCTGAAGTTGACCACCAAACATCTGTTTCACGCATGTCATAGACCCATTTGCCCATGGCGTAGATGTAAACTTGGTAGCCTCCATGGGGCTGAACGGTACCTTTGGGTTTGGCCATTGTTCCGGATGTGTATAAGATGAAGGCCGGATCTTCTGCCCGCATCTTTTCAACTTCAGCGCTTACCCCTCTGCCTTTCTCTATCGCCTCCTCCCAGAATATGTCTCTCCCAAGAGTCATAGGAGGGTCCTTTTCTTCCCTTTTCAAGACAACGACTTTTCCCACATTTTTCTCGCTCGTTTCGAGAGCCTTGTCCACAACTTCTTTCAGGTTAACTGTCTTACCACGTCTATAGCCAACATCCGCTGTCACAACGAGTTTTGATTCGGCATCCGCTATCCTTTCAGCTAAGGCCCCGTATCCGAATCCTCCGAAAACAACTGAGTGAATTGCTCCAATCCGCGTAGTCGATAACATTGCAACAGCACCTTCAGGAACCATTGGCATGTAGATTGTTACAGTATCGCCTTTGCTCACCCCCAAGGCCTTCAGGGCGGAGGCAAATCGTTTAACTTCATAGAGAAGCTGATTATAGGTTAAGACTCGGGCGGGTAGGCCTTCACCGTTCTCCGATATTATAGCCGCATGGTTACCTCTTCCCTTCTTAACGTTGCGTTCCAAACAGTTGTGAGATATGTTTGTTATTCCGCCCTTGAACCACGTGAAATCTGGATAATTCCATTCGAAGACTTTGTCCCAACGTCTGAACCAGTGAAGCTCCTCGGCGACTTCCCCCCAGAAGCTTTCAGGATCTTCCAGAGCTCTCTTAAGCATCCACCTCAATTGCGGAGGAAACTCAATGTTGAGGGTCTTAGATGCTGTTTCTTTGGATACCGACACATTAGACACCTTGAGCCTTGAACATTCACCTGAATGTGCGCCAACGAATATTTCAATTTGCATATCGTGGCGAGTGCCTTCTAAGTCGCGATTCGATCGAGGACTAACACTTTGTTATCGCGCGGTGTGTCTCTCCGTTCCAGCACGCGTCTCTCTAGGAGGTAGCCGCAAGCCATAATGAGTACTTCCTGATAGGCATAGAAGGTGTCGAAATGAGGGATCTCGTGATCCAATGTGTTGAGAAGCTTGGCGTCTGCGACAAGCACAATCTTGGCGATTTCTTTGAGGTGCGGAACGGGAAGCTCTACCTGCCTGGTGGAAAGTTCGTTTGCATTTACGCTCTTCAGAGCATCATGCCGTTGATCCCGGCGAAGGAACGCGACCTAGGTCCGGATGAGAAGGATTGGTTGCCGCGTGTGAACCGTGTTTCATGCCCGGACCCAAATGGCCGCCTGGTCTTTGAGATAAGGGCCAAAGAAGCAAGTGAGAAGTAGTGGAGCGGAATCTGAAGGCCTCTTGGCTGTAATAGCTGTTGGCAGAACGCTTGAAACAAATCATCATTGACAGGGACAAGTGCTCTGGATGCAGATACTGTGAGTTGATATGCTCATACCGTGAGGGCTCACGGTTCAATCCTAGGGAGTCAAGGATTAGGGTTCTGAAGTACGACGAGAACGGAATTGATGATCCAGTATTTTGCCTTCACTGCATGGAATGCCCGCCAGAAGATGCGTGCCCAACTCAGGCCTTTCGAAGAAACGAGGATAATATCGTTCGGATTGAAGAGAAAGCCTGCAACATCTGCTATGTCTGCATTGACGCTTGCCCACATGGGGCGGTATTCCGGCCGCCGACTCAGAGGATTCCGCTCGTCTGTGATCTCTGCAACGGCGAACCTCTATGTGTCAAGAAGTGCCCGACACACGCCCTAACCTTCCCAACCGAGAAATCTGCCACGTCTCGCCACGGTACCGGAAGAAGGGGTGAAGCCAAATAGGATACTACGGTTACGGGGGAACGGTGCTCAGAATCAACCTCTCGACCGGAAAGATAACGAAGAGTGAGCTTGAGAAAGAACTTGTCACGGGTTTCCTAGGCGGCCGCGGATTCAACTCCAAGCGGCTATTCGAGGAAATCCCGCGCGGGCTGAATCCCCTGTCACCAGAGAATAAACTCATGTTTGCTACAGGTCCACTTGTCGGAACAATGTTTCCCACGGCCTGTCGCTTCAATGTAAGCGCAAAATCACCACTCACAGGAATTCTGGGAGACTCAAACGCTGGGGGACACTTCGCAGCTGAGATGAAGTACGCAGGCTACGACCAAATCATCATTGAAGGACGAAGCCTAGAACCAGTCTACATCTTCATCGACGACGATCTTGTCCGGACCGAAGATGCACGTCATCTATGGGGAAGAGATGTCTACGAAACAGACAGGATCCTTAGAGAGAGCCTGAAAGACAATAGTGTTCGAACGGCCATTGTTGGACCAGCAGCCGAGAACGGCGTGAAGTTTGCTGGGATCTTTGCAGACCTCATGAGAGCAGCAGCCAGGACAGGCATGGGAACCGTCATGGCGTCAAAACGGCTCAAGGCTTTAGCTATCCGCGGCAGCAAACCTGTGCATGTCGCCGACCCGGAGCGGTTCATGCGGATCTCAGAGGAAATCGAAGACACGATCTACAAGCATCCGCAATATTGGCCTCGAGTCAAGATGGGGACCACGCGCATCCTCACGCCGGTCAACGAGATGGGGTTCCTACCGACGAGGCACTTCACGGAAGGAGTCTTTGAGCACGCGTCGGAAGTGTCAGGAGAACGATTGGCTGAGAAGTACAATGTGAAGTCTCGTGGATGCTTCAGCTGCAATATTCCGTGCAGCCGTTTCTACAATGTGCCAGAAGGAAGATTTTCAGGGTTGAAGGGCGAAGGGCCTGAGTATGAGGCTCTGTCAGCTTTCACTGCGAGATTTGGCAACCGAGATTTGGCGCTGGCGCTCAAGGCCAATGATATGGTCAACAAGCTCGGGTTAGATGCATTGACAACCGCGGAGTGCGTCTCTTGGGCGATGGAATGTTACGCCAATGGTTGGCTGAGCAAGGAGGCAGCTGACGGATTGGACTTGTCTTGGGGAACCGGCGAAACAATATTGACGCTCATTGAGAAGATCGCAAGACGAGAAGGCTTTGGAGACATCCTTGCTGACGGTGTGAGAGTGGCCTCCCAGAAGCTTGGCTTCGGAGAGGAGATAGCGATGCACATCAAAGGTTTAGAGATGATTCAAGCTGATCCGAGGGGGCTTAAGGGTTACGGATTGGGATTCGCGGTCGCTTCTCGTGGAGGAGATCACCTTAGAGCCGAACCGTTCATTGAGCTGAGCGACGACCCTAAGCGAGGCACCGAGTTGTTCGGTGTACCCGAAGCGACACGGCGCTTAGAATGGAAGGGCAAGGGTAAACTGGTGAGCTACTTTGAGAACTGGTGTGCTGTCATCGACGCTCTAGAGGTTTGTAAGAACATCGCTGAGAATATGGAGGTTCTGCCTTTCGTCAAGGCTGCGGAGGTGATCAGTGCAGCGACTGGCCTCGATATGGACGCAGGAGCTGTGGCTCAGGTTGGAGAGAGGATAGTTAACATTGAGAGGGCTTTCCTTGTTCGAGAAGGCATTACGAGAAAGGATGACACCATGCCAAACAGATTTCTGCGCGAGCCTCTGACGAGCGGGAACTCCAAAGGATCGGTTTTCGAGTTGGAACCCATGCTCAATGAATACTACACAGAGAGAGGATGGGACTTGCGTACGGGAATCCCCACAAGACAAAGGCTGACGGAGCTAGATCTGGCCTACGTCGCAGACGAGATCCATGCATGTTAAGGGGGCATGTACACGGACAACGAGTCAGCTCTGACATCATCGTTCCGTAGGATGTCTTCTGTCCTTGTTGGTTTTAAAACCAATGCGTAATTGTTTCGTTCTCCAAAGCCCGTTCATCTGTTATTGAATCTCAACTCCTAGAGATCAGCTTTAATACACGTTCTTCACTCTACCGACGATCAGGGATTTGAGATATGCCGATAGATCCTGAATTTCAGAAGAACCGTAAAGTGACCGGGGAACATTCAGGGCACAAGGTCTGGGGCGAGACGAAGCCTCCTGAGAAGCTTGGAATACACGGAACAAGCGTCGCAGTCGATCATGATGTTTGCAATGGTGACGAGATCTGCGTCAGCGTCTGTCCAGTATCAGTCTTCGAAATGATCGACTCGCCGGGGCATCCGACGTCTGCGAAGAAGTCAGATCCAGTCAACGAGTCAGCTTGTATTCAATGCATGGCTTGCGAGATTCAATGCCCAACTAAGGCGATCAAGATAACCCCGCCATAGCCGCCTGAACATCAAGAACTAGCCAGATGTCTTCGCTATACTGAAGCGATCTTAAGGGCTGCGGACAAGTTCACGCGACTTCCCCTTCTTTTCCCCGAGAACTGTGAACACGCGCTTCGAAGAAGACAACTTGTTGTCCACCACAGACTTTTGATGAGCTTTCTGAAAACTATTCGCCTCTCACCTTCTCTGCGATCGTCTTTATCTTTCCACTCTCCACGAATCTTATGTGTGTCTCAAGCCTAACATTGATGCCTAGCGTTCTAAAGAACCAATAGAGTTCCTCACCAGAGATGGGCCCCGTCAACTCTCCTTTGGAGATCAGCTCGGCAAGAGCTTCCGTCATCTTTCTCGTCACTTCGGGAAACTGGCTCTTCGCCGCCTCGTACACCTCGTCAGCTCTTCCCTGAAACAGCTTCCTAAGAGTAGGTTCCGGACCTTCATTCTTCTCTTCCGGAGCTCCTTTTGGCTTTTCCCCCTCAACCTTCTTCATAATCGCTCTTCTCTGCATCTCAAGCAGTTTCCTCTGTTTCCAAAGCTCCAACTCGCCGCTCGGCATCTCCAGATCAATCCCCTGATGAAGCGTTGAAGAACTACGATTAGATCCTTATACAAAGATTTCTGAGGGGCTAGGCGCCGAGGTATTCGCTGACCTTGCTGGGATCGAACGTTTCATGGTCTAGTACGTTGATTATGAAGTTGAATATTAGCCGTCGCTTGGTGTACTCCATGTCGGGATAATAGAGTGGATGCGCCACGACAAGTCCCCTGAATGCGTAGAACGGCGCGATAACGCTTAGAATCTCCTTGTCACCTGTTGCCTTGATGTAACCTTCCATGAATCGGTTGAAGAGAGTTCTGAATGGATCGACAAATTTTCCGTAGTGCCAGACGCTGAAGAATATGTAGTTGATGCTCAAGCATGAAACGTCGTCTGCTGGTTCGCCAAACTCCTCTCTAGCGAGATCCAACGCTAAGATCGAGTCATCCTTTCGGAATCTTATGTTCCCGAAAGGGTGGAAGTCGCCGTGAATTCTGGAGAGGCGATGGGACATGAACTTGATCCTGTTCCGCCACTCGACGGCTTTGACCTCGATGCGCTCCATCTCTTTGGGGTTTGTGAAGTCCAGCGTTCGGATATCCGGGTAGGTGTCCACCACGCCCATCAACATCTCTCCGTGGCCCACCAAGTCTCGAATGTGCCGCTTGTATAGGATCGGATTGTTCCTTTTTTCTGAATGTAGCATCGCAAGGTAGTCCACCAACACATCGCATCTTTTCAAGTCTTGTTCGCTGACGGCCCTGTCACGCGCTATCCTGAAGAGATCTTCAACGTACGGTTTGCCCTGCCTATCCGTCACCTCTTCCACAAGGTCAAAGAACTCCAAGGCATCGCCAATGGAGACTATGTCGCCGTTCTTGGAAAGGGCCGCCACATCTACCGATCTGCAACAAGTTCCTCTAGGAGCAGTATTGAAAAGCCTGTGTTGAAGAAGCAGGACGGCAGCTCTGTCCCCCAAGTAGTCATGACCCCACCCCGTATCTGCCCGAACGATCCTCATCACCAGACGCCTCTCCCTCCTTCCGACCTTGAATGAGAGAAGGAAGCCAGCGTTGTGAAATCCTTCTCCAAGCTTTCTCAACGAAATGAAATCAACCCTTCTTCCAAAGAGTCTAGAGAGGTAGCTCTCCAACTTCTGTCGTTTCAGACTGAACCTGCTCGAACCAACTTGAAGTTCCAAGAACTCCGCCTACCGATCAGTTTTTGAATATGGGTACAACCCTTATCTGGGTTTGCTTGGACGATCTCTTCTATTCGCCATAGGGAGCTGATCTTGTGCAGAGGCAGGGATGGATTGTCTGGGTCACGGGGCCGCCGGGAAGCGGAAAATCTGTTGTTGCGCAGGCGCTGAGGAGGAAGTTGCTTGAGAAAGGGGTTAGAAGCCAGATCCTCTCATCAGACGAGATGAGGAGATTCGTCACTCCGAAGCCGACATACAGTCAGAATGAGCGCGACGTAGTATACGGCTCATTGGCATTTGTCGCGAGCCTCCTCGCAAGGAACGGCGTCAACGTCATAATCGACGCCACAGGAAACCTTAGGAAATACAGGGAGGACTGCAGGAATATGGTCGAGAGGTTCGCTGAGGTTTACATCAAGTGCCCGCTCGAGATATGCATGAAAAGAGAGGCGACACGTGTCGAAACCTCGCATGCACCTAGAGGAATCTATGAGAAAGCGTTGAAAGGTGAGGCCCCGACTGTTCCGGGGATGGGGTCGCCATACGAAGAGCCTCTCAAGCCTGAAGTCGTAGTCGAATCCGACAAACTAACACCAGACGAATGCGCCGACGCAATCCTGAACAGGCTACACGCTATCCTTCTGACTTAGGCAACTAGACCGTCTTCCTTAGGTTCTAGGCTTACGAAAAAACAGAGTATTATACGCCTCTACGTCAATTGGGAAAATCGAGTTGATGAAGGACAGGAAGTTCACGATCAAGCGTTGGGAACTTCCTACTTGAGAACCTACCGGGCTAGAGTTCTTGTGATTGAGATGTGGATATACGCAATCTCCTCTTCGGCAATCCAATTGTACATTCATACTCATAGATGATTCTTGAAGCCACTACCCAACTGTCGAGAGGTTCTCTGTCGATGCGGAATATCTGCTCGGCCAGCTTGGCGTTTGGCTCTGTGAAGTGGCCTCTTGCGAAGCAGCCTACTATGACTGCTGGCCTTTCTGTTTTCGTCAGGCCGCGGCAGATTTCTTCAAAAGTCGAAGGTTGACCGAGAGTGCTTAGAGCAATCAGCTTGGTAGGTCGTATCCTCTCGATCAGCGCCTGTAGCGACGACGCGTTTACTTGAAGAAGAGACTCGTCCCTAGGCGGAACCCGCCTCTCCCTGAATAGTTGTTCCATGAGGCCCACGAACCGATCGTAATTCCTCGGAACTCTCGTTTTCGGATCAATTTCAATAACATAATCCTGCATAGTGTGGATCCAAGTTTCAAGCTGCCCCTCCCTATTCAGAGGAGAACCCAACGCCTCCAGAATTGAAAAGTGAACAATGTCAGGTCTTCCTCGCTTCTCGAATTGCTTAAGGCCTTTCATTGCTGCATAATGATAGCTCATGTCGAGTAGGGTTTCATTCGGCTTTCTGCCTCTCCTTTTCGCGTGAGACAGAACAGACGGGTGACTCGATATGCTCTCCGGAACCAGCTCCAAGGCAGCTTCAGCGAAGATGAGACTCAATGGCATCTGTACTCTAGCCTCAACATCCCTAGTTATCCCTCAAGAAAGCTTAACCATTAGGTAGAGAGTAGGCTATTTGAGTGCGATGCGCCCGCCAGACCGCTCATACAAAAAGATAGCTGAGGAACGAATAGACCTACTGTACACGTTCGCTCGCGAAGTCTTCAGAGAGAACCCGTCCCTTGCGAACCGTTACGTGGAGATCGCGAGACGAATAGGGATGAGGTGTGGAGTAAGAATCCCCCGAGAGCTGAAGCGGTTCACCTGCAAGGGGTGCAGAAGCTTTCTAGTTCCAGGCGCGAACTGCAGAGTTCGCATCAGACCGAATAGGAGAACCACAGTTGTGATGACTTGCCTGAACTGCGGAAAGGTCAAACGATACCCGACGACGAGAAAAGCCGCCTAAACTACCATAGGAAGCTTCGCGTCTGAAAGCCTCATAACATTTCAAGGCATGATATTGGCACACCTAGCTGAGAAATGACATCGAGAAAAGCTACGAATAATATATATTGACGGTTGGTTTGTTACTGAGAAGGTCGTATCTGAATTCAGGAGAGAAAGCATAGCTTGCCCACACCCTTCGATGTTCCGGCTGACCTTTTGATCAACAGGTTAGCCAAATATCTGAAGGAAAATGTGGGTGAGGTAAGTCCTCCAACTTGGTCATCGACAGCCAAAACGGGGTCGCATCACGAACATCCTCCCCAGCAAACTGATTGGTGGTATGTGCGTTGCGCATCGCTCCTCAGAAAACTGTACATTCATGGCCCCTTTGGGACTCAGAGGTTGAGAGTTGAATATGGCGGACGGAAAAGGCTGGGGCAGAGGACCGAGCATTCAAGAAAGAGCGGAGGATCTTCCATTAGAGAGCCGCTTCAGCAACTAGAGAAGGCGGGTCTCGTAGCGAGGGAAGAGAAGAAGGGAAGAAAACTTACGCGGGAAGGGGTCGGCCTACTAAACCGGGTCTCGGCAGAGGTTCTGAGAGAGATCAAGAAGTCTCCTAGCGAGGGCCGGAAATGAGCGGTGAAGAGCTTACTGATGAAGAGCTAGAGGAAATTCGCAGAAGGCGGCTAGCGGAACTTCAAAGGGCGACGATAGAGGAGCAGAGAAGGGTTAGAGCGCAACAGCAGATGGAGGTTCAGAAGCAGGTGATTCTGAGGCAGATACTCACACCTGAAGCCAGGCAGAGATTAACCAACATCAAGATGGTTCGGCCCGAATTTGCCGAACAGCTTGAGCTGCAGTTGATACAGCTTGCCCAGACCGGGAAGGTCAATATCCCAATATCGGATCAGCAGCTCAAGGAGGCACTGGTACGCCTTCAATCACAACGGCGAGAAGTTAGAATAAGGAGACAGTAGGGCGTTGGCCAGGGTCAAGCATACAGCTAGGAAGAGGCGGCTTGCGAAGGCGGGAAAACAGAAGAGCTCTGTACCCATGTGGATCATTGCGAAGACTATGGGCAGGTTTAGATCCCATCCGAAGCGAAGGCATTGGAGAAGGACGAAGCTGAAGATCTAGGTGATCCGATGAGTGCGGAAAAACCGGTTGAGGCAGAAGCAGAGAAAAAAGAGAAAGAGGAGATAGAGATCGTTGAGGAAAGGATGTATAACCTTCCTTTTCGCCGGGTTTGGGCAACCCCGAGAGGTAAAAGGACTCCACGCGCTGTGAGAATGCTCAAAGAGTACGTCAGCCGCCACATGAAGGTCGAGAACGTCATAATCAGCAACGAGGTCAATGAGCAGATCTGGTCGAAAGGAATAAGCAAGCCCCCGAGGAATCTGAGAATAAGAGCTGTCAAGGATAAGGAGGGAAAGGTCATAGTCTACCCTGCCAAAGGGGGGTAGGCTGTGCCACTGATCGCGTCCGATGTCTTGGGCAGTCCGAACATAGGCGTCTACTGCTTCTGCGCAGAGAATCTCGCAATCTTTCCCCTAGGGGTAACCGCTAAGAAGATGAGGAGATTTGCCGAAGCTCTTGGAGTTGAGACCTGCTCCACCAATATCGGAGGATGCAGACTTCTCGGGGCGCTTGTGGCTGGCAACTCCAATGGAGTCGTCCTCCCCCATTTCTCGGAGCAACATGAGATACAGGTGATAAGGTCGCATTCTGAACTCAATGTTCAAGTGATTCAAGAGAAGAGAAACGCGTTAGGAAACATGATTTTGGCTAATGATAATGGTGCAGTAGCTGACCTGCGACTGCCGAAAACAACCCTCGAAGCCGTATCGGACGTGCTTGGAGTCGAGGTGGTGACAGGTGAAATCCTTGGACTTCCCTGCATCGGCGCATTTGCAACTTCAACAAACAACGGAGTTCTCGCACATCCTTCAATACGAGAAGATGAAAAGAGAAAGATTCAAGAAGTGCTGAAGGTTCCTGTCGGAACTGGAACCATCAACGGCGGTGTCCCGTACGTAAGGATAGGTATGATAGCAAACAGTAAAGGTGCGGTTGTAGGCTCATCCACTACGGGACCTGAGCTGATGGCGATAACTCGCACGTTTGGCATAGAGTGAAAGCCATGACAAGCGTGAAGACCTTCCAGATTCAAGGCGAGATAAGAAAGCCGAAGGTAGTTCTACCATTCTCCAAGCTCGTTAAGGCTCTGGATCAGAAACAGGCTGTCGAGAAGATTTACATGCTCTTCGGAAGTAGGCATAAGGCGAAGCGCTTTGAGATCAAGATCCTCAAGATCGAGGAGAAGGCGGAGGGTGCATAGTCATCGTGGCAGCCAAGAAGGAACAGGTGACTCCGACAGAAGATGAAGTGATCAGGCAACTCCTAGTCGAGATTAGGCTGCTGGAAGGATCAGCAAGAATCATCCAATCGAGGTATGAAGTCGTTCAAGCGGCCCTCAGGGAAACGCTGGTCGCAAATTCAACCTTGGAAGGAATAAAGGAGAAAGCCAAAGGAACGGAAACATTGGTTCCGATCGGAGCGGACTCGTACGTTAGAGCTGAGATCTCAGATTGCGAAAAAGTGATAATGGGAGTAGGAGCTGGCGTCTGCATGGAGAGGAAGATCGAGGACTCAATCGCTGAGCTGAAGAGCAGGCAGGCGGACCTAGAGAAGGTCAGAATATCTCTTCAACAGCAACTAGGCCAAACTGTCGCTAGGCTGGAAGCTGATAGGGCTAAGCTCAATGAACTTCTAAGGAAGAAAGCCGGAGAGAACGTGGAGGTTGTTTGAGAAACTAAGGACAAATATGAGCAGCCTCCTCGATAAGTTCTCGAAGACGGAGATTAAAGGAAAAGAGTTCGACAAACTTCTAGAGGAGTTCAAGCTCCTTCTCATCCAGAACGATGTTGCCGTTGAAGTGGCGGAGCACATATGCCAGATGATGCGGAAGAAAGTTGAGGAAACTCCGGTTCCAAGATTCGGGGACAGGGCGGAGATTCTACGGTCAATACTTCGGGGAGTTCTGAGAGATGTGTTGAATGCCGGAGGGAAAGTGGATATTCTTGAAGAACTTCAGAGAAAACGTGGAACAGGTCAGCCCGCGGTGATTATTTTCGTAGGGATAAACGGCACAGGCAAGACCACGACGATCGCAAAGGTTGCGAACTTCCTCCAGAAGAAGGGGTTCAGTGTCGTAGTTTCATGCAGCGATACCTACAGGACAGGATCAATAGAGCAACTTGAGACGCACGCAAAGAGAGTTGGAGTGAAAAGCATCAAACACAGGTATGGAGCTGACGCCGCCGCAGTTGCGTTTGACACGATCAACTATGCAAGATCCCATGGAATAGACGTAGTATTGATAGATACGGCTGGAAGAATGCAAACGGACAAGAACCTGATGAAAGAGATCGAAAAAATTGTCAGAGTAACATCTCCAGACTTGACTATTTTCGTTGGGGACGCGCTTGCCGGAAACGATGCTGTCTCGCAAGCAGAGGAGTTCATCAAGTATGTCAAGATAGACGGAAGCATATTGACAAAGCTCGACGCAGACGCGAAGGGGGGATCAGCCATCTCAACAGCCTACGTTACGAAGAGACCGATCATCTTTTTTGGGGTGGGGCAGCGTTACGACGACCTCGCAGCCTTCGACTCAGACACTCTACTGAGCAAGATGATAGCGTAACGATTGAACGCCCTTTTATACCTGCGAAGCATTGATCTCAGGCAGGGGTCTAATGCTTGGCAAAGCTGAAAGGCAGGGATATTCTCTCTCTCGCTGAACTCACCAAAGAGAACATCATGGACCTGTTGAAGCAGGCAGAAAAACTGAAAAAGAGAAGGCTTCTGACGACAACGATCGCTCTCCGCCCCAAAGTCCTTGCGATGATCTTTCAAAAGCCGTCCACGCGAACAAGGGTCTCCTTCGAAACGGCTATGCGTCAACTTGGCGGGCATGCAATAGATCTGAATTGGAGTGAGCTTCAACTCAGTCGAGGAGAAACGATTGCCGACACGGCACGGGTACTGAGCCGATATGTCGACGCGATCATGGCGAGAGTCTACTCCCACGGAGACCTCGTAGCACTGGCAGAAAACGCAACAGTCCCTGTTATCAATGGGCTCTCAGATCTATATCACCCATGTCAAATCCTCGCAGATTTCCTCACAATCTTGGAGAAGAGAAAGAGACTGGAAGAACTGAAGCTAGCATATATTGGAGATGGAAACAATGTCTGCAATACGTTGCTTGTGGGCTGCTCGAGAGTGGGAATGGATATTAGTGTAGCCCACCCTGAGGGCTACGGGCCACATGCCGAAGCCATCGGACTTGCAGGTGAGTTTTCTAGGGGTTCAGGCTCAAAGGTGGAGCTAACGGTTGAACCTGAAGTTGCAGCTAATGACGCCGACATTGTATATACGGATACTTTCATCTCCATTGGACAAGAGGCAGAGAGAGATAGAAGGCTGAGCGCCTTCCTTCCGAAATATCAGGTCACAGAGGAGAGCTTTCGAGTTGCTAAACCTGACGCAATCTTCATGCATTGTCTCCCGGCGCATAGAGGAGAAGAAGTGACCAATGACGTAATTGATGGGCCTAGGTCAGTAGTCTGGGACGAAGCGGAAAGTAGGCTCCATGTCCAAAAAGCAATCCTCCTCTCTCTCATCGGATGAGCCTTCAGATGACAATTCTCGTAGCTGCCTACAAGGATGATCCAGCAGCAGTAAACATCGCCAATAAGCTCATCGAGAAGTACTCTTTCTGTGAAACAGAGGAGACGTCAGCTGGGAAGCCTATCTACCGGAAGAACGAGCTTCAACTCGCCTATCTTGAAGTCGACGATGTGTTCGCTGACAATTTAGATCGAAGATTCCATGTGGACGCAATCATTTTTGCGTCTAGACATAAGAGTGAGAGCGGAGAGCCAACCCTCACAACCCATATCTCAGGAAACCTGACCTCAGAAGCTCGTTTCGGAGGGAAACCAAAGCGACTCGCTTTAGCGCACCCTCACATGATGAAGGCAGCGCTTCGAGGCCTTAAGTCGGCCCAAGAGAAACTTGGCCTCGATCAATACGTAGTCTCTCTCGAGGCGACTCACCACGGTCCCACTGAACTCCAAGTCCCTTCAATATTCGTGGAGATCGGAAGCTCAGAAAAGCAATGGAGCGACACACTCGCAGCAGAAGCCGTGGCTGAGGCGATCTACACCTGTGCAACGAAGCCTGCTCTCGGTGAACCGTCCGTAGGGTTTGGCGGCGGGCACTATTCAATGAAGCATACCGAGGCGAACCTGGGAGAAGAATTTGCGGTTGGACATATCTTACCGAAATACTTCTTTAATTGTTTCGATCCCTCGATGGTCTGGCTTGCCTTTGAGAGAACCAATGGACGCTGCACAACTGCTATCATTGACTGGAAAGGAGTTCACGGGCCTGAACGGAGGAAACTTGTTGAACTTCTGGAGAGTCGCGATGTGAGCATAATTCGAGCGTGAATGTCCACCATCGGATGGGTATTTGACGCGGTAGCCTTCTGTGTGTCGGAAAATGTGTTCGCGCCGGCGAAAGATTAAAAGGAACTCACTGCTATTCTCAGCGAGATTTCGATTGGAGATTTGCCTTTGAATCTGGTGGAGTTCCTTGAGTCGTCGCGCAGGTTGCTTCAAGCAACGACAAGGCCGGGTAGAGAGGAGATCTGGATGCTCTTTAAGATAAGCATGCTTGGCGTCGCGGCAGTTGGCATCATAGGGTTCATGGTGCGAGTCGTCTTCTGGTTCATCCATCTTGCTCCATAGAGGAAAGGCAGTTGTCTGAGCAGAAGCCAAGGATGCAGATCTACGCGGTTCGAACAACAAGCGGCCAAGAGAAGACCGTGGCCAACCTTTTGATGTCCCGGGTCGCATTGAAGAAGCTACCGATTGCCAGTATTCTCGCTCCAGAGACTATCAAGGGATACATACTCGTTGAGGCGGCGGGACCGCATTTTGTTGATGAAGCGATTTCAGGCATGAAGCATGCAAGGGCGCGGACGAAAGGCGTCATCGGCGTCTCCGCCATCGAGAGGTTCTTGATAACAAAGCCTGTGATCGAGGACCTAGGCTTGGGAGATCTTGTTGAAGTTGTGGGAGGACCCTTTCGGGGATTGAAGGCAAAGATCACCGATGTTGATAAGGCCAAGGAAGAGTTGACAATCGAGTTGTTGGAGGAAGGCTTCGCGACCCTCCCGATCACCGTTCACGCTGACTATGTAAAGCTTGTTCAGAAGGCTGGTGGAGGAGCTGGGAGAAAAGAAGCAAGTTGAAGCTTTGATCGCTGGGGGCCATGCCACAGCCGGCCCGCCTCTTGGGCCTGTCCTTGGACCTCTAGGCGTCAATGTCCTTCAGATAGTGAACAAAATAAACGAATTGACCAAAGCCTATGCAGGCATGAAGGTTCCGGTCAAGATCATAGTCGATGTCGAAACGAAGGAGTTTGAGGTAGAGATAGGGACGCCGACAACATCGGCGCTCATCGTGAAGGCGCTCGGAATCGAGAAAGGATCTGCAACGCCCAAGACTCAGAAGGTCGGCAACCTCACCATGGAGCAAGTCATCAACATCGCCCAGATGAAATCTCCTCGCAGCTATTCGACCTCATTGAAAGGTGCGATAAAGGAGATCCTTGGAGCCTGTGTCAGCATGGGAGTTACAGTCGACCAGAAGGAGGCAAGAGAAGTCATAAAGGAGATCGATGAGGGCCAGCACGACAAAATCCTATCCGCGTAGGAAGAGAATTGTCAAGGCATTCATGGTACCTCTCCACTGAATCGATTTCTTGGCTTCTGGTCTGGTTTGTCGTAACCAAGCGGTAAAGGATTTATTTAGTGCCATCTGCGTATTTCGGAAAGCTGGAATCGTATTTGCCCTTGCCAAAAGAGAGCCTGCTCAACGCTGTCGAGGAGATGAAGAAGAATTCGCCGAAAAAGAAATTCAAGCAGGCGATTGAGCTAGTCATCCGGCTCAAGGAGATAGACCTGAAGAAGCAAGAGGGCAAGATCTCTGAGACTGTTGTGCTCCCAAATCCTCTGGGGAAGCCCGCCAAGGTATGCTTCATCGCCACTGGTGACTTGGCGGTTCGGGCAAAGAGAGGAGGCGCTGATCTCATTTTGGGTAGAGACGATTTGGACAGGCTGGGAAGAGAAAAGAAGGAGGCACGTAAGATCGCAAGGGAGTATGAGCAATTCGTTTCAGAAGCCCCTCTAATGCCGCTGGTTGGAAAGACCCTAGGACCGGTCCTAGGTCCAAGAGGGAGGATGCCCGTGCCCGTACCTCCAAATGTCGTCGTGGAGGATGTTTTGGCTAGGCAGCGACGAACCGTTCGGATCCGGGTGAGAGACCAACCGGTTGTCCAATGTCGCGTGGGCACTGAAGACATGCCTGCGGAGAAGATTGTTGAGAACATAGAGGCTGTCGTGGCGGCGATTGAAGGAAAGCTTGAGAGAGGCCTGGGAAATATTGGAAGTGTAGCGATAAAGGCCACTATGGGACCACCGATCAAGGTTCCTCTGGTGAAGGGGTAGGACAGCTATGCGAGTAGGCGGAAAGGTGCCCGAAGAGAAAGTACTCGCTGCGGGGCAACTGGCTAGCGATATGGGAATGCACAAAGTCATAGCTGTCGCTGATCTTGCGAAAGTAAGATCATCACAGGTTTTGGAGATGCGAAAGAGGCTCCGTGGCAAGGTGAAGATGCTTGTGACGAAGAATACGTTGCTCAGAAAAGCGGCGGAAAACTTGGAAGAAAAGAAGAAGAACATATCCACGTTTGCTAATTCACTTTCTGGACCGAATCTACTCCTTTTGACCGACATGGATCCGTTCGAGCTTACGATCTTCCTTGACAAGAGCAAGGTCAGAGTCGCGGCGAAGGCGGGCGAGACCGCAACTGGAGAAATAGTTGTTCCGGCTGGGAACACGGGGCTGCCACCGGGACCAATCATCAGTGAGTTCAGCGAGGCTAAGATTCCCACTAAGATAGAGTCGGGAAGCATATGGGTCGTGAGGGATACAGTGGTTGCCAGGCGAGGAGATTTGATCAGTGCGAAACTAGCCTCGGTTCTGTCGAAACTCGGGATTAAACCCATAGAGGCAGGCATATCACTCAAAGCGGCTTACGAAGAGGGTTTGATCTTCAGCCGAGAAGATCTTCAACTTGACTTGAAAGGATATCTCGACAACGTCACCTTGGCTGTGAAGCAGGCTTTGGGACTTGCGATCGAAGCGAACTATCTCACTCCAGAAACGGCGCCGATCGTGCTTGGCAAAGCTCATAGACAGGCGATGTGGCTAGCGGTCAGATCGGAGTATCCGGCAGACATTGCGACGCCTGAGATTTTGAGACATGCCTTCCTAGAGATGAAAGCTCTGTCAGAGAGTTTGGCTTTGATCAGCAAGGAAGCGGCACCTGTCAGCTACGTGGCGCCTGTTCCAGCTCAAGTTGTTCCTCCGAAAGTGGAGGCGCCAACTCCTGAAAAGAGACCGCCGGAAGAGCTGAAGCCTATAGAGGTCAAGGTCACCCCAAGGCCGACTGCGCCGTCCGAGGTCGGAGTGCCATTGGAGAGAGCTGGGACAGTTGAAGCTGTGATTGCGGAGAAGCCTCCGGAACCGAAGAAGCCAGTCGCAAAGAAGAAACCAGTCGCTGAGGCTGTGAAGCCGAAGCCGAGGAAGAAAGTCGCAAAGGAAAAGGCTAAAAGAGAGAAGGCAAAATCGAGATAGCCACGGAATTCGATTTCGCCACAATTGAGGTGTAGTGTCAGTGAAATATGTCTATGCGGCGATGCTACTGCACTCGGCAGGTCAGCCGATTAGCGAAGATGGAGTGAAAAAAGTTCTAGGCGCTGCGGGCGTGAAAGTCGAGGATGCAAGAGTGAAGGCGCTTGTTGCGGCTCTCTCTGAAGTCAAGATAGATGAGGTTCTGAAGAATG